>OGWZ01003231.1_pt1 | contig 11383 bp, 8 predicted proteins | sample 1576141 | NCBI WGS metagenome assembly OGWZ01 (sample SAMEA3541512, study PRJEB24748) | human gut metagenome | biome: human gut; feature: human-associated habitat; material: faeces | place: China | collected 2012
AAATTGTGCGCGGAAACGACGAGAGGGATACACATTATTATATCACACGCGGGCGCGTGAAGGCGTGAAAAGAGAATGAAAAGAAAAAGACGAAAAAGAAAACTACAAGAAAATAGATATTAGAAAAAAGCAAGAGGATTTAGAATCAACCGTCAGAATACTTTTTCTAAGCGGTCTAACGGTTGACTATTCCATAGGTATAGATCGGATAAATACAGAGTGGGTACTAATCAGATTCTAACTATAAAATCAGAATGTCATTCTTTTTTAGAGTTCTCTATTCGCAGGCTGACAAGTTCAACCCACTTCTTTATGCCCAAATCAAAGCCGCCTTTTTCTAACAGATGAAGGGCGCCCGCATAATGAAGGGCAGTCTCCTCCCTACTACAGCTTATCTTACAAGACAGTTCACCCAGATAGTATTCCAGCCGGGCCATTTGGATATAGTCCAATAAAGTATAATTCCCTTCGATTGACAAATCAATCAACTCCCGTATCAAAGCATAGGCTAGTTCACATTCCGTATAGGTTAAATCCGAGAGGGGTTTGTACATAACAGGATGCTGAGTCAGCTGAACAACAATTCGATTAAAGTCTCCGTACATAGGTTGCGTTTATTACCGCATCAGTTCCCGGTGGTGCGAGGGTTATAAAAAAAGAGAGCGTGGAAACTATCTATTCATGCCATATATAGGTATCCGCTAAGACCCCTTTCGTGAACATGAATGATAGCCCCACGCCCAATTGGATATATAACAAGGTTATACAGACAATAGTGCGTGAGACCTGTCATTCATTCCATTCACGAAAGTTAAAATTTAGCGGATTTTATATATGAATGTAACAAATAACCGTTCTCAATAAAATTATTAAAAAACTACTTCCTTCGCTCGAAAGTAAGTTATCACAAAAGTAGAAATAAATATCTATTAAACAAACAATTTTGACAGGAAAAACATGATAGATCAATTAATTCAGTCTATATCGCATAAAAAACACAAACCCAATATCCTACTAGAAACAATTTCTCATTTTCATTTCTCATATTCTCATAACATGCACAATAATCTTCTGTAAATCAACAATATAGCACAATGAGAATAAAAATATAAAACGGTATTTCTCATAGTATGACCCGCATTTTGTACATAAAACAACCTATTTCTCATAACTTATCAAGGTATTTCTCATAGTATTTTGACTATTTATCCTATAAATTCTCAAGCTAGATCCTAAGCTAAAGACCAAGTTGAATACCAGACCATGCACCTATTTACAATATATTATCAGTGCTTATTGGAAGTATATAGAGCAGGTATCCGCATATTTTTCTACCGGCATCTATATCGTTCCACTCCAGTGGACAGGCCTGTGCACTAGAGTAGAAAGAACCGTCCACTAGAGTGGAACGATCTGTTCACTCGAGTGCAATGATACAGATAGTAGCAGGAAGAAATAGCAGTGAGTAAGGGAAAACAGTAAGATATAAGGTGAATGATACACAGGAAAGCAGTAAACAATAGGAAGTTGATTAATAAACGACATAGGGAAAGGAATAATCGTAAGTCCGGCGAGAGTCCGGGAAAAGCTGCAGCCATCATATATGAGAAATGAGCAAAACAAATAAGAAGGAGTATGAGAATAAGATGAGAAATGATTTGAAACCTATGAGAAATGCATCTTTTTTAGGGGTAAATGATGGAAATACTATGAGAAATGCCATTTCACAGTTCATTTCTCATAGTATTATATCATTGATTTACAAACTATTATCATATCATTTATGAGAACATGAGAAATGAATATGAAAAAACATTTGCAGAAGCTGAATTCAGCGGAGACTGCTGAATTCAAATTGTAAATACGACACCTCCTTATGAATCAGGCTGAATTTATCCGGGTAAAATTTGCTCTATTTCTTTCAACTCGTCTGCCGTGAACTCCAAATGTTCCAGCGCTTTCAAATTGTCGGCTAACTGATTCACAGAACTTGCACCTACAATCACTGATGTCATTCTTTCGTCTTTCAGCACCCATGCCAAAGCCATTTCAGCCAGCGTTTGCCCACGGCGGCGGGCTATTTCATTTAATTGACGGGCAGCTTCTACCTTTTCATGCGTCACTTGAGATTGTTGAAGAAAACCCGAAGAACGGGCAGCACGGGAACCTTCCGGAATGCCGTTCAGATATTTATCGGTCAATAATCCTTGTGCCAAAGGAGAGAAAGCTATGAAGCCGGAACCGTACTCCGCTGCTAAAGGAAGTGATTCAGCCTCAACCGCACGATCGAACATACTATATCGATATTGGCTGATAAGACAGGGAACACCGGCTTTTGCCATCATCTCATAGGCAACACGGGCTTGTTCGGGAGGATATTTAGAAATTCCGATATACAATGCTTTACCTTGCTTCACAATATCAATCAATGTCTGAATGGTTTCTTCAACTGGAGTGACTCCGTCATAACGATGACTATAAAAGATATCAAAATACTCCAAACCTGTCCGGCAGAGACTTTGGTCAATGCTCGCCATCAGATTTTTTCGAGAGCTATTTCCGCCATAAGGACCTGCCCACATGTCATGACCGGCCTTGGAAGAGATAATCATTTCATCCCGGTAGCCTTGAAAGTTCTCTTTCAAGATTCGTCCGAAATTTACTTCGGCACTTCCGGGAGCAGGACCGTAATTATTTGCCAAGTCAAAATGAGTAACACCGTGATCGAAAGCATACTTAATCATGTCGGTTGCTACATTGAAATTGTCCACACTACCGAAATTATGCCACAATCCCAAAGAGATTAGAGGCAACTGCAAGCCACTCTTGCCACAATATGTATAAGGCATCTGTTCGTAACGATCGGCTGCCGGCTGATAACTGAAAGAGTTTTCCATAAAGCAGAATGTTTATATTTTCCTTTCACAAAGAAAGGAAAAATATTCCAATTACGGCTTCAACCGGATATTAAAAAGAAGGCGGATCAGAACTGGAAATAGATAAACGGCTGAATCTCCGAACTCTTCATCTGAATAACAAGGTAAATCAAAGCTATCATCAACACTGCTTTTCCTACGAACGGTAGACGGATCACTCCCCGGCAAGCTGCATTTTCCCAGCTATCGGGAGCAAAATGAAGCAGGAAGCCGAACAACATTAATGCGAATACTTTCCAATATCCTTCAAGTAACTGTGGGAACAGTTGCGGACGGAAAGTAGTGAATATCTGTCCCAGCATATCCATTGAGTTCTGAAAATCGGCATTACGGAAGAAAATCCAGCAGAAGCAGACAAAATGGAAAGTAATAACCACTCCGAATACACGCCGCCAACCATGACTTTGTTCTCCTTTCTTACGCCCGGTGATGGTCATCCACATTTTATGCAATGCTAAAGCAACTCCGTGGAAGGTTCCCCAAAGAACGAAGTTCCAAGATGCGCCATGCCATAATCCACCCAGAAACATGGTAATGATAAGATTCAGATATTGCCGGAACTTACCTTTTCGGTTTCCTCCTAAAGAAATATACAGATAATCCCGCAGCCAACTGGACAAAGAGATGTGCCAACGACGCCAGAATTCGGTAATGGAGGCAGACTTATAAGGAGAATTAAAGTTGAGATTAAAATGAAAGCCCAACAATAAAGCGATACCGATAGCCATGTCACTATATCCGGAAAAGTCGCAGTAAATCTGTAAAGCATAACCATACACTCCCATCAGATTCTCAACACCCGAATAGAGAGTAGGATTATCAAAAATACGTTCTACAAAGTTGATGCTGATATAGTCGGAGATAATGGCTTTCTTGAAAAGACCGGATACGATCAGGAAGATTCCGCGGCCGAACATCTCCTGCGAAACAAAGAGAGGTTTCCGGATTTGCGGGATAAAATCGCGGGCACGCACGATAGGTCCTGCCACCAACTGGGGGAAGAAAGATACGTAGAAAGCATAGTCCAAAAGATTCGTCAATGGCTTTATGTCCCTCCGGTAAACGTCGATGGTGTAGCTTAGCGACTGGAAAGTAAAGAAAGAGATACCGACCGGCAGGAATATATCAAGGGCGTTAAACTCTCCTCCCATCAATGACGCTATCACTCCACCCAGGAAATTGGTATATTTGAAATAGACAAGAAGTCCCAGATTGATACTCAGACTCAAAACTACTAATCCTTTACGTTTCCAATACCCTTCTGCACGATCCATTAGCTGTGCAAGAAAGAAGTCGGCAACGGTGACTATAGCAAGCAGAAAGAAGTATGTGCCGCTACTCTTGTAGTAGAAATAATAGGAAAAGAGGGTGACAAACAAGATGCGGGCAGTGTATTTACGTTGTAACAACACATACACTACCATGAAAGCAGCGAACAGCCAAAGGAAGATACCGCTGCTGAATATCATCGGGGCTTGCGGATCGTAGGTAAGTACCTCTTTTAGTCTACTGAAATCTATATCAATGGGAAACATAGTCATTATATGCTTGTATAAGTGCTTGGTATAATAAATTTCCTTGCAGGATGTATCCTTCAGGTAAATAATGTACATGATCGGGACGCATCAGGTTTGCCTCCGTCCAGTTGGTGCAGGCACGACGCTTCCCTCCGACTACATCATACATATCCCACACGAGCAGGCGATGGTCTTTGGCATAACGGCGGATAGTTTCCGCTGCTGTTGCCGTACGGGGATTGATGGCATACGTGCGCCTACGCCTCCGTTGCCGGAAACTTTCATAGGAACCGGGAGGGGTAGTCAGAAGAATGGGGATGTTAGGAAGACTGTCGCGCAACAGTTTCACAAGTTCATCCATCTGATTGTAGTGCACATTTATATTATAACGCCGGTTATGGCTTTCATTGGTTCCGAAAGAGAGAATCAGCAATTCGGGTTTCAAGGCAGCGATTTCGGTAATACGATCCGGATGGGTAAATGTTAGGCAAGTAGCTCCGTTGACGCCTTTATCAATATAAGAAATGGCACCAAAGGTTTCTGCCAAACGGGCACCGGTGGTTTGGGGATAGATATGTCCACGCACGTGGCTATCGCCAATATGAACGATGCGGACTGTATCTTCGGAGAGTCCGGCACGTACCTGGCGGAGATGTTCAAAGACGGGAGCCAGCAGAGCAATGCTGTCAATAATCTCATTCCGTCCGGTTTCGCGAAAAGCAGCAGGGAAGGCTACTTGTACGTTGATCGTATCATTCGCCCAGTTCATTTCCCGTAAAGGCTTTATCCGCTTTGCAGTCTTTCCCAATGGAGAGCATACAGGCATACGGTCTTGCGCGATTGTTTCTGTAAGAAAACAAGGGACACTCAACATACCGGCGAGAATGAGAATAAAGATGGACAGCAGGTTACTCTTTCTCATAAGCACGCCTCCTGTCGTATTGTTCCTTACCATAGATCATGGTTTCATAAAGCAATCCAGCCAAATGCTTACCGCCACGGAAGTTTATATGCGTATAATCGTAGTTTGCCATAGAGGGTTTGGCATGGACGAGTTTTGCCATACTGCCTTCTCCGCCCATTGCTTCAAACATATTCCAGAATGCAATACCGCTTTCAGCAGCAATGTTCTGCTGATAACGAATCAGATTCTTAACACCGGGCATGGTACGGAGTTCGCCGTTTTCGTTCTTATAATCACGGTCGCCAACGCTCAATAACAGAATTCCGGCTTGTGGGAAACATTCTTTCAGATGCTCGATAGCTGTAATCAATCCTTTCTGGTAATTATCATAATTGCGTCCCCGTTCGGTAGCTACATTCAATCCATATTCGAGGATAATCAGGTCGTAAGGACGCTGGCGGTTAAACTGCTTCAACGTTTGTACCGGAATACCGCGCAGGGAAAGACCGGAACTGCCACGCAACGAGAAGTTATCGAGAATGATTCCTTTCTTTCCATCCATTGCCAAGCCATAGAACAGGGCAGAGTCCGCACGATCTACTGTCCAACGGATAGAACCGATGCGTCCGTCCACCTGAACTTGTTGTAATCCATCAGAAGGGCCTAAAGAGTAATTCTTGCTTTCTCCTTTGTTCACACGGGCAGAAAGAAGAACGGAATCTTTATTATAGAAGAAGATAGAAGCACGTTGACAAGTATCGAGCAGGGAGGCGTATTTATTTTGTCCGCGTAGTTCTACATAAGCTCCGTTCCGGGGGACAAAATAGTGTCCGGAAATGCCTTGTTTCTTCTTATCGAAATAGATACTGTCTGTTACTGCATGGCTGGACCATCCGCCAAATGTATGCCGTACCGTAGGACGGTAACCGCTTGTCATGGAAGTGATGGTAACAAAACCTACACCACAACCGCCGAATTGTTTCTGAAGCATTTCGCGCAAGTCGGCTGTAAATATATCCGCTTCGATAAAAGAGTCTCCGAATACGGCAATGCGTACCTGTTTGTCATCAGAGTCATCTGAATCACTGGAAGAGATACGATTGAGTGCTTCATAAAAAGGAGCCATCCCCCGGAGAGTGGAATCACTGTAATCTTCAATGCAAGTCATACCTGCACGACAAGTATCTACAAAGACCGGCTTTACAACTGGAGGCAAAGGGATACTGTCCGAATCAGCTGTGGCAATCTCCGATTCCGGATAACGAAGGTCGCTCAAAAGGTCTACACGCCTCATCGTGTGCCCGTCAATGGTCAGTACCGGAAGCCAATGAAGCCCGAGTAAGGCTGCAAATACAATCAGTACGAACCACAACGAATATTTCAAATAATTCTTTATTATCTCCATAATGTTTCTAAAATCCCAAACGACCGCAAAGATAGACAAAAGCCACAAAAAGAAAGGAGAATCTACATTATTTATTAGATTCTCCTTTCCTTTTTATCTATCTACCGGATCACATTTAAATGGTCCGTTCAATGTTCCACACAAATGCACGCAAACCTAATTGTTCCGTCTGCAAATCCATTTTATGCAAGGTGTCGAGCAATGAATCGACTTTGTTATCTTCTACCACTGTCAGGATAGCCGAGCACATACTTGGCCAGGCATGGCTTCCGAAATGCGGATCGCCTGTTTTCGAACCACGTCCTTGTACTTTTTCAAGGTATGTAAAGCCACGACAACCCAAACGGTCGAGCAACGCCATGATTCGTTCGTAATAAGCCTGGTCGAATGTTATCAATACTGATTTCATATTTCTTTTCTGTTATTTCTTAATAATGTTATCTTTATTCGCCTGGAAATAAACGTCCAATTCACGTTGACGGCGGAGTTTACGACGACGGTTCTTGATACCAGTTCCCGCGAATACACAATATAGAGTAGGAATCAAAATCAATGTCAAAACAGTAGATATCGTCAAACCACCGATTACGGCAATTGCCATCGGACTCCACATTTCCGAACCTTGACCGCCACCGATAGCCATCGGAATCATACCGAGAACGGTAGTAGCGGTGGTCATCAGTACCGGACGAAGACGGCTCTTACCTGCTGTTACCACAGAGTTCAAAACAGCCAATCCACGTTCTCGACAAAGGGTAATGTAGTCAATAAGCACAATACCGTTCTTCACCACAATACCAATCAACATGATACCTCCCAATAAACTCATGACACTCAATGTGCTGTTCGTAAAGAATAGTGCCATCAAGACACCACTAAACGCAAACGGCAGGGAGAACATGATGATAAACGGATAAGTCAGTGACTCGAACTGCGCTGCCATCACGATAAATACCAGAACAACAATCAGGATGGCAAGTGTTCCCAAATCGCGGAATGAATCCTGCTGATCTTCGTACGAACCGGAAATCTGGATGGTGACTTCTCCCGGAAGATCCATTTTATCTATCACCTTATTTCCGGCAGCCACTACGTCGCCCAGCGGAGCTCCGGAGATTACAGCGGAAACGGTCACGATACGTTCGCGGTCTTTACGTTCGATGGTAGGAGGTGCAAAACGTTCGACTACCTTTCCGACGTCTTTCACACGAACGGATTGTCCCTGTGCATTGTAAATGAGGATATTTTCGAGACTCTCCAGGCTTGTACGGTATTCAGGTGCGTAACGCACTTTGATATCATATTCATCTCCGTCCTCACGATATTTAGATGCTACCGCACCATTGACACGGTTACGCAGGTAGTTACCGGCAGTTGAAAGATTCAAACCATGCATTGCCAGTTTTTCACGGTCAAAGTCTACCTGATATTCCGGCTGATAATCACTACGGCTGATATTTACCTCGGTCACGCCTTTTACTTTCAATAATTCACGTTTCAGACGGGCTGCTACGCTATCGGTTACTGTCATATCGTATCCGTAAACCTCAAAGTCGGCACTTGCCTGCGCGGACATACCCGTGTTACTACCTCCGAGGATTACCTGTGCTTTACTGAATTCCGGATAGGCTTTCAAATCTTCACGCATCTCATCACAGACTGCTTCCAAAGTGATGTCACGATCACCCGGGTCTACCAAACTGATGTTGAACGAGATTATATGTGAGCCATTGTCCTGCATGGATGCCCAAGTGTTGTCAGAATCAGCCTGACCGACTGTATAGTTACAGACTTTCATTATGTCTTTATACTTCGTCAGCCATTGGTTGGTTAACTTCTGAGATAATTCCTGCGCTATCTCTTTTCGTGTACCGATTGGAAGTTCCAACTGTACGGCAATACGGGCATTATCCTGTGCCGGGAAGAACTCCGTACCGATGCCCTTTGCACACAGCAAACTGACAACGAAGAAAGCAATACATCCCACAATCACAATCGGACGATGACGTACAGCCCAGTTCAACATCTTCGCATACCAAGTATCAAGTCCGTCGAGCGCTTTCTCAATCGGAGTAAAGAAGAGCTTGAACATTTTCGATGGTTTCTTCTGCAAGCGAAGTAACTGAGAACAGAGCATCGGAGTCAAAGATAGTGCGGCGACCGTAGAAATAAACATGATGGCACACATCATCCAACCCAACTGTTTGAAAAGCACACCGGACATACCGCTTACCATCGTCAACGGGAAGAACACGGCAATCATGGTCAACGTAGAAGCAATTACAGAGATTGCCACCTCATTTGTTCCGTGCACGGCTGCCTGTTTCGGATCGGAGCCACGCTCGATATGGGTCGTTACGTTTTCAAGTACCACAATCGCATCATCCACCACCATACCGATAGCAATAGAAAGTGACGAAAGCGAAATAATATTAATCGTATTTCCACTAACCGCCAGGTAAATGAACGAGGCAATCAACGAAAGCGGAATGGTGATACAGATAATCAGCGTCGCACGCCAACGTCCCAGGAAGAGGAACACGACGATAACAACAAAGAGCAGGGCATAAACAACGGTTTCCGTCAAACTGTCGATGGTGTTCAAAATGTTGTCCGAGGTATCGACAATGACACCAATCTTCACGTCGCTCGGCAGGTTCTTTTGAAGCCTCCAGTTTCACGTCACTGGGAAGTGACTTTTGCAGCTTAGGCAGCTGTTCCATCACCTTTTTGGAAATATTTACCGAATTGGCTCCCGACTGTTTCTGAACTACAATCATAGCACCTTGCACACCATTATTATAGGTTTCCTGTGCACGTTCTTCCACGGTATCGACAATACGGGCTACATCACGCAAAAAGACATTCGCCCCATTGTGTGTACCCACCACTACATCTGCCAACTGACGGGAATCATCAAACTCACCTTCTACACGCAGTGCATAGGTTTCGCTACCAATATCGAAGTTACCACCGGGAATGTTCTTATTCTCGGCTCCGATAATGGAGCTGATTGTTTCAATAGTCAGGTGATAGGCTTCCAGTTTGTTGGGGTCGCAATATACCTGAATCTCACGTTGCGGTGCACCACTGATGGAGACGGTTCCGACTCCCGGAATACGTGCCAGCGGATTTACCACACGGTCGTCCAATATCTTATAAAGCGCTGACTGACTCTCATTGGCCTGTACGGAAAGCAACACGATCGGAATCATGTCCGTACTAAATTTGAAGATGATCGGATTCTCGACATCATCGGGAAGCTGTGAGCTTACCATGTCGAGTTTATCGCGCACATCATTGGTGAGAACGTCAATATCGTTACCAAACTCGAACTCCAATGTAATTAATGACATATTCTCGGAAGAACGGGAGGTGATATGTTTCAGGTTGCTCACCGCATTCAACGTATTTTCGAGCGGGCGAGTCACATTATTTTCTATATCCGAAGCACTTGCTCCGGGATAAGCGGTCATTACCATGATTGTATTCGTGTCAATGTCCGGATACAAGTCGATAGGTAACTTGGACAAAGAGAAAAGACCAAAAATCACCACTGCCAGAAAGCAGAGGGAGGTCATAATCGGTTTCTTAACCGCACCTTCGTATAAACTCATGTTGTTTTATTTAAAAGCCTCTCCCCGCTCCTCTCCCAAGAAGAGGAAGCCGGAAGATCGTTTTGAAATCAGGTTAATTAATAAAAGCATTGGGAGAAAGGTACTGTACATCTCTCATTTGGAAGAAAGTTGGGAAGAGGCTTCCACCTCTACTTCCATACCGTTCACCAAACGTGACTGTCCGGCAACTACAACCTGTGAGTTATCGGGCACACCGGATTTCAACTCGTACTCCGTACCCATGCGTCTACCCAGTTCAACCTTATTATAAGATACTTTACCGTCTTTATAAACGAATACATAACGGTCGCCGGAACCTGCCTGCTTAACGATAGCCAAATCAGGAACAACTACGTTTTCTGCTGTACCGAAGTTCAATGTCGCACGGGCAAACATTCCCGGACGCACACGCTGGTCTTTATTATCCAGTCTGATCTCCACCTGGAATGTACGGGTAGTAGCATCTATGGTAGGGTAAATCAGGTTGATGGTTCCTGTAAAGACTTCATCACCATATACATCGAGTTTCACGTCGACAGGAGTACCTTTTTTCACTTTCGTGAAGTAGGTTTCAGACACGTTAATCAGGAGTTTCACGGGAGTGATCTGTTCTACTACCAGAACCGGTTCTCCACCACTGTACATATCGCCATTATCATAGTTGCGCGCAGTGACTACACCATTGATAGGGCTTTGCAAAGAGGTATTCTCCAGCAGATTCTTATAAGCGGTTTTCTTCACATCGAGTTGCATCTTCGAAGCATCCCACTCTGATTTGGACGCACCGCCCACTTTATATAATTCGTCGATACGGTTGAATTCTATTTCCTGATTATCTAGTTGCAGCTTCGTCTGTTTCAGGTTGGCTGCATCCATCTGCACAAGTTTCTGGCCTTTGGATACGCGGTCGCCCACTTCCACCAATATCCTGTCGATGCGTACCGGAGAGGAAGGAGCTATGTTGTTCTTTACCTCTGCTTCTACGGTAGCTGTGTACTCATGAA
>OGWZ01003238.1_pt1 | contig 11349 bp, 10 predicted proteins | sample 1576141 | NCBI WGS metagenome assembly OGWZ01 (sample SAMEA3541512, study PRJEB24748) | human gut metagenome | biome: human gut; feature: human-associated habitat; material: faeces | place: China | collected 2012
ACCCGTGAATGTCAGCGTGAAAGGCTGATGAGTTAAGCCGCTTCTCCAACTCGCCATATGATTCCGCCGCGCGATTTCTCTCTCGCAACGACTTGCTAATAATACCACACACAGTCGCCAATCGTCAAGCATATTTTGCAAAAAAGTTCACACTTTCCTTCATAAAAATTGCCCCCGCTCGTAAGCGAGGGCAGAAAAACCTCATTCCAGCACAGCTTGCCGCAAGATCTGCCTGCCGGCGAAGACCATCGTCCCCACACAGAGCAGGATGTTCACAGCCGCTACGCCGAAGAGCCACCCCGGCGCGAGGGCCGCCTGGGGATGCAGGTACAGATAAACATGCTGCAGCAGGTAGTAAAGCGGCCGCTGCACAAGCGCGTAGCAGAGGATCGCCACCAGGCTCGTCGCGACCCCGTAGCGCAGCCCCTCACGGGCGAGCATCCGCAGAAATCCGCTGTCGGTGATGCCCATCGCCCGCAGGATCGAAAATTCGCGGCGGCGTTCCGCGACGAGATAATGCATGCTGCTCACAATGTGGACCAGGCTTGCGACCAGGAGCACAGCAGCGATGCCGTAGAAGAACAGCATCTGCTGACGCAGATAAAGTTCCTGCGCTGCGATCTGACCGCTGTAATCGCGCACAACGCAGCCGGAAATCCCCGCCGTCGTGCGGCGCACAGCGTCGGCCACAGCCGTTGTATCGGCGTCGTCCGCAAGGACCACGCTCACCGTCTGGTAGCCGCTGACGCCGAAATGCTTCTCCATCTGCTCCTGGGTCATGATGATATCGACGGTTCGTTCGCCGTCGTCGCCGATGGTGGTGTCCACCTTGCCGAGGGGCCGACTGACCAGCGCGCAGACAGAGAGCGCCGATGTCTGGTAAGCGTCCGCTGGACCGTCGAACTGCAGCAGGGCCTCCTCCGCTTCTGGATCGCGCGGCGTTTTCACGCTCAGACTGTCGCCGCAGCGGAGGGCGATGCCATCGCTGTTCCCCTGTCCGTCGACGAGGGTTTTGACGATGACGCTGTCCTCTCGGCGCATCGCGTCGGGATCGATGACTCCCTCAAGCAGATAGTCTCCAAGCTGCATGAGCATGGCGTCGTCGTAGCCGTAGATGTTGACCTTGAGCCGGTAGTCGTCCTCGCCAGTCTGCACGATCACGCCGCCATAGCGCGCCATGATCTCCGGATCCGGCGTAAAACCCGGCTCCCCTGCCGTTTCAGCATAATAGCTCGGCCAGCGAAAGCTGCCATCCTCCAGCGCGATCTCGCCGAGCATATAGCTGACTGGCAGCACAGCGCCGACGCCCTCCAGCTGCCGCAGCGAAGCGACAGTCTGCGCCGGGATCGTCTGCGCGAGCAGCCCGTTTTCGCTGACAAGCTGAATGTCCGAGCCGAGTCCGTCGTCCGCTGCAAAGACCAGCTCGTTGTTGATGCGCGTGTTCTCGATCACATACGTCGCACCGAGAAAGATCACGCTGCCCAGCGCCAGCGAAAGGATGATGCTGGCAAAGGTACGCTTGCGCGCAAGCATGAAGCGCTTGGTGAGCACGCCGGTGAGGCTTGCGCGGTGCAGGCTGATGATCCTGCGGCTGCGCGGCACGCCGCCCTCTCCTGCTTGCAGCTGACGCAAACTGAAGCGCCGCATCTGCCGCACCAGGAGCGCGCTCGTGAGCACGAGCAGAAGTAGCAGAAAAACCGCTCCGCCGCAGGTCAACGACCAGTCGACGTGAAACGCGCCGGCATCCGGCAGATTGGTCGCCGCCAGCGTCTCGACATTCTCCGCCATATCCACGCCGCTGTGCAAGCGCCCATCGTGCGCCACAAAGATACGCCCGCTGTGCGCATATATGAGCGACGCAACCCCATTGCCGAGCAGACAGCCCAGGCTGTAGCCGCAGCAGAAAACAGCGCAAAGCTCGCAGAGCAGTAGCCTGAAAATGCCGCCGTCGGTCAGTCCCAGCGTCTGCAGCACGCTGTACTGCTGCTGGCGCCGGAGCACGCTCACCTGAAACAGGCTGTAGATGATGAATCCGGCAAAAAGCGCCAACGCCAAGAGCATCGCGCCCTCGGTCATCGCCTGGTTTTCGTTCAGCAGCCCCCAGACATAGGGCACGCCCAGGCTCGGATCGCTCAGCGCGCCCAGGATCTCGGCGAGCGTCAGCGAATAGCCGTCGCCACCAACATAGCCCGCGAGGCCAATATTGCGCGCCACCAGGCTGCCGTCGATCTCGTATTTCGCGCAGAAAGCAGCGATCTGCTCGGCAACTGGGCGGGATTCGTCAAAATGCAGATAGACAAAGCTGCCGTTTTCGCCATAATCCAACTCCGGCCCGACAAATACCTGCATAAAATCGCCCATCTGCTCGTTGAGCTTTTCCGGCATCTCCGCGACAATCCCCGAGAGGGTGAACGTTTCGCCATCAAGCGTTACTTCAGCGCCCAGCTCCGCCGGAACGCCAAGATTGCGCAGCGTCTGCGCATCCATCGCGATCTCGTCGTTATGCTCTGGCATTTTCCCGTCCAGCAGCGTGCGCCCCATGATCTCCATGTAGCCAACGTCCGCGCTCACATATTGGATCGAAAACGGCGCACTGATCCCTTTGCGCACCGTCTCGACGCCATATTTTTCCAGCGTAAAGCTCTCGCCTTCCGGATCCGCAAGAAATTCCTCGAACCATGGCAAATCGCAGCGCAGCTCATAATGCCAATCGCCGTATTCCGCACGGGCATTTTCCCGCGCCGCATCGCGTCCGCTTGAAAAGAGCGAGCCCACGCCGGAAAACAGCGCTGCCGCCAAGAGAATTCCGACAAACAGCGCCAGCGTCTGCTTCTTTTCGCGGCGCAGCCAGGCCCACGCCAGCTTCCACGTTGCACTCATCCCAGCTCACCGCCTCTCGCCTGCACAATGCGCCCATCCTCGATGTGGATGATGCGGTCGCAGGATTGGGCCAGCGCTTCGTTGTGTGTGACCATGAGGATCGTCTGCTTGTAGGTGCGGCTGCTTGCCGAAAGCACCCCCATCACGTCCACCGTCGTGCGGCTGTCGAGATTGCCCGTTGGCTCGTCAGCCAGGATTAGCGCAGGTTTGTTCGCCAACGCGCGAGCGATCGCCACGCGCTGCTGCTGGCCGCCGGAAAGTTCGTTCGGATAGCGCTTGCGCAGCGTCCAGAGCCCGAGATCCTCCAGCAGCCTGCGAATGTATGCGTGATCGACATGACGCCCCTTGTCAAATGTCACTGGCAGCGCCACGTTGTCATACACGTTCAGCACCGGCATCAGGCTGTAGTTCTGAAAAACGAAGCCAATGTTGCGCCGGCGAAAGATCGTCAATTCCCGGCGAGAGAGATTGGCAATGTCGCGATCGCGGATCACCACCGCGCCGGCATCCGGCGTATCCAGTCCGCCGATGAGATTCAAAAGCGTCGACTTGCCGCTGCCGGACGTGCCGACAATAGCAACAAATTCTCCCTGACGCACGCTGAGGCTGATGTCCTTCAGCGCCTGTACACGATTTTCTTTTTCACCATAGGATTTACTGACCTGTGTCAGATGCAGGATTTCCATGAAGAAGCCCCCCTTTCCCTGATCTGATTCTATCTTAGCAGAGAGATCTTACAGATTTCTGGCAAAGAAAAACGGAATTCTAACAAATTTGTCAGAACTCCGCATTCTGCAAAAACACGCTGAACGTGCTTCCCTTTCCATAATCAGAAGCAGCCGTGATATAGCCTTTCTCGTGCGCCAGGATCATCCGCGAAAGCGCCAGCCCGATGCCCGAGCCTTCCCGCGCCTCCACATCCGGCGAACGATAAAAGCGCTGAAAGATCGCTGAAAGCTCCTCAGCGCGGATGCCGATGCCATTGTCGGCAAAGCGGATCTCCGTGTAAAGCTCCAGCGGATGCACGCTGATCGCCACCTCGCCACCAACGTCTGTGTATTTGATCGCATTCTCAAGAATGTTCACGAACACCTCCGCCGTCCAGCGGCGATTGTGCCAGAGCGTAACCTCTGAAAATGGCGCCAACGTGATCGTGATCTGCCGCTGCTCTGCCTTATCGAGCACCGCGCCCACCGCATCAATCAGCGTCGGACGCAGCGGCAGCGCCTGCGCATCGAAAACGACCGCCCCCTGCTCCAACTCCACCATCTTAAAGAGCGCGTTCAGGATCCAGTCCAGTTTTTCCGTCTGCTTCTTCATTTTCGCCAGGAATTGTCGCCGCGTGTTCGCGTCCAGATTTTCATCCTCCAGCATCTCCCGGTACATCACAAGCCCCGCCAACGGCGTTTTCAGCTGGTGCGCCATATTGGAAATAAGCTGCTTCACAGCCTCCCGCTCCTGCTCCGCGTCCGTCACACTCGCATCCACCTTCTCCTGCAGCCGTCGCATTTTCGCAGCCAGCGCAGACACCGCGCCTTCCTCCAGCTCCGACTGGGAGATCGGCTCGCCGTCGAGAATCTCCTCAAGCATACGATCCAGCACACGCGTCGTGCAGCGATTGCGCCACCAAAGCAACGCACAGCCGGCGCACGCGAAAAGCAAAAGCAGCCCCATCAGAATGCTCATCCTCTTCCCTCCTCGCTCTTCCAGACATAGCCAATGCCGTGCACTGTGCGGATCAACTGCGGATGCTTGGGATCGCGCTCGATCTTTGCGCGCAGGCGTCGGATGGTCACCGACAGGGTGTTTTCGTCGACAAATTTTCCCTGCGCATCCCAGACGTGGGCAAGGATCTGTTCCTTCGTCAGCATCTGCTCGCGATTCTCCACGAGATAGCTCAGCAGCTGATACTCAATTTTGCTGAGGTCGATCTTTTTCTCCCCGCGGAACACCTGCGCCGCCTTCCTGTCGATCGTGATGCCGCCGCTCGTCACGGTTGCGCTCGGCGTCTGCGCCTGCAAAATGCGGCGAATGCGCGCCTTCAGCACCGCCAGCGAAAAAGGCTTCGACATATAATCCGCAACGCCAAGCTCCAGCGCCTTTACTTCGTCCATCTCGGTATTGCGCGCTGTCAGCATAAACACGGGCACCTTGCCGAGATTGCGCAGCTCTGCCACGAGGTCAAATCCGCTGCCATCCGGCAGATTGCAATCGAGCAGCAACAGATCCCACAGCGTCTTCTCGAGCAGCGCTTTGGCATCGCGCAGCGTCCGCGCCTGTGCCGTTTCGTATCCCTCCAGCTCCAGCGCAAACGCCAGCCCCTCGCGCAGATCGCTGTCGTCTTCGATGATGAGGATCTTACTCATTTTTCTTCCCTCCAGACATTCTCTACCATACATTGTAGCCATCCGCAGAGCGCCGCGCAACAAAATAAACGCCGCCTCGCAATGGAGGCAGCGTTTGCGTCAAAATTTATTTCCCGCTTGGCTTTTTCTTGTGCACGGCGCAGAAGACGATGAAGCCGATCAGGGCGACGGCGAAGATCATCCAGCCGGTGAGCACAGTGGTGCCCATTGGCGCGAATTTGTCGTAGTAGCCCTTGAGGTACAGGAACAGGATAATGGCTGGCACGACGTAGCTCATGTAGCCACCGATCTTGTATGGGAATTTCAGACCGTTGCCGGCGTTGGCTTCGTCGATGAAATTCGCCCAGCCCCAGCCGTAGCGACGGGTGCAGAAGAGCACGAAGGCGAAGCTGCCGAGCGGCAGAAGGTTGTTGGAGACGATGAAGTCTTCCAGATCGAGCACGGCGGTGCCGGCGCCAAGCGGCTGGAAATCGCTCCAGATGTTGTAGCCAAACACGCATGGCAGGCTGAGAATGGCGATGAGGATACCGTTGATGACAATGCTCTTGCGGCGCTCCCAGCCAAATTGCTCGCTGGTGAAGGCGGCGATGTTTTCCATAACGGCGGTGACGGTGGTCATCGACGCGAAGCTCAGGAACAGGAAGAACAGCGCGCCCCAGAACTGGCCGCCAGCCATCTGGGTGAAAAGGTTTGGAATGGTCACAAAGATGAGGTTTGGACCGCTGTCAGGCTGCAGGCCGAAGGCGAAGCAAGCAGGGATGACGATGAAACCGCTCATGATCCCAGCAAAGGTGCTGAGGATGGTGATGGTGACGGCTTCACCGGCGAGGCTACGCTGCTTGTCGATGTAGCTGCCGAAGATGAGCATGGCGCCAATCCCCAAAGAGAGGGTGAAGAAAGCCTGGCTCATGGCGGCGAAAAGAATGTTGCCGATGCCGATCTCCTGCATGGCCTGGAAATCAGGCACGAGGTAGAATTTCAGCCCTGCGCCGGCGCCGTCGAGGGTGACGGAGCGGATGGCGAGGATGAAGGTGAGCAGAAGCAGGCTGACCATCATGAACTTGTTGACCTTTTCCAGTCCGTTTTCCATACCGATGAAGACGACGATGGTGCCGATGATGCAGACGAGCACCGTCCAGAAGATCATCGGACCGGTTTGCGCAAGGGTCTCACCCCAGACAACGCCGACTTCTTCCGGCGTGGCGCCGACAAAGGAGCCGGTAAGATGCTTCCAGCAATAGGCCAGGATCCAGCCGGTAACGGTGGTGTAGAACATCATCAGCAAATAGCAGCCGATGAGCGAGATCCACTTGAGATAATGCCACGAGGTCTGCGGCTTTTCGAGCACGTCAAACGCTTTCGCAGCACTCTTCTGCGCAGCGCGACCCATGGCCAGCTCGCAGACGAGCACAGGGATCCCCAAAATAAGCAGGAAGAACAGGAAGATCAGCATGAAGGACGCGCCCCCAAACTGACCACACAGATACGGGAATTTCCAAACGCTCCCGATACCTATGGCGCAACCTGCTGAGACAAGGATGAAGCCAAGTCTCGAACCAAATCTTTCTCTGTTTTTATCAGACATCATTTTCTCCTTTTTTAACGTCTTTCGACGGTTTTATCTAAAAACCGTTTCCCGCTCAGCGGTGAAACAGATTTAAGATCACACTGAGAATAATACTGACGACGATGCAGCTTATCACAGGAAAATAAAAGCTGCCGTGTTCGCCCTTGATAAAAATATCTCCCGGCAAATGGCCTAGGCTGGTGAACCGCGAGAGCAGCATCACCACGCCGCCGAGCACAATGAGCGCCATGCCGAGGGTAATGAGCAGTCTGCCAATATCCATGCCGTTCATACGCTCACCTCAGATCTTCTTGCGGATCAGGTCCATCGGTTGCACAGAAAACGGCAGCTGCATCTTCACGATCTGCTGAGCGTGAGGCGCGCTGTCGATCGAGGCGCCGTTTTCGTCCTGCATGGCGCAGATGGTGAAATCGTACTCGCGATAGTCGGTGCCGAAAAACTGGATCGTGTCGCCGACAGAGATCTTGTTGCGCTGCTCGATCGTCGCCACGCCGCTGGCCGGGTCAAAATCGCGCACAACGCCGACAAAATCGTAAGGCTTGATGTAACCCGCCGAGGCGTTGTTGACGGCGTTGTCTTCCGGTCTGCCAAAAAGAAAACCTGTGGTGTACGGACGATGGCTGACCTTCTCCAGCTCGCCCATCCAATACTGCAGCTCCTCTTCTGCCACTTCGCCGTCGGCCATCCAGGCGTCGATCACATGGCGGTAGCAGCGGATGATCGTCGACACGTAGTAAAGGCTCTTCATACGGCCTTCGATCTTCAGGCTCTGCACGGTGTGCTGCGCGAGGATTTCCGGCAGCCGCTCCAGAGTGCAGAGGTCGAAGGAATTGAAAATGTACGAGCCGTGGTCGTCCTCCTCGATCGGATAGTACACACCTGGGCGCTTCTCCTCGACGATGGCGTAATTCCAGCGGCAAGGCTGAGCGCATTCGCCCTTGTTGGCGTCGCGGCCGGTCATGTAGTTCGAGAGCAGACAGCGTCCGGAATAGCTCATGCACATGGCCCCATGTACGAAGATCTCCAGCTCTGTTGCGGTTTTTTCAGAGATCTCGGCGATCTCAGCGAGCGACAGCTCGCGCGCCAGCACCACGCGCTCCACATTTTTCTGCTTTTCCCAGAAATGCACGCCGGCCCAGTTGACAACCGTCGCCTGGGTGCTGATGTGGATCGGCACAGTGAGGCCGCTGGCCATGGCGATGTCGTAGACGCCAGGATCGGCGACGAGCAGCGCGTCCGGCTGCACGCTTTCGAGGAACGCCAGATACTCCTCCAGGCCAGCAAGCTCCGCGTTATGCGGATAGGCGTTGAGCGTCACATAGAGCTTTTTGCCCTGAGCGTGGGTGTAGCGGATGGCTTCCGCCAGCTCTTCGTTGGAAAAATTGCCGGCAAAAGCGCGCAGGCCAAAGGCCTTGCCGGAACAATACACAGCGTCCGCCCCGTAATGCAGGGCGAAGCGCAGCTTTTCAAAATTTCCGGCCGGCGCCAACAATTCAATGTTCTGTTTCATTGCGATCCTCCTGTCTCCTTGCCAAAACGAGCACGCCGTCATCCAGCGGCAGCAGCGTATGCGCAAACCGCGCATCCTGCTGCACATCCTGGAGAAACTGCTTCATCCGCACAAAGGCCGTTTTCTGTCGGTGGTTCGGATAAGCGTCTGCGACGAGCCAGCCGTTGAGAAAGATGTTATCAAAAACAACAGCGCCCTGCGCAGACAAGTGTGGCACGATCTCCTCCAGCAGATGGGCGTACTGGCCCTTGGCCGCATCAATGAAAACGAGGTCAAAGGGCGCGAACCGCTCAGCGAGGCGCGCAAAATAGCCCTCCTTGCGAAAATCCGCGCATTCAAAAACGATCTCGTGGTGGTCCAATCCAGCGTCGTGGAGAAATTCCTGCGCCACAGCCTGACGCTCGCGGACGAGATCGATGGTCACAAGCGTCGCCGGCGCTGCCAGCCCCTTCAGCATATGATAAGCCGACACGCCATAAGCCGTGCCAAGCTCCAGTATACACCGTGGCTGGCGCAGTGTCACCAACATTTCCAGCAAATGCGACACATTTGGGGTGACCACAGGCACGTGGTCAGCTTCTGCCCGTTTCAGCAGCGCGCGCAACATCGGCGCAGCTCCTGCCGTGTGAAAAAGATTGGTGTAGTCATTGACCACACCAAAAGGCTGTTGTTCAAATTGCTCTGTGTCGTGCATCGCCAGGGCCTCAGTTGAATTTGATGCTCTTAGAGAGCTGCACAAGATAATCGACCAGCGAGATGATCGTCAGCGCCACAGCAATGTAGAGCAGGATCAACCCGACGAGCTGCCAGCCGATGATGAGGCAGATGATCGCCAGCATCTGGCTCACGGTTTTGAATTTACCCAGGTTGCGCGCGGCGAGAATGATGCCGTTGTCGGCAGCCAGCGCGCGCAGGCTCGTCACCAGGAGTTCACGCCCGATGATGATGATCACCGGCCAGCCTGGGATCGTGCCAGCGATGGCCAGATAGATCAGCGCTGTGAGCACGAGCAGCTTATCGGCGAAGGGATCCATGATCTTGCCAAAATTGGTGACCAGGTTCCACTTGCGCGCCAGATGCCCGTCGAGAAAATCTGTCAGCGAGGCGATGATGAAGATCGCACACGCCACATAATTGTGGCCGCTGAACTCCGCGGTGAAGAAAAACATAAACACCGGGATGAGGACGACGCGAAGGGTCGTCAGTTGGTTTGGAATGTTCATTACACAAGACTCCCTATCAGATCATATTCATGCACGTCCGAGATCACCACGTCGAGCTCCTGGCCAATCTCGTAAGCGCTCACGTCTGCCACCGGAACGATCACATAAGGATCGATGTCCGGCGCTTCCGACTGGCTGCGGCAGAGCAGCATGCCGTCTTCGATGTCGTCGACAAGCACGTGACGCGTCTCGCCGATGAGGCGCTGGTGATTGGCGAACATAATCTCGAACTGGATATCCATGAGATTCTGCGCCCGCTCCTCCTTCACAGCCTCGTCCAGCTGGTCGGGCATGCGTCCGGCAGGCGTGTTCTCCTCCTGCGAGTATGGGAAAACGCCGACGCGATCAAGCTGCACCTCTTCGAGGAAATTCAGCAGATTGTTGTACGCCGCTTCTGTTTCGCCAGGAAAGCCGACGATGAACGTGGAGCGGATCATGATGCCAGGGACGCGTTCGCGCAGTTTGGCGATGAGGGCGCGGATCTGCGCCTGGTCGATCTTGCGGTTCATGCGCGCGAGGATCTCGTCGTCGGCGTGCTGTAGCGGAATGTCGATGTACTTGCAGATCTTTTCCTCGCTGGCGATGGTTGCGATGAGATCGTCGCTGAGATTGTTCGGATAGGCGTAGAGCAGACGGATCCAGCGGATGCCGTCTATCTTGCAGAGATCGTGCAAAAGCTCCGGCAGCGCCAGGCGGCCATAGTTATCCAGACCGTAGGTGGTGATGTCCTGAGCGATGACGATGAGCTCCTTCACGCCGCGGCGGGCGAGCATCTCTGCCTCCGCGAGAATGTCCTCTCTCGCGCGGCTGCGGTACGGCCCCTGCATTTCCGGAATGGCGCAGAAGGTGCAGTGGTTGTCACAGCCCTCGGCGATCGTCAGATAGGCGTAGTAGCCCGGCGTCGAGAGCACGCGGCTGTCGCGCTCCATAGCGTTCGGCAGGTGCCAGTCGGTGTCGACGGCGGTCTTTGCTTCCTGCGCCGCGTAGAGACGGTCGATGTGCGCGAGGATCTCGTCGTAGGCGGTGCTGCCGAGAAGCAGGTCCAGCTCCGGCAGCGCCTCCTCCATCTCCTTCGCATATTTCTGCACCATGCAGCCGATGGCCACGAGAAATTCGCAGCTCCCGGCTTCTTTGTAGTCGTTCAGGGCGAGGATGATGTTGATCGTCTCCTCCTTCGCCGCTGTGATGAAGCCACAGGTGTTGACGACGATGACCGTCGCCTCTGCCGGCTCCTCCACAAGGATATAGTCGCTGTCTGCGCAGAGCCCCATCATGTACTCAGAATAGACGGTGTTCTTGGCGCAGCCCAGTGTGACAAAGCAAATTGTTTTTTTCATGCTTCTCCTTCATTCTCATTAAAATACGCTTCACATTCATCAAGGCTGATGTTGATCTTGCGCGCCTTGCTGCCTTCGTACGGACCGACGAAGCCCAGTTCCTCGAGCTCGTCGATGATACGCGCCGCTCGTGTGTAACCGATGCGGAAATGGCGCTGCAGCATGGAAATGCTAGCGTTGCCGTTCTCGATAAAAAAGCGGCAGGCGTCGCCGAGGAGCTTATCGTGCTCCGGCCGTTCGCCGTCAAAATCCGCCAGACCTTCGCCTGTCATCAGCGCATCGACGCTTTCGTTCATGGCTTCGTCGTAAACCGGCGCAGCCTGGCGCTTGACGTAGGAGATCACTGCTTCGATCTCGTCATCGGTCACATAGACGCCCTGGATGCGCACCGGCTTCGCATAGCCGCGTGGGAAATAGAGCATGTCGCCATTGCCCAGCAGCTTTT
>OGWZ01003245.1_pt1 | contig 11319 bp, 9 predicted proteins | sample 1576141 | NCBI WGS metagenome assembly OGWZ01 (sample SAMEA3541512, study PRJEB24748) | human gut metagenome | biome: human gut; feature: human-associated habitat; material: faeces | place: China | collected 2012
ATTTGCTATTACTCACCACCTGAAGAGGTGGGAGTCTTCTCGACTGAGATAAAAACAAGCGCTATCCTGCCTACCGGACAAAAATTTGATGGTTCCGCCCGATATGTAGAATAGCGCCTGTTTCCAGTTTTAATCGTTTTCTATTTTTTATTCTTCCCAGTCGCCTACATACAGGCGTGTAGCGGTCTGCCCGGCTGCTGGTTCGTAGATCGTCCAAATTGGATATGGATATGCTTTTCCTTGCAGAGAATCATCTATTACAATCGTCTGATCAACGCCATTTGTGCCTGTTTTGGAGGACAGGTCAGCGGCACTCGTCCTAGTAATACTGGAATAGCTGCCCTTTACAGAGCTGCCATCCACATAAGGTGCGCCGATGATTGCGTCGCTTAGCTTTGGCAGATACCAGCATTCTTCCGGGACCGAAAGAATGCCAGCTTCCAGCTGGGCGCCTGGCCACCACCACCCCCACCACCAGGTATCGTTCAACTGACCAATATAGTGTCCAAGGAACATTGAGGTTCCAGCCGCTTTCACACTTCCTGTTGTATAGCAGTTCGAAAGAACCAGTTTTGCAGAATCATATTTTCCAAATAAACCACCTGCGATGGCATTATATGGATTCATTCCACACACATCCGCTGCACTGAAACTCCGTATTACCGAAATCGGACCATCCATCCATCCCACCAGACCTCCGGCACACCAGCCGCCTGACACATTTCTTCTATCTGACAGCACTTCCGCACCACTTTCCGTATAACCGTAAGAGCGGTTCCGTCCGCCGACATAACTGTTTTCAATGCTGAATCCTTTCCCGGCAGTTCCGCCATTCTGGTTGTTTTTCAGATATCCATACAAACCTCCAGCGGTTTCAGTTGTATCCACATACCCAGAGAAGAAACTGTTTTCCAGCTTCATCTGACCAGAGCTCTCGGCAAAGCCGACCAGACCTCCGCTATCATCAGTTCCCTGTATCCGTACATTTTTTCCTGAAACATATACGTGATTCATCACTAAATCACTTACTTTTGCCTCCCCGATCAAGCCTCCGGTTTTTCCTCCGCTTATTTGCAGCGTCGGTGCATCTACAACTACATGTTCGAGTGTCAGACTGCCATTATTCGTGCTTCCAACCACCGCGCCTGTTGCCATAGTTCCAGAAATCCGGGACTTTTCTCCATATATATGGATATTTTTAATCGTTAGATAGCTGTCCGCCGAAGTACCTGCCTGTGCCACTAGCCCTGCTGTATTCTGCTCCTGACAGGAAATGTCCGGATCCTTCAGATTCAAGTTTGATATCGTCAGATGATCCGTCTTCTGAAACAAAGCTGCACCATCCCGGGCAACAGGAGTTATCTTTAACCCTGCAATCGTATAGCATTCACCCAGTTTTGCTTTTTCTTTCTCATCCACTTCCGCATCATAAGAGATAATATCCGGGTTGTTAATCGGCCAGAAACTTCCACCTTCATACTTGGAATTTCCCGGACTGTAGATCGTCATATTTCCGTACGCAGCTTCCACCTCTTTGCAATACGCTTCCGTCTGTGAGGTAATCGAAGCATCCTCCTGCCAGAGAATATTATCAGTCTGGATAACCCGTGTAATCTTTAATCCCCCATAGTCTTTTCCGCAGAAATTCAGATTCTGCAGATGACGCCCATTGGCAACCTTAACCGTATAGGTATCCGTTCCATCATCATTGGGTTCAATTACATCGGCAAAACAACTGTTGAATTTGTATGAGAGCCTTGTATTTTCTGTCGGTGGATTGCCATCCTCGCTCAATTTTACGATAACATTTTCTCCATTTATGTAACCGCCCGGCTGATAACCTTCCCCGGTACCCAGACTACAGAAATTTCCACCCTCGCGTGATAAATCATCCAGATAGAAACGCAATTTCAACTTTTTCTCTTCCGTTATGCCTATTTCAAAACGATTTACCCTGTTTTTGTCGGCAAAGCTCGTCCAACTGCCATTTGCCTCTTTTTCTACACAGCTGGCAGCTTTCTCTTCCGTATCTACAAAGCAAAATTTTGATCCCATTCTCAGAGTATTTTCCTGCAAATCACCCGTATTGACTTGGAGAACATACCACATCGTTTTACCGCTCAATTCGCCGGTAATCGAAAATATCAGATGTATTCTCTGATTTTCTTCAAGCGGAGACGGAGAGACATAATCGATATACAGACTGTTTCCAGTATGCAGCGCCTCTTCGTTCTCTTCCTTGTCCCAGTCCCCGACATGGTTATTCAGAAACCAGGAAAATCCCTTTGAAGCGTTCTACGCAGCAAGTTTTTCCGCTACTTTCTGGATCGTCGGCATCGGATAAATCGATATTTCTGCTTTCTTTAATTCTGGATCATACGGATATGTATTCTCGCTGTCTGCACCCGTTCCCTCAGCACCAAACAGTTCTGAAAGCTCTTCTGCGTATGCGAGCACATACTTCTCATTCACCTTACTGCACACATAACAGCCCGGATAAACTGATTTTTTGTTTGTTCCCGTACCGCTCCTCTCCGACGGCAGCCTTCCATCCGTTCTATTTGCATAATCATAGAACGCAACAAACGCAGGTGCTTTCAGCGCCGGATTCTCTGTTTCATCCGCTGCCGTTCCGCTTCCATTTTCCGTTTCATCCGATTTTTTCTCAGCCGTCGGCGAATACACCGACGCCGACACATATGTATTCGCTATCTGACTGTCTGCCGGAAGCTGTGCGGCGAGACCCCCTGCAAATCCGCCGGTATATGCCGCTACGTTATAACGTCCGGTAAGATTCTCAAAGGCTGTATTGGCGTTTGCCCCATTCCCTGGTTTTTGGGAGGTATCAAACTTCTTGTTTGCTGTATGACCGCCGACATAACAGCTCTGAATCTGCACCGTGGGACCGCTTGCGGCGGCTGCAGCTGCTGCTTTCTCAGCAGTTCCGACCAGACCGCCGGCATACATACCTTCCACATAGAGTGCCGCTGCGCTGTCGGTCAGGGAAATTTTTCCCTTTGCCGTGCCGATCAGGCCGCCCGCCGTTCCCTTTAAAGCGCGGATCCGGTATTTGCTTTCTTCCTCCTGCTTCAGATCTGCCGCTTTTTCTGTGCTGCTTCCCAGCTTATCACGGAAATGATTCTCCGCCAGCGCATCCTGGACGGTCAGGCTGCCGCCCTCAAATGTGCCGATCAACGCACCGGCAGAAGCGCCGGTCTGCTCTGCCTGTACCTGCGGATATTCAATCTGCACATTTTTAATTTTCACCGTTGCCCGATTCGTAGTTCCCCGGGAATCCGTTCCCGGCGTCACCGCACCAATCAAAGCGCCTGCACTCGCCTTCGTCCGGACCACCGGCTGGCAGATCAGCAGGTTTTTAACACTCATATCCTGTGTTACCGTTCCAAACAGTCCACCCGTCCCATCTACTGCTGTGATTGAACTTCCCGCCGTTTTTCCTACCTGCAGACCATCGATCCGGTATGTATTTCCCTGATAGTCCAGTGGATACGGCAGACTAAGCGGAAGATAGCTTCCCGCCTCCGTGATATATGCCTGTGCCGTCGGGTTCGTCCGATCTGCATTCGTTTGATCCGTCACCCGGTAGGCAATCGAGATGGTTTCCGCATTCTGATTCAAAAAACTCGAGCCAAATGCCGTATGCAGCTTCGCCACATGTCCGCAGTAACCGCTCTCGTCCGCAATATTTTCTCCCGCTTTCCAGGTCAGATCACTATTCTGCATCGCCGTAACCGTTTTGGATGTAGTCACCGCCCCAGTGTACAGCTGATCCGGATCCCAGCCTGAAACCCGCTCATCCAGATTTTCCAGATGGCGGAAGCTGCCAATCTCCGCGCTTCGGTCCGTACTGATCGATGCAAAGAGGCTGCTGCCGGATTCTATATTGCTCGTTTTAACCTGCGAAAGCGCTTCATTGTTGAAAACCTGCGCGTACACAAAGATATTTTCGCCCGGAATAAAGGATACAAGACCTCTTTCATCCTGCTGAAATATCATATCCGTCTGTGCCGGCTGGTTGAAATCCATAAATTTGAATCCTGTACTTGTGCCCGTGCCGGCTGGCGCCGCTATGTCATCCAGAATGACCTGATACGTTCCATCCGAATTGCCCGAAGCTCCGGACACCTTCGCCACACGCGCCGAGCGGCTGGTTTCCGGGGGATTGATCTCGATGTATCCGGTTGTACCGCTCTTTTCTCCCTTTACAAACAGACTCAGTGAATGTTCATTTTTATTCGGATCCTCGATTTTTGCATATAAAATATCATCATTCACCAGTTTCACTGTCGGCGCCTCGAATTCCTCCACCGGCAGTTCCGGGACTTCCAGATTTCCTGATGCGTAATATCCGATCGGCAGTTTCTGATCCTTATAATTGGAGTTAGCTCCCGTAAACCGCTCCCGTTTTCCGGCATCAGACGCCGCCGCCATAAGTGCCTCGCTTCCGATATCCGTCTGCACAAACTGATAACGATCCGAATACCACACCTCGCGGACCAGTCCTGCCTCCGGATCATAGAAAATAAGATAGCTCCCGTCTCCACGGACGGTCTCATCAATCGATCCAAACGGAAGAAGGCGCTGCCGGATCTCCTCGGTCACATTCGCAGATGCCAGCGCCATCTCACCGCCAGACTCTTCTTGTTCCGATTCAGGCTGCCCTGCCTGTTTTTCCGGCACATAGAGAACCCCGTAGATATTTCCCTCTTTCTCCTCCGCCAGCACTGTATTATCTACCGAAATTCCCAGCTTTGCCTGCTTTTGATCGTCTGAAAATTCCCCCTGTGCCTCCATATGGAGCAGACGCGGAATCGTCCCACTGGAGACCTCCAGTGTCAGATGATTCTGCGCCGCCAGAAAGATCTCCTTCGCCGTCTGATCCATCTCCAGACGGCGGAGCTTTCTTTGGTAATGAATCACCGCAACAAAAGAAAGACTGGCAAGAATACCGACAATCGCAATCACCGTCAAAAATTCCGCCAGTGTAAACGCCGCCCTTCTCTTCTGTTTGTTCTGTCTCTTCTGCTCCATCTGTCCTCGTTCCTCTTTTTATTGTAACTGTTCAGTACCTTCACAGTCACGAGCAGACCTGCTAAACAGTTAGTTTTTATTTTATTTCTGATCCAGATTGACTGCACGCACGGTCAGGTTAATCGGCTTTACCACCGCTTTCCGGGAAGTTCCCATCGTATCTTTTTTCCGGTAGATCGCCAGATTTTGAACCGTAAAGCACGCTGTCTCCTCCGAATAGGTATAGCCGTCAAATGCCGTATAGTATTCATCCGAAATCGCCGCCTGCGTCAGCAAGGATATCTTATTATACGCATCATCGTAAGTATAATCCCCATACCATTTTTCAACGCCCGTGCCAGACCAGTCTGTCGCACTGAAGTGCAGCCACAGGTGGCTGTTTCCACTCCGCAAAAGAGGTGTTACCAATTCTCCTGTTGCGGAAGTCCCGGCAGAATTTTTCACTTCCAGCGCATTCGCAAATTCATCGGTCATCAGCTGCGCCGTGAGCGACAGCGCCTGCTCTGCATCTGCCTGTTCCTGCGTCCTCTGGTAAACATTTTTTACCATCATCACGCCGCCTCCAAGCACCGTGCCGATCATACCGAGAATCACAATCGCCGCCAGAAGCTCCGTCAGCGTCATACCGTTCTGTGACCGGAGTTTTTTCTGACATACTGAAAAGAGCTTCCGGTGACCCTTGGATGCCGTCTGTTTCTGCTGCCTGCAATGCCTATTTCTGCATCTGCGGCATTCACATCTCTCCTGTCCCATCTCTGTCTCCTCTATCGGTATCTGTAAAGCAGCTCTTGTAAGTTTACATCTTCCTCTTGTGCATCCGAATCAGCCTGGCTCACATACAGCACGATGGGATACTGTCCCGTCCGGTAATTCGTCTGTGTGCCTGTCTGGTAGGCATTTGACGCCAGGCTTTTCTTCATGCCGCCGGTTCCAGATACCTCCAGCTCCAGAACATATCTGCCCGACGCCTGTTCCGCTGTCCGGTTGTTCTCCAGCTGATTGCGGCTGTCATAATAGCCCGCCATCTGCTCTTCGCCCTGATGCAGCATCCTGCCGGACGCCAGAAATGCACTCAGAAACATCGTCATTCCCAGTGCAATCACAAGAACCGATATCAGTACCTCTGTCAGCGTCTCTCCCGCATTGGCACGCAGCTTTCTTCCAGCTGCCCATTCCATTCTACTTATCATCCTGCAGCAGCTCCTTCTCTATTGTTCCGTTCTGCCAGCGGATCGTCGTGATGATGGTCGTCGTCGTGATCGTGTAGGAATCATCGTCATCCGAATCTCCGTCATCGCCCTTTACTTTGACCTCTACTGTGACCATCTCACTCTCGGAGCTATGTGCTACTTCCAGCTCCAGCCGTTTCTCGCACCGCTCTTCCTTCTTGTCATCCGCCGTTACTGTATCTGAGATAACCGCCTTGATTTTATAATGTCCGTCATCCACAGGCGTACACTGGTCTTTAACGGACCAATCGTGTTCCCGCTCGTTCCGGCTTTCTTCACTGACAGGGTAAAATCTTTGTACGCCATTTCTTCCTCCGATGCATTCTCCCCGTCTGCCAGCTTCCGATACTCATTATTTCTATAAATATCCACGATCAGTGAATCGAGAACCGCGCTATTCCCACTCTCTGCGCTTGACAAACCCGAATCCGTTCCATAGAACTTTTGCCACGTCGCCTCATTATCCGTGTTTTTCCGGCTGCCGACGTAGTAGCAGTAAAAATCATCCTTATCGTCTTCCTCGTCATCCCGGCTGTCATGCACGATCACTTCCTTGATCTTGACTATATTCTCCGTCTTCTGCAGCTCATCCCGCAGAAATGCCGCCGCCGAGTCCACCGCATACCTCTTCTGGTCCTCCCTCGGGAGGTGGCGGTTCTTTCCAGCCGACGCGGAAGCGGACGCCAGAATGATCGACGCGCCCACCCCGCAAAACACAAAAAACAGGAGCGCCGCCATCAAGCTGGCGCCATCCTGATTTTTCATACGCCTGAAAACCTGCCTCCAGATTTCCGGGCGTTTTTCACTGTTCTCTGCTTTTTTCATGCTTTATTCTCCCAGCGCCGCCTCTGCCGCTGTCTCAAGGTCCGAACGCTGCAGGTTCGACACATCCGCATTTGCCAGTCCCGACGGTGCCTGCGTCTCCTCCGGTTCCAGCTCCAGACCTTCCTCCGATTCCGCATCGTAGCGGGTCTCAAAATAGGTCAGCTGGAACGCCACCGCCACTGAGTGGATGCGGATATCCTCTAACTCTTCATTTTCCAGATCTTTATCATCCTGAATGCTCAGATCCTCGATCAGACAGCGGTACGGTCCTTCGACCACCTCATGAAGCATCGAAACAGCGTGATCAAACGAATCCGCCGTAAAAGAAATATTCATCGCGCGGCGGATCTCCATTCCGTCCACCTGCGGCTCTGAATACTGGAAAGTAAAATCATACGCATTCGCAAAAATACGGTTCAGCTCCTCCGTCTCCGTCTTGAAATGATTGTAGGCCGGAACCATCGGCGCATTCGATGTCTTGTTTTCCTCGATCTCTTCCTCCATCTGCCGGATCTGCATCGCTTTCATCTGCTCCAGCTGAATCTGGGCACCCAGCTCCGCCGTGTCCGCCGCCTCAATCCGCCTCTGCACCGGCAGGTAAAATCCGGCATAGTAGCCGCCCGCGATCAGGGCAAAGACTACAACCAGCAGCACTATTTTCTGTGTTTTTGTTAATACATATTTCCCTAACGAATTCATTTTTCTTTGCCCTCTTCTGGTTCGTTAAAAAATACAGCCATTGACACTCCCACCTGCTTCAAGGATGCCAGAGCTCTCTCTTCGCCATCTTTCTTCACTGTTTCCTCCAGCGAAGCGGTCACATAGCGCGCATTCGGATCCGCCTGTGCATCACGGACCAGCTGCGAAAAGAGTGTACCATTGGGAATGGTTCCTTCCAATGACATCTGATCCGAGGTGATCGAAACACTCGAAACTGCCGTCAGCGGGAAAATCTGTGATTTCAGGGAATCCAGCATCATCCGGCGGTCCGGAAGCTTACTCTCTTCCTCATTCAGATACCCATTTCCATAATGCGCGTACTCTGCCAGGACCTCACCGTACACCTCGTTGGATTTCTCCAATGTACGAAGCTCCTTCTCTGTCGCCGCATAAACCGCCTCTGCCCGGTCTGCCTCCTGCAGGGGAAGCATTACGCCAAATCTCGAAAATCCGTAGACAAAAACCATAAAAACGGCAAACGCGCCCAGCTCCGCCGCTATTTTCCCTTTTTTAGTCTGCTTCTGATACAGATTGATGCGCCGTTTTTTCGGATACTTCGGACCGCCAATCTGCATATTCGCGATTGATTTTAAATCAGCCACCGCTCTTCCTCCTTATGCAAGTAATACACCGTATGCCTGTGGGCTGTCGATCCACTCGTCTTCCTCATCCAAAGAGACCTCCGGCAGAAGCTCCGCCACACTCCGCACCGGCAGATCCAGCGTTTCTTTCAGCGCATCAATCAATTCCCCGTATCGTGCGCCTCCGCCGCAATAATAGAGGCTGTCGATCGTATTATTCACATTGTTGAAGCTATAAAAGTTCAAAACTCGCATGACCTGGACGGCGCGGGTCCGGTACTGCTCCTCCAGCACAGCCGCCATCTTTTCTTTGTCGGTCTCCTCGCGGTTTTCTTCCTCCACCTCAATTCCCAGTTCCTGCATCTTGTTCTTATCTCCCAAACGGATCTGCTCGATCTCCTCACAGCCCGGCTCCATGATACGGGTAATATCATAGATCCCCTGGCGAAAGAAATGGATCCGCAATGCTTGGGTTCCCAGATCGAGAATCGCATAGTCTTTCACAGTTTCCGATTTTTCTGCCCCCTCTGCGTTCTCTTTTTCTTCCTTTTTATGAGGTTCTGCATTCAGCTTTGTCTCCAAAGCCTTCTTCTCATCCGCCATTCTCTCTTCTGCATATTCCAGAATCCATTCCAGTCCCAGCACGGCCGGAACCAGACCGACCAATTTCAAGTGTGCCATCTTGGCCAGTTTTTCAAATTGCTGCGACAGCTCTTTCGTACACGCCGCACCAATCAAATCCATTTTTTCCTGATCCGCATAGATCATCGCATAATCAAAGACGTACTTATCCATCTCGTTTCCGATATAATCATGGAACTCATATGGAAGATTCAGCCGGAGCTGTTCCTCCGTCATCAGCGGCAGCTCAAAGCGCCGCACATACGCATCCTCCTGCCGGATGACAAACACGACGTTCCGGCAGCGGATCGCATACTCCTTCAACAAATCCTTTATTAAATCCGCATATTGACGCATATCGTTCCGGTCGATCCCCTCGACCCGCTCGCTGATAAATTCGCGAAGCTCGCCATTTTCCGCATATGCAATCTTGATACGGTAATGTCCAATCTCAATTCCTAAACAATTCTTCATCTCTGCACTCCCTTTAAAAGAGCCCTGTATACCATTGTGTCCATATATCTCCATACAGCAGCATACAAAAACATGCCGCCGCAATCGCCGGTCCAAACGGAATTTTCTCCCTCCGACCGATGACAGAACCTGCAATTCCCAGCACACAGCTGAGAATCAGGAAAAATAATACCTCCCAGGCGGAACGCATATACAGTCCCGTCACAAAAAAAAGTTTTACATCGCCGCCCCCCAAGCTTTCTTTTCCGGTCAGGCGGTCAAACAGCAGGGAAAGTGCCAGCATACTGACAGCCAGTCCGGCACCGGTCAGAACTCCCCGCAGCATCTGTCTTCCCGGTTCCGGTAAGCCCAGCGCCGTGCCGAAAAAGATCAGGATTCCGGCTATCTGAAGCCGGTCCGGTATGATCCACGCATGCAGATCTGTGAGTGTCAGACATAAAAGCACCATCCAGAGCAGAATTCCCCGCAGTGCCAGCACCGAGACATCGTACCGGTACATAATCAGGCAGCATGCAATTCCTGAAACAAGTTCCGTCCAGAATGCCTCCGCCGGGATCTTCGCTCCGCAATAACGGCACCTGCCCCGCAGGCACAGCCGTGAAAAAAGCGGTACCAAATCCAGCACTCCCAGCACATGACCGCAGGCATCACAGTGGGATCTCCCTTTCGAAACGGACGTTCCGTTTAACATCCGCCCTGCCAGACAGTCTGTAAAACTTCCGAGCGCACAGCCCAGAATAAAAGTAATCATCAAAATGTAAATTGTTAAAAATGTGGTTTGATGCAGCATCAATGGAATATCTCCTGTCCGTACCCATGTTCTGTCTGTTTGTAAATCCCCAATATTTTATATCTTCCAAGATATGTAAAACGCTATCTTTATCTTAAAACGCCCAATTTCATTTCTTTTATTTGGCGCCAAATCCCGGCTTTGGACCAAATGGATTCTGGCTGGTTCCCCCAACTTCATTTCCCTCATAGAAAGGAGCGGTCTGAAGCGGAGACGTATTCGCATATGGATTAGCCGCCGGATTTCCGATGTAAACCAGAATATCTGTACACGGTGTCTTGGCTTCCATCGCCGTCTTCCGGTATTCCTGCCCCAGGTCATTTACCTTCTTTGTTCCACTTCCCTGTGCGTACTCAATGTGCGCGTTCTCTCCCTCTGCCTGACAGACAATCTTTCCCTCTTTTACATTGTATCGGTAATAGCGGTATTGCTTCTGCGGCTGGTTCTCGTAGCGTTCCAGGCTTTCCTTGCTTCCATACAGCATTGCCACGGCCGCCGCCTTCGCCGCACGGACATTCGCCTGATTGGCTGCGATGACCGCTTTTTTCCGCTGTGCCGTAAAAATCGGAATACTGATCGCCGCCAGGATCCCTACGATCGCTATCACCACCAGCAGCTCTGCCAGTGTAAAACCGTGTTGGTTCTTTTTCATTTGCTCACCCACTTTTTATCAAAATGACCTGCTGACTTTGTTTTGATTCGTGCGTTGCAGGTCACGCTTATGTATCTGACAATGAATGGATTTTTCAATCCTGAAAAATTTATGATGTGAACATCACTTTCATTCTAAACCTTCATGCGCCTGGCAGTCAGGTGTACCACCACAAATGAAAGCTCTGGCAGGCGCATTTGGCATCCTTGAATTCATGCCGCCTAATCGGCGACAGAACTTTCATAGTAAATTGACTTTATACTGTGTGTTTACTTGTCAGAGAAGCACGTCAGGCGCATTTAGCAAAAATGGATGGGAAACCCCAGTTTCCCTTAGTTAAAGATATGAACCCTCTTTATCAGTCTACTTTTCCAA
>OGWZ01003253.1_pt1 | contig 11299 bp, 10 predicted proteins | sample 1576141 | NCBI WGS metagenome assembly OGWZ01 (sample SAMEA3541512, study PRJEB24748) | human gut metagenome | biome: human gut; feature: human-associated habitat; material: faeces | place: China | collected 2012
ATGCCAATTTTATATGTTATTATTTTTATCCCACAAAAAAGCGTGAAGAACCAAATAAATGCTAAGATCAATCTTATTCAGGAACTGAACAAAATGAAATGTTTTGGGAGATGATGAGGGGAATTTATAAAAAGCTATTCGCAGAATTTTTTCCTCGAAATCTTCCAATGGAAGATTTTGCTGTCCCGAGCCGAAGGCTTGCAGAGAAATGACAATGGTTTGCCATTTCTGGCTTCAAATCCTTGATTTTTACAAAAGGAAGCCCGGTCTGCTAAAAAGCTTGATAAATGGCAGCACGACAATTTTTAGAGTATAAATTCTTGCCGACCTGCAAATTTTTTAAGAATTTGCACCGACCTTGAACTCCGCTCATCTTCTCCTACACGGAGTCTTACTTTTATGCTAAAATATATAAATGTATATGAGGAGAAAAATGCAGAAGAAACGTAAATTTTTCATCATGACGGTTTCTATTGGAGAGGGGCATTCTCAGGCGGCTCGGGCTATTGCGGAGACCATCAAACAGGTTCATCCCGATGATGCGGTTCGCGTGCTGGATTTTCTGTCCAGGGATGTTCTTTCCATTGATCACGTCTTAAAAGAATCTTACCTGAAAATGATTCGTATATTCCCTGAAATGTACGATAGTCTATATAGCAATTCACAGAACAGGCATTTAGGAGCAACGTTTCAGAGTCTTCTTTCCTGGAGTTTCCGAAAGCGGATGAAGAGGCTGATTACCGTCTTGAAACCGGATGCCCTGTTGTTTACCCATCCATTTCCGGCCTGTGCAGCCAATCTGCTGAAGAAGGAAGGGGACATTAATACCCCTCTTCTCGGAGTCATTACCGACTTTGATATTCATCAGCTCTGGGTGTACAAACATCTGGATGTGTACTGCGTCCCTTCCGAGGATTTGGCGCGTAAACTGGAAGCCCATAATGTGCCGAGAAATATTATTCACACCACGGGAATCCCAGTTCGCAAATCCTTCTATGAAGAACTGAAAAATCCAAGTCCTAAAGAAAAAGGGACCGTACTCATCATGGGTGGGGGCCTGGGACTCGGAAATATTACAGATACTCTTCTACGTCTGGACAAGATTGATTCCGTGAGCCAGTTTATTATTGCTACGGGACAGAATATCAATCTATATGAAGAAGTGGCATCTATCCGGTCAAGCCTCCGGCATCCGGTGGATCTCCACAGCTATACCAATAAAGTGGCAGAAATGATGAGTAAGAGTGAACTCATCGTCACCAAACCTGGTGCGCTCACCTGTACAGAAGCGCTGACCATGAATCTGCCTATGGTTTTGGTCAACGCCCTTCCCGGACAGGAACGGGCAAACGCCCAGCATCTGGAAGAACAGGGATGTGCTGTCTGGATTAGGAAAAATGAACTGGCGGACACAGTCGACGGTCTGCTGAAAAATGAAGATAAACTCAAGCAAATGGCACTTGCCTGTGGCAATGATAAAAAGGACAGCGCACTCGAAATCGTCCAGATACTCGACCATATGCTGGAAAGCAATACGAACCGAAATAGGTATCTCCAATTTAAAGAAAGGGGATACCTATTTGACTATAACGAGAATGTCGAAATTTGTATATCTAGTTAACAATGGAGAAAAGCATGCAGCAGTGGATTAACCATGCAGAAAGAAAACAGAAAAAGAAGCCTCGCAGTGCTTCTCTGATTCGCCTTATAAGCAAAGCCATATATCTTTGCGGAGATTATGTGGGAATTTTATTGGCCGAATGGATAGCCTTCCATATCAGAAATTTCCTGATGGGCAATATATTTCAGGTAAACGCCATATACATCTATATAGTGACACCTGCCGTATTCCTTCTGGCGCTGGCATTTGCCGGAATATATTCCAAACATTATACCAGTGCACAGATGTTGGAAAAACTGTTTAAAGCCTGCCTGGGGGCTATTGCATTTTCCATCATCCTCATGTTCCTTACCCAGGTGTCTGGACAGGTATCCCGTCTGTATGTAGGGCTTTTTGCGGTCATCGTCTACCTGTTCCTGGTAGTTGAAAAATATATTACCGCCTTATGTATCCGTAAGATGCCAGGACTTCAGATTCCTGTTCTGGTAGTAGGTGCCGGAAAGACAGCCGATGCAGCGATTGATGAAGGAAAAAACAACGTATTCATTAACTATAGGGTAGCCGGATTCCTTGAGGATTTTGAACCATCTTCCCGCTATGCCCAAACATACCCGATTCTTGGAGGTTTTAATGATCTGGAAAAGGTAATTGCTGAAACCGGAATTCAGGATGTAATCATTGCGGCACCAGGACTTCCACAGGACCAGCTGAATCATCTTCTCTATTGTGCGCAGACACTGGTTCCCTATGTAAGCGTAGTTCCAAATCTGGTAGGCGTACCCATGTCAAATGTCGAAGTTGAATCTTTCTTTGACACCCGGATTATGCTCTTAAATATTAAAAATAATCTGGCGTTTCGGCTGAATCAGATTATTAAGCGGATATTTGATATTGTGTGTACTGTATGTGGAGGAATTCTAATCTCACCACTCCTGCTGGCTGTTTTTGTATGGGTTAAGCTGGACTCTCCTGGACCGGCGTTCTTTAAACATCGTCGGGTGGGCAAGGATGGAAAGGAATTCAACTGCTACAAATTCCGTTCCATGGTAGTAGATTCGAAAGAACGACTGGAAAAACTTCTGGCCACAGATCCAAAGGCAAAAGAAGAATGGGAACGGGATTTTAAACTGAAAAACGATCCACGTATTACGAAAAGTGGTGCTTTTCTTCGAAAGACCAGTCTTGATGAACTTCCACAGCTTCTCAACGTACTGAAGGGGGAAATGTCCCTGGTAGGTCCTCGGCCCATTGTGCAGAAAGAAGTGCCTAGGTATGAACAGTATATTAAAGAATATTACATGGTACTTCCAGGAATCACGGGCCTCTGGCAGGCTAGTGGTCGAAGTGATATTGATTATCCGGAACGGGTGGCCATGGATCGTTGGTATGTTCATAACTGGAGTGTATGGCTTGATATCATTCTCATCTGGCGCACATTGTTTGCAGTAATTCACAGTCGTGGGGCTTATTGATGGGGAATTTATTCCTCATCCTGTAGTGTATAATGTACAGGGATGAAAAAGGAGTATATAGAAATGAAAGTATTACTTGCCGGCGGCGCCGGATATATTGGTTCACATACCGCAGTGGAGCTGCTCAATGCCGGTCATCAGGTAGTGATTGTGGATGATTACAGCAACAGCAGCCCGGAAGCTGTCCGAAGAATAGAAAAGATTACAGGAAAGTCAGTAGTCTCCTATGAAGCGGATGTCAAGGATAAAGAAAAGATGCGTCATATCTTTTCAGAAAATCACATTGATTGTGTCATTCATTTTGCCGGACTTAAGGCGGTGGGGGAATCCGTCCGCCTTCCTTTGAAGTATTACCGTAATAACATAGATACTACACTGACTCTGCTGGAATGCATGGAAGAAGCAGATGTTAATCAGTTTGTATTCTCCTCTTCAGCTACGGTATATGGAGAAGAAAATGAGCCGCCTTATGTGGAAACCATGCATCGAGGGAGCTGCTCCAACCCATATGGGTGGACTAAGGTGATGATGGAACAGATTCTGGAGGATGCGGCAAAAGCCAATCCAAAATTATCCGTCATTTTGCTCCGTTATTTCAATCCAATTGGGGCCCATGAAAGTGGTCTGATTGGGGAAGATCCACAGGGAATTCCTAATAATCTGATGCCTTATATTGCTCAGGTGGCAGTTGGTAGAAGAGACCATCTCACGGTGTTTGGAGGAGACTATCCCACACCAGATGGAACCTGCCTTCGCGACTATATTCATGTGATGGACCTGGCAAATGGCCATGTAAAGGCAGTAGAATATGCAGCTAGCCACAAGGGCGTTGAAGTGTTTAACCTGGGAACAGGCACTCCTTACAGCGTTCTCGATATCATTCACGCTTTTGAAAAGGCTACCGGAGTCAAAGTGAAGTACGAAATCGGACCGCGCAGAGCGGGAGATCTTCCGAAATTCTGGGCAGATTCAACCAAGGCACAGAATGTACTTGGCTGGCATGCGGAACGAACACTGGAAGACATGTGCAGGGATACATGGAATTGGCAATCAAAGAATCCTGATGGATATAAGAAATAATAGTAGGAATAATGTTGTACATAGAAAGGATATAATCCGTGAAATACGATTATCTGATTGTTGGAGCAGGACTTTTTGGAGCTGTATTTGCCCATGAAGCAGTAAAAGCTGGGAAAACCGTTCTTGTGGTAGACAAACGGCCTCATATTGCCGGTAATGTATATACAGAAGATGTGGAAGGAATCCATGTGCATAAATATGGTGCCCATATTTTTCATACCAACAATAGAACAGTATGGAATTATGTAAATCAGTTCGCAGAATTCAATCGATTCACTAACTCGCCGGTAGCTAATTATCATGGCGAATTGTATTCTCTTCCTTTCAATATGTACACGTTTAATAAGATGTGGGGCGTTGTTACTCCAGAAGAAGCCGCAGCGAAGATTGAAGGGCAGAGAAAAGCTGCTGGAATCACAAATCTAAAGAATCTGGAAGAACAGGCTATTTCCCTGGTTGGGACAGATATCTACGAAAAACTGATAAAAGGCTATACGGAGAAGCAGTGGGGACGTCCATGCACAGAACTTCCGGCTTTTATTATCAAGCGTCTCCCGGTTCGTCTGACGTTTGACAACAACTATTTTAACGCTCTGTATCAGGGGATTCCTGTGGGCGGATATACCAATATGGTCGCCAATATGCTTAAGGGAATCGCAGTAAAGCTTAATTGTGATTATTTGGAAAACAAAGAAGAGTTGGATAAGCTGGCTGATAAGGTGGTTTACACCGGGCCGATAGATGCCTATTTCAATTATGATTTGGGACCGTTGGAATACAGAAGTATTCGCTTTGAAACCGAAGTGCTGGATAAGCCAAACTTCCAGGGCAATGCCGCAGTTAACTATACAGACAGAGAAACACCGTGGACCCGTATTATCGAACATAAATGGTTTGAATTTGGCAAGGACGCTAATGGCAATGATCTGCCCAAAACAGTTATCAGCCGGGAATACTCTTCTGAATGGAAAGTGGGAGACGAACCATATTATCCAGTCAATGATGAAAAGAATAGCAAACTTTATAAGGAATATAAAGCATTGGCAGATAAGGAATATAAAGTTATCTTTGGTGGGCGCCTGGGTGAATATAGGTATTACGATATGGATGCGGTCATTGATAGGGCGCTGAAGCTGGCAGGAAAGAGATTTGAGAATTGAGATTTGAGGATGGTGGAGAAAATGACTGATTACAAGGATTTGATTGTCTGGCAGAAGTCGATGGAATTGGCACGTATTATCTATCGTCTGACAAGTCGATTTCCTCGTGATGAAGTATTTGGCCTGACAAACCAAATAAGGAGGGCATTTGTTTCCATTCCATCAAATATAGCCGAAGGGTTTGGCAGAGGCTCTGATCGTGAGTTTATCCACTTTTTACGGATTGCTAAAGGGTCTGCTGCTGAAGTAGAAACACAGATTCTTATTTCTGAAGATTTGCATTATGTGAGTCCTGACGATGCTCAGACGGCTTTATCACTTTGTGACGAAATCCTCAGAATGGCAGGAACTATGATTGTGAAGATAGGGAAGAGAATAGGGAAGTAAGAGATTTGAGTGGAGAGGTTTGAGGAAAGAGATTTGAGAATTGAGATAAGAGAATTAAGGAAAGAGAATTGAGGAATGAGAGGGAAATAGGGGTGGAGGTATCGCTCACCACTCATCTCAAATCTCAATTCTCAACTCTCCAATCTAGTCCCTCACCCCTCAAACCTCAAATCTCAAATCTCTTCCTCCCTGTCATTTCGAGCGGAGCGAAACGGAGTCGAGAAATCTCCCTGGCACCATGCTGCCCGCCATAAGTGGGAGGTACGTTTCCCGGCACACAGCCAATCTGTCGTTTATCGTCTATCGTCTATCATCTATCATCTGTCGTCTAATTATCTCTATTCTTCCACTCCCTCATCTGTGCTATAATAATTAAATAACGGCGGATTGTATAATTAAATAACACACATATAAAACAAAAGGATTTATCTGAACTTCCCGGGGGATTTATGAATCGTAACTATACACAGGCAGCAAGGCAGGACGCAGGCGGGAGACTTTTACCGTCTCTTATTTTTGCTCTGGGGGATTATGCAGCTTTGGTGGTGACCGGTATGTTATCGGTTTTCCTTCGGAACTGCATCATGACATACAGTGTTTTCCATGTCTCTCTGCTCTACCTTTTCCTCTGGCTGCCTATGGTATTTATGTTTTTTATTTTCTATAGCGGACTTTACGGAAGGCGCATGCTCATCTACCGCATGGTGGAGCGCCTTTTCTTTGCGTGCCTGGAAGGGGCTGTGCTTTCCATTATCCTCATGTTCTTTGCCCAAGTATCGGGGCAGGTGTCCCGGTTCTTTGTCCTGGCCTATCTGGTCATAGCCTTTGTACTCCTTGCCATTGTCCGGGTCATCCTCAGCAAAGCCATGAAGAAGGTGAAGGCCTTCCAGATTCCCGTGCTCATCGTAGGCGCCGGGCAGACGGCGGAGCTGGTGGTGCGGCAGATTCTTCACGACTCCGGCATGCGATACCGGGTGGTGGGGTTCCTGGAAGACCGCCATCCTGTGGATATAATGCTCCATGGCTTCCCCGTGCTGGGGGGCTTTGGAAATATGGAAGAAGTGATACAGGAAACCGGCGTCCACACCGTACTGATTGCAGCGCCCGGTCTTCCCCAGGACGACCTGTCCAGCCTGATTTACCGCGCCCAGTCTCTGGTGAAGCAGGTAGACGTCATTCCAAACCTGGTGGCCGTCCCCATGTCCAATGTCACCGCTGAATCCTTCTTCGATGCGAAAATCATGGTCCTCCACATCCGGAACAACCTGGCCAGCCCCTGGAATCAGATGCTGAAGCGTCTCTTTGATATCGTTGCCACCATCTGCGGCGGCCTCCTCATTTCACCGATTCTCCTTGCCATCGCCTTCTGGGTCTACCACGACTCCCCGGGGCCCGTCATCTTCAAGCATAGACGGGTAGGAAGAAACGGGAAGGAATTCAACTGCTATAAATTCCGCTCCATGTGCGTGAACTCGAAGGAAGTGCTGGAACACCTCCTGGCCACCGACCCGGAAGCCAAGGCGGAATGGGATAAGGAATTCAAGCTGAAAAATGATCCTCGCATTACTAAGAGCGGCGCCTTCCTCAGAAAAACCAGCCTCGACGAACTGCCCCAGCTCTGGAACGTGCTGAAAGGGGAAATGAGCCTCGTGGGACCCCGGCCTATCGTACAGGCAGAAGTGCCAAGATATGGGAAATATATCAAAGAATACTATTCCGTCCTTCCCGGCATCACCGGAATGTGGCAGACCAGCGGCCGCAGCGATATCGACTATCCGGAAAGAGTACAGATGGACAGCTGGTACGTCCACAACTGGTCCGTATGGCTGGATATGGTGCTGCTGTGGAGAACCGTGGCAGTGGTGCTTCAGCATAAAGGAGCTTATTGAATGCATATTGAAAGACATTATGTAATCTCAGGCTTCTTCCTCAGGAAGGAGCTCCACGCAGTGGTGAGGATAGGTCAGACGTCAAAATTCAACATCTTTTCCATTCGGTTTCCATACCTGAGCCTATACGGAGGATTTTATAGATGAAAGAACCCATTCGGGTATTACAGATTATCGGGATTGTCGCCGGAGGCGGCGTAGAGGCTGTAATCATGAATTATTATGAGCATATCGACCGTACGAAAGTGCAGTTTGATTTCATTGTTCATAATGACAACAAAATCGACATTACCCAAAAAGTCGAGGCCATGGGTGGCAGGGTCTATAAAGTGACACCCTACTATAAGAATCCCATTGCCTTTATGTATGGCATTTATAAAGTTATAAGAAATCATCACTATCGGATTGTTCATTCAAATATGAATACCCTTTCCGCTTTTTCCCTCTTTGCAGCCTGGGCTGCCGGAGCACCGGTACGTATCCTTCATAATCATAGTACTTCCTCCCCCGGAGAAACCAAACGGAATATCATGAAATTCATACTTCGTCCGTTTGCCAGACTGTTTGCCAATCATTACCTGGCCTGCAGCCGACTGGCCGGAGAGTGGATGTACGGCAGGAAAATGATGGACAGTGGGAAAGTAACCATTGTTAATAATGCCATAGACTTGAAGAAATATGCATTCAATCCTCAAAAGAGAGAAATTTTAAGAGAAGAATTAGGGCTGGCCGATGAATTTGTCATCGGCCATGTAGGACGATTCATGTTTCAGAAAAATCATGAATTTCTCATTGATGTATTTGCAGAAGCCTATAAGCAAAATTCACATATGGTGCTGCTTCTAGTTGGTGATGGGCCCTTGAGACCGGCTATGGAAGAAAAGGTAAGGAAACTGGGACTCACAGATCATGTGAAATTCCTCGGCTTGAGAAATAATGTACAAGATTTCTATAATGTGATGGACCTTTTTGTTTTGCCCTCCCATTATGAAGGCCTGCCAGTGGTAGGAGTGGAAGCTCAGGCAAATGGACTCCCTTTATTAGTTTCAACAAATGTAACAAAGGAAATGAAAATGACCCGTATCGTAATATATAAGAAGTTATCGGATGGTATTAAGCCTTGGGCAAAATGCATTGAGTATGAAAGCAAGTGTATACACAATATGCATGAAAATACTTATAAGGATATGCAGTTAGCTGGATTTGATATCTTAAAAGAAGCGCAAAACTTAAATGATTTCTATGAAGCAATGTTTGAGTAACTGGAGGATAATAAGGTGAAAATACTACTAGTTGATATTATGCCATTAGAAAGAGCAACTTATTTGCACTCTTATTTGGAAGTCCTAAAGAAAAGTGGGGCAGAATATGATGTTTTTTCTTGGGATAGAAAAGTATGTGGGAAAATAAGACAGAAAGATAACTGGTATATTTTTCAGAAAAAGTGTCCATCTGGATTAGGTAAAATAAATAAGTTGAAAAAACTATGGCCCATGTATTTATTTAGAAGGGCTTTAATTAATCAGTTAAAGAAAAACAAATATGATAGAGTTATAACTATTAATACTATGACAGCAATGCTGATATCAGATTTTCTTTTTAAGTATTATAAAGGGAAATATATTTTTGATTGTCGAGATTATACCTATGAGAGGATAAAAGCATTTAAAAAACGTGTCAATGCAATGGCTAGAAATTCAGCAATGACAATAATATCTTCTAGAGGATTTCTTGAGTTTATTGATAATAGAGAGAATATCTTAATTAATCATAATATAAGTAATATTCAAGACATAAAGAATGCGCCTTCACTCGATGCTAATAAAATTAATACGATTGGATTTGTTGGCTGGGTAAGATATCAAAATGAAAATATAAAGCTGATTGAGCAGATTGAAAAATCTTCTAAATACAGGTTACTGTATGCGGGTCAAATAGCAGAAGGATGCAATTTAAAACAAATTTGCAAAGAGAAAAAATATCAGAATGTAAGATTTATAGGCGAATTCAAGAATTCCGATAAGAGGCGAATCTATCAAAATATAGATATAATCAACTCTTTATATGGGGATTCTTCTCTTGAGGTTACAACTGCGGTTCCTAATCGATATTACGACGCAATGATTTATAAAAAACCAATTATTGCATCAAAAGGAACTTATTTGGGAAATCTTGTTGTGAATAACAAGTTGGGCATTGCAGTTGATATTATGAAGGATGATTTGCTTTTTCAAATAAATCGATATATAAAATCTTTTGATCGAGATGAGTTTTCATCAACTTGTGCTAAATTACTTTCACAAGTTATTTATGAACAAAATAATTTTAAAAAGCATGTTTATGAGTTTTGCAGAGGCGATTAAGATGCGTTATCTTATTACTAAAGTGAGCGAAACTTAATAGCTGGGATAAGATTAGCTTATTTATGCTATTATATAATTATTCTAAACATACTGCTGAAAATGTTTCGCTTTCTTTTGTGTATCAACTACATTTAAGCTTCTGCATAACGGTTAACAAAACATTCAAGAATTATAAGTGTGTATGCGAAAGCTATGATCATTAGTCCCGGATACTTATCAAATACATTCAGTTTTGGTGATAACCTTATACGCACCTGCTTTTAGAGATAGCGGTATGGTAGCAAATCTGGATGTTAATGGATTATTATAGCCATTGTAATTAAGAATTAGGAAAACATTTTCTACTTTTTGTACATAGCCATCTATACTTTTTAAAATATATTTTTCATCAAGCAAATAGACATAATGGGGCTATAGATGTGAGCGGTTATGTGGATATGCAAGAGCTGTTATTTACATCTCATGTCCTCATTACAGATTATTCTTCTAATATATAGGATTTTTCTTTGATTAGATGCCCTTGCTTTTTCTATGCTATCGATTTATCTGCTAGTGAGAAAGTGGTATTATTGACGAATGATTATTTTTGCTGGTCGGAAAGTGATGTAGACAAAAATAGCATATTGGATTTTGGTGAGTATGACTATGAAAGAAAGGTTATGAGTATTATGAGAAATAATAATGGCTATGAAATGGCTATGAATAATGGTTGCTGCTTTTGTAGAAGGAAGAAACTATGATATATTCCCTGTTTATTTTATGCCTGTTATTAGTCTCTAATTATAGGTTTTATCAAAAGGGCTATTGCAAGAACTACATAGATAAATACCATTCAAATGTGATTAAAGGATTTTTTATTGGAATTGTGTTTCTAAATCATTTTACAGACTATGCCAAGCTTAATAATTTATTGGATATTCCATATTTACAATTTTTCCATTATATAAACCAATTTCAGGTTGCATTGTTTCTTTTCTATTCCGGATATGGACTAATGGTTTCTATCATGCAAAAAAGGATGCCCTACATTAAAAAGCTTCCTTCCCACCGCATACTTAGGACGCTTATTCATTTTGATGTAGCAGTATCTCTCTATTTGATGATATCTATTTGGAAACATGGAATTCCTTCAATAAAAGCAGTCGCTTTGGGTTTTATCGGATGGGGGGGCTTTGGCAATTCTAATTGGTACATTTTTGCTATTTTGGTTTTATGGATGATTTCCTTTGTCGTTTTTTATGTTTTTAGAACGGATAAATATATTTCCCGAACTGCAATAATAAGTTGAACACCCGGCGAACCTTTATGCAGTAAGTGCTGCAAGCAT
>OGWZ01003254.1_pt1 | contig 11295 bp, 10 predicted proteins | sample 1576141 | NCBI WGS metagenome assembly OGWZ01 (sample SAMEA3541512, study PRJEB24748) | human gut metagenome | biome: human gut; feature: human-associated habitat; material: faeces | place: China | collected 2012
GCGCCGCGGCGGTGACAAGAGCGCCGGCCTTCTGCAGCTCCCGGGCGAGCAGGCGGGCAATGCGGCCGTAGCCGAGCAGCAGTATGTGCGCGCCGGAAAGCCCCGTTTCCGGGCGCAGCAGCGCGATCGCGCCCTCGGCGGTGAGACGGGCGATCGCGATTTGATATTCCTCCCGGCGGGCGTACCGCGCCGAGGGATCCCACGGAGGCGAAATGACCATGTCGGCGGAGGCGGGGTCGGTGATCTCGTGCCCGTCGGCGAGCAGCAGCTTTCGCAGCGGGGGGAACCGGGCGTCCGTGCCGGTGATGGCAAAGCGCATAATGCACCACTCCTATCCAAAATCGTATTCCAGCGTATGCGCGCTCGTTGACTTGTGCCCCGGTTTGCGGTAAAATCTTTTCTGAAGAAACCGAGAGGAGATGCCCGCAGAAATGGCGAAGCTCTATTTCAAATACGGCGCGATGGGCTCGAGCAAGACCGCTCAGGCGCTCATCACCAAATTCAATTATGAGGAGCGCGGCATGGACGTGTGGCTTTTGAAGCCCTCCGTCGACTGCCGCGACGGGGAGACCCTGCTCCGCTCGCGCATCGGGCTGGAGGCGACCGCCGACGTCGTCCGCCCGGAGGACGATATCCGCGCGCTTTACGCCGCGCGCGGCCATCACGACGTGGTGATCGTGGACGAGTGCCAGTTCCTCACGCCCGAGCAGATCGAGCAGCTGCGGCAGCTCGTGGACGAGGAGAATCTGCCGGTGCTCTGCTTCGGGCTGCGCACCGACTTTCTCACGCACCTTTTCCCCGGCTCGCGCCGCCTTTTTGAGCTGGCCGACTCCATCACCGAGATCAAAACCATCTGCGAGTGCGGCTCGAAGGCCACGGTCAACGCCCGCATCGACGGCGAGGGTCACGTCGTCACCGAGGGCGCGCAGGTGTTCCTCGGCGGGAACGATTCCTATATCGCCATGTGCCACGCCTGCTGGCGCAGGCGCATCGCGCGCGAGCGCGCCGAACGGACGCAGAAAGAGAAGCAGTAAAACTTACACATAATAAAAAGGAGACGATCCGCATGTCCACACCGCATAACAGCGCCACCCCCGGCGATTTCGCCAAAACCGTACTGATGCCCGGCGACCCGCTGCGCGCGCAGTTCATCGCCGAAAACTTCCTCAACGACTGCCGCCTCGTCAACAACGTCCGCGGCATCCAGGGCTACACCGGGACCTACAAGGGCGTGCCGGTGAGCGTCATGGCCAGCGGCATGGGTATGCCGTCCATGGGCATTTACAGCTATGAGCTCTTCAACTTCTACGGCGTGGAGAACATTCTGCGCGTCGGCTCCGTCGGAGCGCTCAGCGAAAAGCTGCATGTGCGCGATATTGTCCTCGCGCAGGGCGCGTGCACCAACTCCGCTTACGCCGCGCAGTTCGGCTGCCGCGGCGCCATCGCCCCGATCGCGGACTACGGCCTGCTGCGCACCGCCGCCGACATTGCCGAGGAGCGCGGCCTTCGCTGCACCGTCGGCAATCTGCTCTCTTCGGACACGTTCTATGACGATGACAAGACCGCGAACGCCGCGTGGATCAAAATGGGTGTGCTCGGCATCGAGATGGAAGCCGCCGCACTTTATCTGAACGCGATGCGCGCGGGCAAGAAGGCGCTCACCATCTGCACCGTTTCCGACCATGTCATCACCGGCGAGGAGACGACCGCCGAGGAGCGCCAGACCTCCTTCCGCGAGATGATGGAGCTGGCGCTGGAAGTGGCTGTCCGCAGCTGAAAAACACTTGGAATCGCCGTGCGGACGGGCGGTGAAAACAGATAAAAAAGACCCGCATTTCCGACGGTGAGGCGGAGGACAGACCTTGCATATACCGCCCGGACATGGTATAATCATTGTTGCGAAAGTCCCGAAAAGGGACAAATTATTAAGGAGGAAAGATTCTACATGAAGAAGATCCTTGCCCTGATCCTGGCTCTCGTCATGGTCTTTGCCCTCGTTGCCTGCGGCACCACCGCCGCCCCGGCTGCGACCGAAGAGCCCAAGACCGAAGAGCCCGCTGCCACCGAAGCTCCGGTGGAAGAGCCCACTGAGGCCCCTGCTGAGCCCACCGAGGCCCCCGCGGAAGAGCCCGCGACCGTCAACGCCGACGACATCGAGGACACCATGACCTCCGCCGACGGCAAATATGAAGTTGCCTTCGTCACCGACGTTGGCCAGCTCAAGGATAAGTCCTTCAACCAGGGCACCTGGAATGGCGTTAAGCTGTACGCCAACGAGAACGGCCTGAGCTACAAGTACTATCAGCCCGCCAACGGCGATCAGGCGACCGACGACGACCGCTATGACGCCATGAAGGCCGCTGCCGAGAACGGCGCGAAAGTCGTTGTCTGCGCCGGCTTCCTGCAGGCCACCGCGCTTGAGCAGGCTGCCAAGGATTACCCCGAAGTGAAGTTCGTGTTCATCGACGGCTGGTCTCTCGGCCTCGAGAATGTTGCTGCCATCGCGTTCCAGGAAGAGCAGTGCGGCTACCTCGCCGGTTATGCTGCCGTTATGGAAGGCTACACGAAGCTCGGCTTCTGCGGCGGCGGCGGCGGCACCAACGATGCCTGCTGCCGTTACGGTTACGGCTACGTCCAGGGCGCCGAGGCTGCGGCTGCCGTTAAGGGCGTGAACGTTGCCATGAACTACACCTGGCTGTACGGCGCTTCCTTCCAGGCTTCTCCGGAACTGCAGACCCTCGCTTCCGGCTGGTATGAGAACGGCACCGAGGTCATCTTCTCCTGCGGCGGCTCCATCTTCGACTCCATCACCGCTGCGGCTGCTGCCAACGACGCTTACGTTATCGGCGTTGACGTTGACCAGTCCTTCTCTTCCGACACCGTTATCACCTCCGCCCTCAAGGGCATCGGCGAGGCCGCTTACCTTGCTCTGACCGCCGCTTACGACGGAACCTGGGCTGAGAACTACGGCAACCAGTGCGTGACCATGGGCGCTGCGCAGGGCGCTGTCGGCCTGCCGGTCGATACCTGGTCTCTCGAGAACTGGAGCGTCGAGGAGTATGAGGATATGTTCCAGAAGATCGTCTCCGGCGAGATCGCTATCGACAACGACTTCTCCAACCTCGCTTCCACCGAGCACGTTGCTCTGAACATCGTCGAGTAATTTACCTGCACAAAACGTCGGGAAGGTTTTTCCTTCCCGACGTTTTTCTTTTTAAAACAGGAGCTGATTCTTGCAATTTGTTTGTAATATATATATAATAAATGAAAATGCATATGCACATTGCGATTCCTTGTGCAGCAAATCTGCTGGAGAAAGAGAAAGGGAGGTGGGGACATGGACACGACGCCGGAGTATGTGATCGAGATGCTCCACATTACCAAGGTATTCCCCGGAATCAAGGCAAACGATGACATCACCCTGCAGCTGAAAAAGGGCGAAATCCACGCTCTGCTGGGAGAGAACGGCGCGGGCAAGTCCACGCTGATGAGCGTTCTCTTCGGCCTGTATCAGCCGGAAGAGGGTATCATCAAAAAGGACGGCAAGGAGGTCACGATCAACGACCCCAACGACGCCACGGCGCTTCACATCGGCATGGTGCACCAGCACTTCAAGCTGATCGATGTGTTCACGGTGCTCGACAACATCATCCTCGGCGCGGAGGACACGAAGCTCGGTTTTCTGGAGAAGAAGACCGCCCGCAAGAAGGTGCAGGAGCTTTCCGACCGCTACGGATTGAAGATCGATCTCGACGCAAAGATCGAAGACATCACCGTCGGCATGCAGCAGCGCGTGGAGATTCTCAAAATGCTCTACCGCGACAACGAGATCCTCATTTTCGACGAGCCGACGGCGGTGCTCACGCCACAGGAGATCGAAGAGCTCATGCAGATCATGCGCGGGCTGACGAAGGAGGGCAAGAGCATCCTCTTCATTTCCCACAAGCTCAACGAGATCATGGAGGTCTCCGACCGCGTGACCGTACTGCGCAAGGGCAAGTACATCGGCACCGTCAACACGAGCGAGACGACGAAGGAAGAGCTCTCCCGCATGATGGTCGGCCGCCCGGTGCAGCTCGTGGTGGACAAGACGCCCGCCAAGCCCGGCGAGCCGGTGCTGGAGATTGAAAACCTCACCGTGCCGTCGCAGCTGCACAAAAACGATGCCGTGAAAGGCGTTTCCTTTACTGCCCGGCGCGGCGAGATCGTCTGCATCGCCGGTATTGACGGCAACGGCCAGAGCGAGCTTGTCTACGCGCTCACGGGGCTGGAAAAGGCGTCCGGCGGCAAGATCACGCTCCTCGGCAAGGACATCACCCACGCTTCCATCCGTCAGCGCTCGTTCGCCGGCATGAGCCATATTCCCGAGGATCGCCACAAGCACGGTCTCGTGCTCGACTATACGCTCGAGCAGAACCTCGTGTTGCAGCGCTATTATGAGCCGCAGTTCCAGCACGGCGGCTTCATCCGCTTTGACGAGGTGCGCAAATACGCCGATAAGCTCATTGAGGAATACGACATCCGCTCCGGCCAGGGGCCGGTGACGATTGCGCGCAGCATGTCCGGCGGCAACCAGCAGAAGGCGATCGTCGCGCGCGAGATCGACCGCGAGCTGCCGCTGATCGTTGCGGTGCAGCCGACGCGCGGTCTGGACGTTGGCGCGATCGAATACATCCACAAGCAGCTCGTCGCGCAGCGCGACGATGGCAAGGCGGTATTGCTCGTTTCGCTGGAGCTCGACGAGGTCATGAATCTCTCCGACCGCATCCTTGTGATGTACGAGGGCGAGATCGTCGGCGAATTTGATCCGAAGAAAGTTACTGTGGAAGAGCTCGGCCTTTACATGGCGGGCGCGAAGCGGCAGAACGGGGAGGAGAAGAAATGAAAGAACAAAAGACCTCCTTCTGGCATAAGGACAGCACACGCTCGGTCATCGCGTCGCTGCTCTCCATTCTCATCGGCCTTCTGGTCGGCGCGGTGCTCATTCTCATCGTAGGCGTTTCCAACAAGTCGCTCGGACTCAAGAGCGCATGGGAAGGCATCCGGCTCGTCCTGTTCGGACTTTTCAGCACCGGGCGCGACGCCTCCGGCGCGCTGACGTTCGGCTTCAACCCCACGAGCATCGGCAATATGCTCTTCCGCGCCACGCCGCTGATCCTCACGGGACTCTCGGTGGCGACGGCGTTCAAGACCGGCCTTTTCAACATCGGCGCTCCGGGACAGTATCTCGCCGGTACGTGCGCCACGCTCTTCATCGCGCTGAGCATCCCGTCCGAGCAGGTGTCCCCCGTGATCATCTGGCTGCTGGCGTTCCTTGGCGGCATGGCGGCGGGCGCGCTCTGGGGCGCAATTCCCGGCATGCTCAAGGCGCTGCTGAACATCAACGAGGTCATCGCCTGCATCATGACGAACTGGATCGCGGCGAACGTTGTCACGTGGCTCTTTGATATCAGCAATCTCAAGAACATGGTGGAGAACACCAAGTCCGGCTACATCTACAAAACGACCTACAACAATGTCGCCACCTCCAAGCTCGGGCTCGACAAGCTCTTCCCCGGCTCGCAGGTGAACGGCGGCATTATCATTGCGATTCTGCTCGCGATCCTTGTGTACATTGTGATCACGAAAACGACGTTCGGCTATGAGCTGCGCGCCTGCGGCGCGAACCGCCATGCGGCGCGTTACGCCGGTATCCACGACAAGCGCAACATCATTCTCTCCATGGCGATCGCGGGAGCACTTGCCGGTGCGGCCGGTTCGCTCTATTATCTTTCCGGCAATACCGAGTTCTTCTGGACAACGTACCAGAGCCTCCCGGCGGCGGGCTTCAACGGCATCGCCGTGGCGCTGCTCGCCGTGAACAACCCCATCGCCGTGATCTTCACCGGCTGCTTCATGTCCATCCTTGACATCGCCGGTCTCCAGATCACCAACCTTACCGTGTACAATGAGTACATCACCGACGTTATCATCGCTGTGATCGTGTACATGGCGGCGTTCTCGCTCATCATCAAAATGTGGATCGCTGAACGCCAGAAGAAACGGGCGAAGAAAGCGGAACAGGCCGCCCCGGCGGCTCCGGCGGCGGAAACGCCCGCCGAGAAGAGAGAGGAGGTACAGAAGTAATGTCCTTTCTGATCCGACAGACGCTCATTTATGCGATCCCTCTGATGATCGTGGCGCTCGCGGGCATTTTCGCCGAGCGAAGCGGCGTTATCAACCTTGCGCTCGAAGGCATTATGATCTTCGGCGCGTTCATCGGCGTGCTGTTTGTGCGCATTCTGCAGGCGACCGGCTGCATGGATATTGCCAAGGAAGCCTCCAACTGGGCGGCGCTGCAGGGCTATATGTTCCTCACCATGCTGGCCGCAGCAGCGCTCGGCGCGTTGTTTTCCATGCTCCTTGCCTTTGCGGCAATCAAACTCAAGGCCGACCAGACCATCGGCGGCACGGCGCTGAACATGCTCGCCCCCGCGCTGGTACTCTTCCTCATCCGCGTCATCGTCAATCAGAACAACATGACGCTCATCAGCGGCGACAGCGCGACGTGGTTTATGATCAAAAAGACCATGCTCGGCTTTGCCAAGAACGACAAGCTGAACTTCTTTCAGGAAACGTTCCTCAATAAGGTGTATCTGAGCACATATATCTGCATTATCATCTTTATCGTGCTCTCCATCGTCCTTTACAAAACGCGCTTTGGTCTCCGGCTGCGCGCGTGCGGCGAAAACCCGCAGGCGGCGGCATCGCTCGGCATCAACGTGGTCAAAATGCGCTACGCCGGTGTGACGATCTCCGGCGCGCTCGCGGGCATGGGCGGCTTTGTTTATGCCATGACGACGGCCAACTGCAGCTCGAACGGCGACGTGGCGGGCTTCGGCTTCCTCGCTCTTGCGGTTATGATCTTCGGCAACTGGAAGCCGCTGAACGTTGCGGGCGGCGCGCTGCTGTTCGGCCTCTTCAAGTGCATCGCGGCGTCGTACTCCACGCTGGACATCAACGGCGACGGCATCTACTGGCTGAACACCATCGGCCTGAACGGCCACTTCTACCGGCTGCTGCCGTATCTCATCACGCTCATCGTGCTCGCGTTCACCTCCAAAAGCTCCCGCGCCCCGAAGGCCGAGGGCATCCCCTACGACAAGGGTACGCGCTGATGGCGGAGAAAGCAAACAGCGCCGCGCTGCCGGATATTCTCGTCGTCGGCATTGCCGGCGGCTCCGGCGGCGGAAAGACGACGCTCACGACCAATCTCATCCGGCGCTTCGGCGACAAGGTGTGCATCGTCCACCACGACAATTATTACCGCGCGCACGACGATCTCACCTACGAAGAGCGCACCAGACTCAACTACGACTGCCCCGAGGCGTTCGAGACCGAAATGATGATCGAGCATCTGCGCCTTCTGAAGCAGGGACGCTCGGTCCACTGCCCGGTGTATGACTTCAAGGTGCATAACCGCAGCGGCGAGACCATCGAGATCGAGCCGCGGCCCGTGATTCTGGTCGAGGGCATATTGATCTTTGCCGATCCGGCGCTCTCCGATCTCATGGACATCCGCGTATTTGTGGATGCCGACGCCGATGTGCGCCTTGCCCGGCGCGTGCTGCGCGATACCGAAAAGCGCGGCCGCACGGTGCGTAGCGTTGTGGAGCAATGGCAGAACACCGTAAAGCCCATGCACGAAAAGTACGTGGAGCCGTCGAAGAAAAACGCCGACATCATCGTGCCGCAGGGCGGCAAAAACCCTGTGGCGCTTGATCTCATCGTAGGCCGCATCCAGCGGCATCTCGACGAGAATGCATAAGGAAAGAGCCTCTCTTTATACAAGGGAGGCTCTTTTCATGGGTCCTGTCTGACGAGGAAAGATTTGTCTCGGCGGGCGGAGCAGAGCCCCGCCCCTACTCTCGACGGGCGGAGCAGAGCCCCGCCCCTACAGAAGATCGGAACTGCGCCCGGAACGAAACCGCGGGCAAAAAACTGCCCCTCTTCCAAACGGAAGAGGGGCGATCTGCTGTTCGGATCACTGCCGGTCGCGCTTGCCGAAAACGGAGAGCACGTACAGAAGAAAGCGGAGGAAATACACGAACGATGTGAGCAGCGACGCGAGATACGTGAGCGCCGCGGCGGAGAGGACATTTTTGGCCGCGGGCAGCTCGTCCTCCGCGATCACGCCCGCGGCGAGGAGCATTTCCCCCGCGCGGCGGGAGGCGTCCAGCTCCACGGGCAGCGTGACGAGCGAGAAGAGAAACGATCCGCCGTAGAGCACGACGCCGACCATGGCGACATAGAAGCCTGTGTCAGGGTTCGCTGTGCGGACGTAGGTGTCGAGCAGGATGCCGATGAGCACGAGCGGCATGGCGAGCCGCGAGCCGAAATTCACGACCGGCACGAGCGCCGTGCGCACGCGGTAGGGGCCGTAGCCCTCCTTGTTCTGCATTACGTGGCCGATCTCATGCGCGGCAACCGCTGCGGCGGCGACGGAGCGGCTGTCCGCGGTGCCCGTCGAGAGATTCACGATGCTCTGGTTCGGGGCGTAGTGGTCGGTCAGCTCGCCGGAAACGCGGCCGAGAGCGATGTCATATACGCCGTTCATGCGCAGCAGCCGCTCGGCAGTCTCGCGGCCGGAAAGCCCGCTGCGGCAGGGCACGCGGCTGTACGCCGAGTACGCACTCTTCACCTTGCCGCCTGCGATCATCGAAAATACCATGCACGCGAGCAGGGCGAGAATAAATACAAGATAATCGGAAAGATACATATAGACTCCTTTCTTATAGGGCTTACAGGCGCTCGACGCGCCCGGAATACCAGCCGGAAACGCCGTTTTTCTTGATCCAGTATCCGCGGTCGGTTTCGCGTACGATGCTGAGAGTTTCGTCCGGCGCGATGGCGGGGCGGTAGTCGGTCACGTCGTTCACGCGCAGCACGCCTTTGGATTCATAGAGAAAGTCCGTCGGCACGTCCATGACGTACCCCGTGCGGATGTGTCGGATGCGGCACCATTCGCGCCCGAGCTCAATGGGTTCCACGGCGTTATCGCCCCAGCGGATGTAGGCCGAGCGCGCGCTTTTTTTCTGCGCGTCGAGCGCGCGGCCGAGCGGGAACGGGTCGTACCACTCGCTCGTGAATTTCCCGCGGCGGAGAATGAGCGCGTTGAGCTGCCCGTCGTCCTTGAGGACGCACCCGCCGTCGATGCTCGCAACGCGGCACGCCGGATCGACGACCGGCACGGCGGAGATGGTGTTTGTCCCATAGAGGCACACCGGCGTGTGGCCGGTGATGACCCATTTTTTAAAGTGCGGGCGGGCGGCGTAAAAGCTGTTGATCTTCATGCAGCGCCACGGCCCGGCGCTCTCCAGCGTTTCGCCGTGGGGAATGCCGCCGTGGACGAAGATGTATTTGTCACTCTCGAGCGCGAACGGCATGGCCCGGAGATATTCAAACTCCGGCGCGAACGCCTCGCGCAGCAGCGCCTTGAGCGCGGCGAGATCGGTGTCCGGAGAGAGCACTTCGCCGAGCTCGGCGCACATTTCGAGAATGAGGCCGCTTCGCGCCGTCGCCTTTTGGCGCAGGAGATGGGCGAACGTCCGCACGTCCCACTCCATGTCGCACCCGTCCACCCAGAGATGCCAGAAATCGCAGTTGCCGAGCACCGGGTACACCCGGCACTTTTCCCGCAGCGCCATGGCGTACCGGAGCGTGGCGAGGCTTTCCGGCCCCTTTTCCACCAGATCGCCGAGCAGCACGAGCGAGTCGTCCGCGCGCAGATGGAGCTTTTCCACAAGTCCGCGGAAATACGGGAGATTCCCGTGGATGTCCGATATGGCGATGATGCGCGAATGATCGTCAAACGTCGGATGCGCAACGGTGTAGGTATTGTTAGGGTAAGCGGGATTATCGTAAAAATGCGTTACAAAGTCCATTCCATCACCAAGAGGTCGCCGAGAGCGCCCGCCTCCGTGCCGACGCGCACAAAGCCCGCCTTTTCGTAAAAGCCCAGCGCGGGGTTTTCCGGCGCGACGGTGAGACGCATGGCCCGCCGCCCAAGCTGGCGGAAGCGCATCGCCGCCGTGCCGACGAGCTGGATGCCGCAGTGGTGGCCGCGCAGCTCCGGCACAACGTACAAAAACGCGATCCAGCCGATGCCGCGCTCGCGGCCCCGGCGCTCGTCGAGCGTGAGGATCCCGGCAAATTCATTTTCAACAAGCGCCTCGGTGATGCACCCCGGCGCTTCGGCGCTGTGGAGCTGGGCACTGAGCCAGCACGCGGAGGCATTGAACCCCTCGGTCGTGCCGTGCGCGCCGCGCCAGGCGTCGCGGTAGCAGGCAATGTAGCGCTCCTGCCCGGCATCAGGATCGAACGGGCGGTAACGCAGATCATAGCAGCGCGGGCCGCCCGCCTTCCCGTTTTCCCGGAAGGGCGTATACGGCGGCGCGGGGAGATGCGTCGTGTCATTCACATAGAGGACGGAGAACGTGTCGTTTTCAAAGCGCAGCAGCGTGACGGACGTGTTGTTCACGAGCGGGACGTCCTCGAAGATGCGCTCGCTCGGCACGCCGAGAATGCGCGCCAAAAAAGCGCGGATCGCCATGCCGTGGCTGGCGACGGCGACGGTTTTTCCGTCGTTCGCGCGGGCAATGTCCGTCATGGCGGCAAGCATGCGCTTTTGCACCGCGGTGTGCGCCTCGCTGCCCGGCACATACCAGCGGTCGGGGTCGTGGAGAAACGCGCGCTTTAGCTCCGGCGATTCGAGATTCACCTCGCCCCAGGGGCGCATTTCCCACGCGCCGAAGCACATTTCAATGAGCCGCTTGTCCGCAAAAACGGGGATGTCCCGCCCGCCAACGATGGCGGCGGCAGTTTCCTCCGCGCGGCGGAGAGGGCTGGTATATACGGCGGCGAGCGGCGTTTCGGCAAAGCGCTTCGTGAGATACGGAAGCTGCGCCTTGCCGTCGGCGGTGAGCTCCACATCGGTCTGCCCCTGTACGCGGCGGAAGAGGTTGCCCTCGGACTGTCCGTGGCGGACAAGGAATATTTGGGTCATGTATTGCCACTCCTTCGGAAATGGGGTATAATATCAAGTCAATGTAAGTATACCACAGTCCGCCCCTGCGGGGCAAGAGAACAGGCTGCGGAATTTGTCCGCGGTCATGGGAGGACCGCCGTGAAAACCGTACATCTCATCAGCGGCGGCGACGCCGGGGGCGCGCGCACCCATGTGCTCCGGCTGCTCGGCGAGCTGAACAAAACCGGCCAGGCGCAGCTTCTGTGTCTGGGCGGCGGCGCGCTGGCCGA
>OGWZ01003260.1_pt1 | contig 11283 bp, 10 predicted proteins | sample 1576141 | NCBI WGS metagenome assembly OGWZ01 (sample SAMEA3541512, study PRJEB24748) | human gut metagenome | biome: human gut; feature: human-associated habitat; material: faeces | place: China | collected 2012
AAGTTGTAAGACCCCTTGAAGACGACAAGGTAGATAGGGCAGAGGTGGAAGTGCAGTAATGCATGGAGCTGACTGTTACTAATCGGTCGAGGGCATAACCAAGAAGGTAGGACAGGGTAAGGAAGAATGGATGGAGTAAAGATTTAAATTTGTATGTGGTTTTGAAGGTACATGTAAAAAGTAAGGGAGCTGTAGACCGTAAGGGTTTGCAGTTTTTTTATTGCATAGCAAAATCCGTAGGAACTTTCTGTTAAATAAAAGGCATTACGAGCCCAGGCACATTCTTTATTAGTACATATTAAATAATAAAAATAGAATGCACAGTCTGAACTGCAGCATTCTTTTTCTATTATTGTTTAAGTCTGTTCTGATTACGCCAGTCTCTTGGCGATATTCCATAAATATTTTTAAATGCTCTGGAAAAATGTAATTGGTTGGGATAACCGACTGCATTACCTACATCTTTAATGGAAAGCTTTGTCAGTTTTAATAATTCAGCAGCTTTAATCATTCTATAATTCAACAAAAATTCCTGAGGAGATTTTCCAATTCCGTCTTTGAAAATTTTTCCGAAATAACTGCGGTTTAATCCGCATACAGCAGCGATGTTTTCGACAGAAATATCGTTTTGGAAATTCTGCTCTATATAAGATAGGGCTTCATGGATATAAAAATCCTGAAGACGGCTGATTTTCGATGTCTGCATGATGGAAGAAGAACGAATAAGAGCATCAATTGCAAGATAGAGATGCCCGATCAGGTGAAATGGTGTAGCGTCTCCGTGACTTGCAATATAGAGAAGTTCTTCTTTCAGTGTTTCACGCAGATCCTTAGAAGTAGCTTTATAAATCGGATTATCCAAACTAAGTCCGGAAAGTTCAATGGTTTCCTTTGCACGTAGTCCGTCAAATTCAATCCATGTATATTCCCATGGGAGTTTTTCATCAGAGATATAAGTATTGATCTGACCGGGGAAAATCATGAAGCCCTGGCCACTTTTTACGTGATAGGTTTGTGTTACACCGTGAGAATCATTTGCCATTAAAATTCCGGTGCCGGAGATAATGTAGTGAAAAAGAAAATGATTACGGACGGCAGGACCAAAACTATGCGCCGGTTCACATTGTTCGTAACCAAACTGATACAATCCAAGATCGACAAAATTCTCGCTTGGAAATACTGAAAACATAAGTTCTTTCATAATAATTCCTTTCTCATAGGTGCTCTGCCGTGAAAAAATGATGTTTAGCAGATGTTAAGTCAATTGATATATATATTTATTCTACTGATTTAATAAATAGATTGCAACTAAAATATACCAAAATGCTATACATTTAGCAAAAAAGAAGAAAATAATAGCATTTTGGGATAAAAATTCAAATACAATGATATTTATAGTCGCATAATGGTATGTTATAATACAATTATAAAGAAAGTACTTGATATATCGAGCGGTAACTAAAAACGAATATACCTGTGAGGAAGGAGAAAAAATGAGAAGGAAAAGAGCAGCAATTGTTTTGGGAATGTCCTGTATTCTGATGGCATCAGCAGTATTACAGGGATGTCAGCAAAATCCAAAAAGCGGAAAAGTGGAAATTGAACTTGTTCAGTACAAACCGGAGGCGGTAGATATATTTGAACAGCTTGAAAAAGAATTTAATGAAACACATGATGATATCCATTTGAAAATTTCTTCCCCAAATGATGCAACAACAATTTTGAAAACACGTTTTATCAGAGAAGATTATCCGGATATTATCGGAATCGGAGGAGATATCAATTATTCGTATTTTGTTGATTCAGGAATACTGGCTGATCTTTCAGATTATGAAGGACTTAGTGAGGTAAAACCTGCTTATCTGGATATTATTGAAGGATTGGAGTTTGTTCCGACAGAAGGAACATATGGGCTTCCGTATGTGGCAAATGCGGCAGGAGTGCTCTATAACAAAGATATGTTTGCGGAACATGGATGGGAGATTCCGCAGACCTGGGATGAATTTATTTCTCTTTGCGAGGAGATTCAGAATGAAGGAATCCAGCCACTTTATTTTGGATATAAAGATACCTGGACCTGCCTTGCACCTTGGAATGCACTTGCAGTCGGACTTGCACCATCCGATGTTTGTCAGCAGGTGAATAAGGGAGAAACAACCTTCTCCAAAGAATATCCGCAAGTGGCAGAAAAAATGCTTGAATTGTTAAATTATGGTGAAGATGGACCGTTTGGATACGGATACAACGATGCATGTACTGCATTTGCAAATGGTGAATCAGCGATGTATACAATCGGAAGCTATGCAATTCCGCAGATCAAATCTGTAAATCCGGATATGAATATCGGATCCTTTGTTATGCCGGCTAATGATTCTGAAGAGGACAATGTATTAAATTCAGGAGTAGACCTTCAGTTCTGCGTGATGGATGCATGCGAAAATAAAGAAGCGGCATATGAAGTACTTGATTTCCTGATGGATCATGATAGTATCCAGTCATACTTAGATGCACAGAATGCGGTGCCTTGTAAAGACGAAGATTTTGCATTAGCTCCGGAACTGGAAGATATGAAACCATATATTCAGGATAACCGTATGGCGGATTACCAGGATCACTATTATCCGTCAGAAATGGCAGTTGATGCACAAATCCAGACATTTCTCATAAACCAGGATGTTGACGCATTCCTGAAAAAATTTGACAAAGACTGGATCAGATATAACAGGGATATCATTCGTATGATGGAAGATTATGAAGCAGGCAAGTAGGAGGGATACAGATCATGAATAAATTGAAAAGGATGAATGGCAGAGAGCGGACATTTTTACTGATTACGATACCGATACTTGCGTTGTTTTTCTGCTTTAATACGCTGCCACTTATTAAAGGTGTTATTTATAGTTTTACAAATTTTCGAGGATATGGCGAGTTTGACTGGGTAGGTATTCGGAATTATACAGACTTATTTACTGATGCAAGAGTCGGGAAATCCTACCTGTTTACATTCAAGCTTGCAATTGTTGCAACAATAGTTGTAAATGTGTTAAGTCTTGTTTTAGCTCTTGGATTAAACAGTAAAATTAAATTTAAAAGTGCACTCAGAGGAATGTATTTCGTTCCAAATATTTTAGGAGCACTTGTAGTGGGCTATATTTTCAATTACTTTTTCACTTATATTCTTCCGGCAGTTGTAAAAATGATGGGCGGAAAAGGTGACAGTATCCTGGCAAGCTCAAAATGGGCATGGGTTGCGATCGTAATTGTATGTGCATGGCAGTCTGTTGCAATGAATACGATTATTTATATTTCCGGACTTCAGACGGTACCGGAGGATGTATACGAAGCAGGTTCTCTTGATGGAGCGACCGGATGGAAAAAATTCAAGAATCTGACATTTCCACTGATCCTTCCATTCTTTACCATCAATATGGTACTTTGCATGAAGAATTTTCTGATGGTATTTGATCAGATCATGGCTCTTACCAAAGGAGGTCCGGCGCAGAGTACAGAATCAATTTCATTTTTGATTTATAACAATGGTATGGCCGGAGGACAGTTTGGGTTCCAGAGTGCCAATGCAGTTGTGTTCTTTGTAGTGATCGTTGTGATCTCTGTATTACAGATGAACTTTTTGGGAAATAAGGAGGAACAGTTATAATGAAAGTAAAGGTGAAAGAAAGAGTAAACTGGCCAATCACAATTTTATTGATTCTGGGTCTTGTAACCGTTATTTTTCCTCTTTATCTTACAGTTGTGATTGCATTTAAGAAACCGTCGGAAATGACAAACAGTATTTCCGGAATCTTATCACTGCCAAAAAGCTGGAGCTTTTCTAACTTTGCAGAAGCAATGCGTGTAACAGATTTCTGGCATTCACTGGGCAACAGTGTGCTGATAACGATTGTAACGGTAGTTCTTTCCATTCTGATTCATTCTATGATCGGTTATGTGATCGGAAGAAGTAAAAGTACCAGTAAATTTTACAAAGTAGCCTATCTTTATATTGTAAGCGGTATGTTTGTTCCATTTGCAATTTTGATGATGCCACTTGTGAAGCAGACAGCACAGATGAGAATTGACAATATTTTCGGTGTTATTTTGTGTTATCTTGTATTTTATATGCCGATGAATGTGCTCTTATACTCCGGTTATCTGAAAAATATTCCGCTGGCACTGGAAGAGGCTGCACATGTAGACGGGGCAACAACCTGGAAAACTTACTGGAGCGTTATTTTCCCAATCATGAAACCGATGCATGCAACAGTAGCGGTACTTACAGCACTTGGTACATGGAATGATGTTATGACACCACTTGTAATTCTGGCAGGTAGTGATGTGAACACACTGCCACTTGCACAGATGACATTCCAGACACAATTTGGAACCAATTATAATCTTGCATTTGCATCCTATTTACTGGCACTGCTTCCGATTTTGATTTTCTATCTGATCTGTCAGAAACAGATTCTGAACGGTGTTGTAAATGGCGCAGTAAAATAAATTTGACAGAAGCTTAAGGAGAAGAATATGGGAATCATATACAACGAGAAAGCAAAAACATTTACATTACATACCCAAAATACAACGTATCAGATGCAAATTGATGCATATGGATTTTTACTGCATTTATATTATGGAAGAAAGACAGATGGAGTTATGGATTATCTTCTGACCTATGCAGACCGTGGCTTCTCAGGAAATCCGCAGGATACAGGAAATGACAGAACATATTCCCTTGATGTGTTGCCGCAGGAATTTCCGTGTCGACTGACAGGAGATTTCAGGAGTCCGGTGCTTGATCTTGTAAATGCAGATGGTTCTTTTGGATGCGATCTTAGATATCAGGGATATGAGATTTGTGATGGAAAATACAATTTGAAGGGACTTCCGGCAGTTTATGCTATCGAAGAGGAAGCCCAGACTCTGATCATTTATATGAAAGATCAGGTGACAGGATTACAGGTAGAATTACTTTATGGAGTTCTTCCGGAGTATGATGTGATCACAAGAAGTGCAAAAGTGATCAATACAGAAGAAGATAAAATCAGACTGACAAAAGCCCAAGCAGCGTGTATCGATTTCGTTCATGGTGAATTTGACGTAATTTCATTTTACGGCCGCCATGCGATGGAAAGAAATATGCAAAGAACATCGGTAGGACATGGAGCTTTTGTAATTGGAAGCCGCAGAGGAACATCCAGCCATCAGTACAATCCGATGATGATACTGGCAGAAAAAGAAACGACAGAAGATGCCGGTACCTGTTATGGAATGTCTTTTGTATACAGCGGAGGATTTAAAGCAGAAGTAGAAAAGGATCAGTTCGGGCAGACAAGAATGCAGATGGGACTGCAGGAAGAACAGTTTTCTTATCCACTGAAAAAAGGAGAGGAATTTGTGATCCCAGAAGTTATTTTAACTTGCAGCAATCAGGGACTTGAAAAGCTTTCCCAGAATCTGCAGAGATGTATCCGTAAAAATCTGTGTCGCGGAAAATATAAAGAAAAAGTAAGACCGGTACTGATCAACAGTTGGGAAGCATGCTATTTTGATTTTACGGGAGAAGATATCTATCATCTTGCCGAGCAGGCAAAGGATCTGGGAATCGATATGGTTGTACTGGACGATGGATGGTTTGGAAGTCGAAATGATGACAACAGTGGACTTGGCGACTGGAAGGTTAATGAAGAAAAGCTGCAGGGAAGTCTTGGTGACCTGATCAGCAGGATCAATGCGTTAGGTGTTAAATTCGGGCTCTGGTTTGAGCCGGAGATGGTAAATGAAGACAGTGATCTTTACCGTGAACATCCGGACTGGGCAATTCAGATCCCGGGAAGAAAACCGGTAAAAGGAAGAAACCAGCTGCTCCTTGATTTTTCGAGAAAAGAAGTTGTGGATGCTGTTTATGAGCAGATGTGTCAGGTGCTCGATCAGGGAAATATCGAATATGTAAAATGGGATATGAACCGAAGTATGGCAGAAGTATATTCTATGACGGCAGAAGAACAGGGCAGTGTGCAGTATGACTACATGCTTGGACTTTATGATTTCCTGGAGCGTATTATAAGCCGCTATCCAGACCTTCTGATCGAAGGCTGCAGTGGTGGTGGAGGTCGTTTTGACGCGGGAATGCTGTATTATACACCACAGATCTGGTGCAGTGACAATACCGATGCAGTGGATCGTGTAAGAATCCAATACGGAACATCCTTTGGGTATCCGGTATCTGCAGTTGGATCTCACGTATCTGCAGTTCCGAATCATCAGACAGGAAGAAAGACATCACTCCATACAAGAGGTGTCTGTGCCATGGCAGGAACCTTCGGCTATGAACTGGATCCGGCGAAAATGACAGATGAAGAGCGCAGAGAGATCAGGAAACAGATAGTAGAATACAAAAAATACGCACAGCTTGTACAAAATGGACTTTACTATCGACTGAGTAATCCATTCGCAGAAGAAATCGGCGCATGGGAATTTGCATCAGAAGATGGGAAAGAAGTACTTGTAAATGTAGTTATGCTTGAAATCCATGGAAACATGACAGTAAATTATGTAAAAATGAAAGGTCTGTGTGCTGGACAATTCTATAAAGATTCAAATACCGGAAAAATTTATCCGGCAGAGGCGCTGATGGAAGTTGGAATTCCGATGCCGCTTGAATTTGGTGAGTACAAAGCATATCAGATTTATCTGGAAATGGTCGAGTAAAAATGAGAAAAACAAATGATATTTTTGAAAAGAGACTGGCGAAGCATATGGATGAGCTTCGCTGGCTCTATATGGAATTATATGATAATGAAGCAATGTTTGCAGAGCTCTGTGAACAGATGCAGAATTACTATCATGCAAGAAATGCGAAACTTCGAAAGAGAGATCTGGAGAAGGAAAAGGATCAGGCGTGGTATCGTAAAAAAAACATGCTGGGAATGATGCTGTATATTGATAATTTCGCCGGAAATTTAAGAGGAGTCAAAGGAAAGCTTAAGTATCTGGAAGAATGTGGTGTAAACTGTGTTCATCTGATGCCGTTTCTCGATTCGCCAAAGGGAAGATCCGATGGAGGCTATGCGGTTGCGGATTTCAGAAAAGTAAAGCCGGAACTTGGAACCATAGAAGACCTTGCAGATCTGGCTGAAGCCTGCCATGAAAAAGACATGAATCTGTGTATGGATTTTGTAATGAACCATACTTCCGAAGATCATGAATGGGCACAGAAGGCAAGAATGGGTGAAGGCGAATATATGAGCCGGTATTTTTTCTGTGACAATGAAAACTATGTCAGAGAATATGAGAAAACAGTGCCACAGGTATTTCCGGAAACTGCACCGGGGAATTTCACCTGGCTTCCTGAAATCGGACACTACGTGTTGACTACCTTTTATCCTTACCAGTGGGATCTGAATTATAAGAATCCGAGGGTGTTTAACGAAATGATGTATAATTTCCTTTTCCTGGTCAATCAGGGGATTGACATTCTGCGGATCGATGCAGTTCCTTATATCTGGAAGGAAATGGGGACAAGCTGCAGAAATCTTCCACAGGTACACACGATAGTCAGGATGATGCGTATGATCGGGGAGATTGTGTGTCCGTCGGTTGTATTATTAGGGGAAGTCGTGATGGAACCGGAAAAAGTAGTTCCTTATTTTGGTACCATAGAAAAGCCGGAATGTCATATGCTTTATAATGTAACCATGATGGCTACTACATGGAATACGGTTGCGACGAGAGATACCAGACTTTTACGGATGCAGCTTGATATTATGAACAACCTTCCGAAAGAGTATACTTTCTTAAATTACCTCAGATGTCATGATGATATTGGATGGGGATTGGATTTCCAGACACTTGCCGGTTGGGGAATGCAGGAAGTCCCACACAAAAGATATCTGAATGACTTTTTCACAGGAAAAATCGCAGAAAGTGTGAGCCGCGGGGAACTTTATAATGAAGATCCGATAACAGGAGATGCCAGATTCTGTGCAACGACAGCTTCCATGTGTGGAATTGAAAGTGCCGGATTTGAACAAAATGAAGAAAAGAAAAAAAGAGCAGTCAGATTTGATCTGATGCTGCATGCATATATGATGGTGCAATCCGGAATTCCAATGCTTTACAGTGGAGATGAGATTGGTCAGGTAAATGATTATACTTATAAAAATGATCCGGAAAAACGGGTTGATTCCAGGTATATCCACAGAGGAAAATTTGACTGGAAGCTGGCAGACGGACGAAAGAGAAACGGAACGGTACAAAAAGAACTGTTTGATGGAATTGGAAAACTTAGATCCATCCGAAGTAAGGAAAAAGTATTTGACGCATCGGCAAATGTCTGGACGCTTGATACCTGGGAAAATGGAATCCTTGGAGTTGTGCGGGAACTGGAGGGTGAGCAGATGACAGCACTTTTTAATTTCGCAGAAGAGGACCGGACAGCCTGGATCGAAGAAGAGGGAGAGTATATGGATTTATATACCGGTAAAAAAGTCAGCCTTCAGGCAATAAAAATGGAAGGCCATTCCTTTGTATTAGCAAAGAAATGCTAAAGTAAGATAGAAAAAGAGCAGGTAAGAAATTTTATCCTTTCTTACCTGCTTTTTTTACTTTATTGGTTTTCCTGCATATCTTTCAGCATCTGGATAAGTTCCAAATCCTTTTCGGTAACACGGAAATTAGTGGTATAATTCCGTCCTTCCGGAGATTTGACGGAGATTTCGATGATGCTGTCTTTGCGGCATGCATCTCCTTTTACTGCATGAATAAAAGGCATAAATTTAGGATGCTCCTGTTGAAAAGTGGAAAATGCGGATTTCAGTTTTGCAAGCATTCCAAGCTGTTGAAAGTTAAGCGCCATAAAATACTCCTTTATAATTCAATATATCCATTGAACCCTCCAAGGGTGTAATATGCTTTTTTATCTTCTGGTTTCAGATAAATGGAGAGAGCTTCCGGATTTTCTACAGCGTGTCCCTTTGCATTGCAGTCAGCGATCACACGTTCTGTGATAGCGGCTACAGTATATTCTGCACTCTGGTACTGAACATAAAATGCAGGATTTTTGGCAGGAACTTCTACTGGTACTTTGACTTCTTTTACAACTTCTTTTATCTCTACAACAGGAGTTGCTGTAGCCGGTGCTGATGATGTAGCTGTAGCAGTTACTGCTGATTCAAGTGTTCTTTTCTGTTTTTTCTTATCGATTCTTTTATTCATTATTATTACCCCTTTTTCAAATTGTACAACATCTATTATATTACTTTTATATGGAGAAGTCAAAATGGTATTTATCACAGATATTTTGCAGAAAATGAAAAAGGGTTGCGCATAATGGTGAGATATGAGTATAATGAGTATCGTGTAATTGGAGTATAACCGGGAGGAAAAGGTAGAATGAATAGAGCAGCATTATTTTTTGATATTGATGGGACCGTACTCAGTGAGATTACAAAAGAGATTCCCGCAAGTACGGTAGATGCACTTAAAAGGGCACACGACGCAGGACATTTTTTATTTATCAATACAGGAAGAACATACTGCAGTGTTCCGGTGGAACTGAAAAAACTTCCATTTGATGGATATTTGTGTGGATGTGGGATTTATTTTACATTTGATGAAGAAATTATTTTTGAAAAGCATCTGGATCCGGAGAGGGGCGATGAGATCGCTGATTATATGACAAAATGTCAGATTGATGGGATTTTTGAGGGAGCAGAAGATGTGTATTTCACTTCAAGAGTTTCAAGATTTGACAGATTGGAAAATACAAAAAAATACATGAACAACCGTGGACTTGGAATAGAGCGTTATATGGAGCAGAGAAGATGTCCATATGATAAAATCTTTATTTATACGGATGAAAAAAGTGATGTAAAAGCATTTTTTGAATTTATCAAAGATGATATGGAAGTAATCGACCGTGGAAGTAATACGTTTGAATGTATCCTCAAGGGCTATACAAAAGGAACTGCGATTGACTGGGTACTGGAGCATTTTGGAATGACGAGAGATCAGTCATATGTATTTGGAGACAGCAGCAATGATCTGGCAATGTTCCAGCATGCCGGGCATGCGATTGCGATGGGCGCGCATGACCAGGTGCTGGAACCTTATACAGAATTTATTACAAAGACCGTTGAAGAAGATGGAATTGCTTATGCGATGAAGAAATATGGACTGATCGATTAGAGAATCCTCCGATAAAGTGATAGAGAAAAATTCCTAAGATGCAGTAGCTTTTATAAGGTCATCAAGAGAAGCAAAATGATAACCCATTTCTTCCCATTTGGTGAGAAGTTCATCTAAGATTTCAGCGTTTGTAGAGGACGTACTGTGGAGTAAAACGATGGCACCGGGATGGATCCTCCCAAGCAGCTTTTCAAAAGCCTCTTCGTGGGATGGCTGGCTATCCTGATACCAGTCGACGTAGGCAAGACTCCAGAAGAAGGTATGATAGCCAAGATCCTGTGCCATTTTCAGGTTGGCTTCGCTGTATTTGCCTTGTGGTGGACGATAAAATCTGGAAATTTCCTGTCCGGTGATCTGCTGATACAGTTTTTCAACTGTCTGGATTTCTTCAGAAAAGGATTCCATTGTAGAAATCTGTGACATGTCTTTGTGATGCCAGGTGTGGTTGCCGATGGTGTTACCGGCAGCGGGGATCTGTTTGATAAGTTCTGGATTGCTTTCCAGAAGTGTGCCGACGACGAAGAACGTTGCCGGAGCCTGATGTTTCGTAAGAGCTTCCAGAATAGCCGGTGTATTTCCATTTTCATAACCGGCATCGAAAGTAAGGTAGATTACCTTTTCGCCGGTGTCCTGTGCGTAAAAGGCATCAAATTTTTTCAACTCGTCAAATGTGGCATTGCCGACAGGGGGATCCCCATCCGTTTGGAAGCTGAGCCCCCAGTTGCCTTCAGAAGAGGTGGGAACAGCGGCTGAAAAGAAATGATCATGCAGAAATGCAGCGCCGGTTCCCACAAAGAAAGCCGCGAGGAAAAGAAAACAGATCCGTATAATATTTTTTGATTTTAATCTGGAAAACATAAAAGGAACTCCGATCGGATAGAAAACAGGTGATTGATAAAATATATGTGGAAATGGAAGGAAAAGAACCGAAATAGATAAAATAGCGGTCAGAAAATAAAGTGGACAAAAAGTGATCAAAAAATAAAAAAAAGGCTTGCATTTTTTCTGAGATGTGATATCATATTACTTGTCTTTAAGACGCGGGTGTAGTTCAATGGTAGAACACCAGCCTTCCAAGCTGGATACGTGGGTTCG
>OGWZ01003272.1_pt1 | contig 11243 bp, 9 predicted proteins | sample 1576141 | NCBI WGS metagenome assembly OGWZ01 (sample SAMEA3541512, study PRJEB24748) | human gut metagenome | biome: human gut; feature: human-associated habitat; material: faeces | place: China | collected 2012
GAGCCGGTGCCGCCGCGAATCGTGCGGCGCACGCCGCTGCCATAAGCAGCAAGGGCGCAGGGCTTTTCCAGTGGGAAATTGCCGTCCTTTTTCAGCAGCACGGTGCAGCCTGCTAAATTTTTACGCAGCGCTTCGATGTGGCGCAGCTCATAATCGGCCATCGCAGTGGTATTTTTCATGGGAAACATCCTCCTTTTTCATTAGTATACAAGAAATATCCGCAGGCAGTGAAGTGAACATTTCGTGTTTTGAGATAATAATTAGGAAAGCTTACGCATTTGTCAGTACCATGACTCCGCCTTCCACAAAAGTCGCAATCGTGTCCAGCTGTGCTTCTGCCAGCTCCGGTGCGGAGGCCTGCAGCCCCGCAATGCCGTTGAAGATGAAAACCAGTACAGCACCGATGTTTTCGTACTGTGTACTGTCAATGCCCTCCTGCTTTACCTTTTCAAGAATGGCATTGCGAAGATGGGCAGTGAACTGTGCCATGGCCGGTGCAGGGAAAAGCTCGGTGCAGAGCTGGTTTTTGTTCAGCAGGGCGTACATTTCCTTGACGAAGGCGCGTGGGGCGCTCAACAGGCCCTGTACGGTGTTGAGTTGGCTGATGACTTCGGCAACGGCCTCCTGCTCCAGCTGGTCAACAAGATCATGAATCGTCTCATAATGTGCGTAAAAGGTCGCCTTGTTGATCTCTGCGCGCGCGGCGATTTCTGTTACGGTGATTTTTTCTAAGGGCTTTTCTTTGATAAGCTCATAAAAAGCAGTGCGAATGGCACGCTTCGTTTTCTTGATACGCAAATCCATAACGATCCTCCCTCAATAATCCGGAATACTGACGCTTAAACAACACTTTGGCCTGAATGGGTTGGGTAAGCGTCAAACCTGCCCAAAATTGCTGATTGTAAAGCGGCATCAACAATGGTAGTATAACACCAACGAACAGAATAAGCAACGGTTGGTTGATTATCCGATACGCAAACATATATTTTGGGGAGAAAAACAAAATGATGGATTTCAGCAGCGTTCAGGGAAAAGTCGTCATCGTCACCGGTGCAAGCCGCGGTATTGGCCGTGCGATTGCCGAGTGCTACGGCGCCCAAGGCATGAAGGTCGTCTGCGCCGCCCGCAGTGTGGAACAGGGTGAAGCCGTTGCAAACGGTATCCGTGAAAAGGGTGGGGATGCCATCTTTATCCAGACCGATTGCAGCAAGGCAGCCGCCATTCAGGATCTGGTGGACAAGACGGTTGCCCACTATGGCAGGCTGGACGGTGTTGTCAGCAATGCGGGCATCGGTATGGGCGGTACGCCGCTGCATGAGTATGATGTGGCCGACTATGAGAAGATTTTCGCCCTGAACAGCGAGGGTGTTTTTGCCGGCATGAAGTACGGCGCAGAGGCTATCCTGAAAAGCCGCAGCAAGGGTGGCTTTCTCATCAATGTGGCTTCTGTCGCAGGGCTTGTACCGCAGCGCGGGCAGGCCTTGTACAGCGCCACCAAGTTCGGTGTGGTAGGCATGACACGCGCAGCAGCGCTGGATTACGCTGCCTACGGCATCACGGTGAACGCCATCTGCCCCGGCTATACCATGACAAGCATCTTCGGGGACGCACCCGCCTCGGCGATGGATTTCTTCGCCTCGGACTGCCCCGCCAAGCGTATGGGCGACCCGCAGGAGTGCGCGGCGCTGGCATTGTTCCTGGCCAGTGATTTGGCGCGGTACATCACCGGTGCGGCGATTCCGGTGGACGGTGCGCTTTCCGCAGGGCATCAGAGCATCAGCAGTTGGAAGCATCCTGAAATTCTGACCGATGGCAAGCTCAACAGCAAGAGCACGATTGCTGCCTTGATGGAAAATGACGAAGCAAAGGCCGTCGTTGAGAAATTCCTGCCCGGCTTTGCCGCCAATGAGCAGGCAAAAGCAGCCTATGGTATGACCTTCGGGCAGGTCGGCTCGATGCTTGGTTTGCCTGATGCCGCATTGCAGGGTCTGCTTTCGGCACTGGATACGCTGTAAGAGGAGGATTTTCTTGAAAAACGAAGCACTGTTCCGCACCGGCTCTGTCTGGCGCGCCATCTTCACGATGGCTGTACCGTCGGTCGTTATCATCTTTGTGATGTTCCTGTACAATATCGCCGACATGTTTTTTGTTGGCTGCTTGGGCGATACGGCACAGGTGGCGGCAGTTTCGGTGGTTGGCCCGGTGTTTTCAATTCTGGCTGCTGCTGCAACGATGCTGGGCGCCGGCGGCTGTACCATCATCGCCCGGTGCTTTGGGGCTGGGGAAGTCGAAAAGGGGCGTGTTTATTCCTCGCTGTGCTGTTGGGCAGGAACACTGCTGGGCGTGTTGGTCTGTGCAATACTGCTTCTATGCGGGACGCCGCTATTGCGAATGCTCGGCTCCACACCGGAAACCACCGCGTATGCCCTGCAATATCTGCGGGTTTTAGCCGTCGGCTCCCCGTTCTTGATTTTGGCCAACACTGCGGCGATGCTGCTGCGTGCCGAAGGTGCAGTCAAAGACGGATTGATCGGTAATCTGCTGGGAACGGTTACAAATCTGCTGCTCGATCCGCTGTTCATTCTGGCTTTTCGATGGGGCGTCACCGGTGCGGCTGCCGCCAGTGTACTGGGCAATGTCGTGGCAACAGGGTTTTATATGTGCTACATCATCCGCAAAGGTACCGTGCTGACGGTTGACCCGCGCTTCGCATTGCAAAAGCCTGCTGCGCTGGGCGAAATTCTTGTCATCGGTCTGCCCAACGGCATCGGCAGCCTGCTTTCCGGTTTTGCCTCTACCTTTAGCAATCGGCTGCTGTCCGCCTACGGCACGGGCGCGATTGCCGCAATGGCCGCAGCAGGCAAGACAACGATGCTGATCGGCATGATCACGATGGCAATCTGTATGGGCTGCCAGCCGTTACTGGCGTACAGCTACGGGGCAGGGGATAAGCGCCGCCTGCGGGAGCTGCTCAAAAACATCGGGCTGCTCACAATGGGGATTGGCTTGGCCGCCGGTGTGGCGTGCCTGCTGGGGCGAAAGGCGCTGATCGGTATGTTTATTAAGGAAGCTGCAGTCACTGCGCTTGGCGAAAAGCTTGTTGTCTGGCTCGTGCTGGGCAGCCCGGTCATTGGTCTGACCTATCTGGCTACCAATCTTTTGCAATCGGTCAACAAGGCAATGTCGGCTGTTGTTCTTTCGCTGCTGCGGCAGGGTTTGCTTTTGCTGCCGCTGCTCTATGGCTTGAACTTCTTCTTCGGCGTGACCGGCATCGCCGCCGCCCACTTTGCGGCGGACACGGGCGCGGCACTGATCGCCGCCGTGATGCTGGTGCGCATCTGGAAGAAGGAGCTTACTTGAAGGCCGCCCGTGCAAGGATTGCTTCTGCTGATTCAAATCGAAACGGCTGAAAAAAGCCGAACAACAGCTTAAAACCCTAAGGGCAACACCGCACAATTCCCGCCTGAGAGGGACATACAAAAAAACACCGCATAATTCCATCTGCCAATACAACGGCGTTCGGCCGTTAGGCGGGAACTATGCGGTGCTTTTGTTGCCTTGAGGGTGAGCGTTAAGCCCAATTCATCCGCCCGTAGCGGGTGGTCATCTGGCAAATTTCCTTTTGGAGCTTTTTGGTAAGCTGGCTCTTTTTCAGCCGCCAGCGCCAGTTTTGCCCTACGGTGGAGGGCTTGTTGATGCGGGCGGAATTATCCAGCCCCAGCCAGTCCTGCATCGGAACGATGCAGGTTGCCGCTGCACTGCGCAGAATCAGCGCAATCATGCTTTTGTAGAGCTGATCCTCCGGCGTGGTGTAGTCGTACAGATAATCCCGCACCATGGTGCGCTCGGCGCCGGTGATGGTCTGGTACCATGAAACCAGCGTTTCGTTGTCGTGGGTGCCGGTGTAGGCGACACTGTTCACCGGGTAGTTGTGGGGTAGATAGTCGCTGGCGCTGCCGGTATCGCGGGAATCAAAGGCAAACTCCAGCACCTTCATGCCGGGAAAGCCGCTGTCCCGTACCAGCTGCCGCACGGTATCGCTCATGTAGCCAAGATCTTCTGCAATGATATTTCGTTTGCCCAGTGCCTGCTCCACAGCACGGAAAAGCTCAATGCCGGGGCCTTTCTCCCAGTGACCGTCTGCAGCGGTCTCGCTGCCGTAGGGAATGGAGAAATACTCGTCAAAACCGCGGAAGTGGTCGATGCGCACTACATCGTACAGCTCAAAGCAGTACCAAAGGCGGGTGATCCACCACTGATAGCCTGTGCTGCGGTGCGTTTCCCAGCGGTAGAGCGGATTGCCCCAGAGCTGACCCGTGGGCGAAAAGCCGTCCGGTGGAACACCGGCTACTGCGGTGGGGATATTCTCCTTGTCCAGCTGGAACAGACCGGGGTTGGCCCATGCGTCCGCAGAATCCAGCGCTACATAGATGGGAATATCGCCGATGATCCGGATGCCTTTGCTGTTGGCATAGTCCTTCAATTTGCGCCACTGCTCATCGAACTTGAACTGCAGATACTTGTTGTACTCTACTTCAAAGTAGAGCTCGCGGCGGTAGTAGTCCATGGCGGGCTGCCAGCGCAGACGAATATCCGCCGCCCACTCGATCCACGGCTTGCCCTCAAAGCGGCCCTTTACCGCCATGAAGAGCGCATAATCGTCCAGCCACCACTTGTTTTTTTCACAGAATGCCGTAAATGCTTCGTTGTGGCCGATGTCGCTGCGGGAATAGGCAAGCCGCAGCAGACGGCCGCGCTCGGTATACAGGCGGCTGTAATCAATGTCGTCCGCCTTGCGTCCGAAATTTGCCTTTTTGCACTCGGCAGCAGTCAGAACGCCGTCCTCCACCAGTGCATCAAGGCTGATGAAATACGGGTTGCCCGCAAAGGCGGAAAAACTCTGATACGGGCTGTCGCCATAGCTGGTTACCCCCAGCGGCAGGATCTGCCAATAGGTCTGCCCGGCTTCTTTCAGCCAGTCTACAAAGTCGTATGCCTCCTGCGAAAAGCAGCCGATGCCGTAAGGGGACGGCAGACTGCTGATGGGCAGCAAAATGCCTGCGCTTCTCTGCATTTCCTACACCTTCCTTTATAACTCGATCAAAATACCGGCATGGTCGGATACCTGCGGCTCCCGCAGACCATTGAACACGACCTGGCTGCTTTTTACAGCCAGCGGTTTAGAACACCAAATCTGGTCGATGCGCTTTTTGGCCGCTGCATTCGGGGCGTCCCGCCAGCCATCAATGGGCTGTACAACGGTGCAGCCTTCGTCCTTCTGCTGCGCCAGACGATAGGTGTCCTGCCAACCGCTGCGGAGGATGAGATCATACCCCTCGCCGCGCACATCGGCTTCGCTGTTAAAATCCCCGAGAAGAAATGCGGTCTGCTTTGCACCAGCCGTCTGGGACAGCTTCTCCCACTGGTAGGGGAAAGGCTCCTCTCTGTCGTTCCACCAGCCCATGTGTACTGCATAATACCAGACATCATCTGCACATACGCCCAGTGCGCGGCGGGTTTTCCAAGAGCGGTAGTTGTCGGCCTTGCTCAGCAGCGTGTTTTCGGCGGCGGTGATGGGGGCACGGCTGAACACCGCCATGCCCTCATCGTATTTGTCATAGCCGATCTTTACAGCAAACCAGCACCAATGGTAATGCACGCCTCGCTCTTCCAGCATCTGGGCCACAGCGGCAGCGTGATTGTCCGCTTTCAAAGCCACGGTGTTGCCGGGGCAGGGGAGATACCCCGCCGGAATATCCTTCAGCACAGGCGCACAGACGGTCTGGTTCACCTCCTGTAAGGCGAACACCTCCGGCTGCTCCCTTGCGATGAAGCTTACAAAAATCTCCCGCTTCGCCTCATAGTCCGGCTCGATGAGGCTGTGGGTATTCAATGTCAGCAGTTTCATAGTATTTTACAAAATATCATTGATGTCAGATTTCAGCACATCGGCCTTGGGGCCATACACCGCCTGAATGCCATCGCCCTTGACCATCAGGCTCAGCGCGCCCTCGGCCTTCCAGGCTGCAAGGTCTGCAACCTTGGCAGGGTCCTTCACGGTGACACGCAGGCGGGTCATGCAGGCATCGACCAGCACAATGTTCTCACGGCCGCCCAGCAGGGCAATGATGCGCTCGGCCTGGCTGTTGGTCTTCTTGTCGGCGCTCTTCTCCGCTTTGGTGTCAGCGGCAGAATCGTCCGCGTTGTCATCGGTATAGTTGCCAAGGCGGCCCGGGGTTGCCAGCTTCAGCTTGCCGATCATGAAGTAGGCTACGAAATAGCCGATGATAAAGAAGGCAATCACACAGATCACAAAGTTGATGATGTCACCGCCCAAGCCGGCCTGCAGGGACATGGGGATGCGGGTGATAAATTCCAGATTGCCGAAGGAGTGCAGGCGCAGGTGGATGATGCCCGCCATGGCGAAGGCACAGCCCTGCAGCAAGGCGTACACGATGTACAGCGGCATGGCGCAGAACATGAACATAAATTCCAGCGGCTCGGTAACGCCGGTAAGAAAGACGGCCAGCGCGGTGGAGATGAACATGGACTTGTATTTGGCGCGCTTGTCGGCATCAACGCGGCGGTACATTGCCAGCGCGATGCCCAGCAGCAGGCCGGTTGCACCGATCATCTGGCCCACTTTAAAGCGGGCGGGGGTGACAGTGGTCAGCAGCTCGTTGTAGGCGGCCATGTCACCGGCCTTTTTGAAGTTGATAAGATCATTGGCCCAAGCCAGCCACAGCGGATCCTGACCAAAGACCTGACTGCCCGCGTTGACACCGGTGGCAATCGTGTAGGTGCCGCCGAAGGAGGTGTAGTTCATGGGGATAGTCAGCATGTGGTGCAGACCAAACGGCAGCAGGCGCTCCAGCGTACCATAGACGAACGGAGCCAGAACAGGAGAAGTTTCAGAGGAGTTTGCAATCCAGATGCCGAAGTTGTTGATGCCGGTCTGGACCACAGGCCAGAACAGCGCCAGCACCAAAGAAATGACCACCGAGTAGACGATGACCACCATGGGGACAAAACGCTTGCCGTTGAAAAACGCCAGCGCGTCAGGCAGCTTGCGGAAGTTATAGTATTTATTGTAAGCAACACCGCCCACAAAGCCGGCGATGATGCCTACAAACACGCCCATGTTCAGCGCCGGAGCACCCAGCACCGAGGTGAAGTAGCCGTTGACGGCAATCTCCTGCCCAAACAGGGTGTGGGTCACGGCGTTGGAATCCTCCAGCATGGCACTGGTTACGCCGAAGATGTTGCCGGTGATGACATTGATCAGTGCGAAGGCCAGCACGGCCGCAAAGGCACCGCCGGCGCGCTCCTTGGCCCAGCTGCCGCCGATGGCAACGGCGAACAGAATGTGCAGGTTATTGATGACCGCCCAGCCGATGTTTTCCATGGTGGTGCCGATGGTCATGACTGCCGCAATATCGCCGCCGCCCATCTGCACCAGCTTGCCCAGACTAATCATCAGACCGGCCGCGGGCATGACTGCGATGACAGTCATCAGCACCTTGCCCAGCTTTTGCAGGAAATCGAAATTGATGAACCCCTTTTTCTCAGGAGCCGCTTGTGTGGTTGCCATGTTGTTCCTCCCAATTCCTATTTGCATTGATGCGCGCAAGCGTTGCATTGCATTTGCGTAACCTTACGCAACTAGAATGGCGCAATCGAATGCTTTTTACAAGAGAAATTTGAGAAGAAAACAGACTTTCTACGATTTACACAACCGGACAAACAATAATTTGTGGAAATTGGCAAGAGGCAGGCTAAGATGCGTTGCGTAAATTACGCAGTCGCGTGCGCAAATGTTGACATTGCGTGCAAACGGCTATACAATAAAGGTACTACATCAGGGGGTACAGATCATGGCAGTTACAATCAAGGATGTCGCTGCAGCAGCCGGCGTTTCGCCGTCAACCGTGTCGCGCACCTGTAAGGACAGCCCTTCCATCAGCCGGGACACCAAAGAGCGGGTGCGCCGCATTATGGCACAGCTGGGCTATGAGCCGAACTTTGAGGCAGAGCCTGTGGAGGCTTTTTCCAAGACCATCGGCATTATTTTGCCATCCTCTCAACGGGATGTCTACGAGAACGCTTTCCATCTTGAAATCATTCGCGGCATCGGGCAGTTCTGCAACCAGCGGCGGTATGTGAATACAGTCATCACCGGGCAGGACGATGCGGAAGTGTTGGACGCTATCCAGAGCATGGTCGCCAACGCACAGGCGGACGGCTTTATCCTGCTCTATTCCAAAAAGGACTGCCCTGTGGCGGCGTATCTGCGCAGCGAAGGGCTGCTCCATGTCATTGTAGGCAAGGCGGCGCAGTCGGCGAACCAGACCATCTACATTGATAACGACAATGCCCTCGCCGGGGAAGAAGCCACCGACCATCTCTATGAGATGGGACATCGCCGCATTGCGTATTTTGGTGTCAATAATGCTATGCTGTTTTCCGCAGAGCGCAAGCGCGGGTATCAGATGTCCCTGCTCAAGCACGGCATCACCCCGCGGGAAGGGGACTGTGTGGAGATCAACACCTTAAACGATGCTTATGAGGAGCGGTTGAAAGACCTTCTCACGGCACCGGACCATCCTACTGCCATGCTGGTCAGCGATGATATTCTGGCGGTTGTGCTGGAACAGTTCTGCGGCAAGCTGGGGCTGCATATTCCGAAGGATCTTTCCATCGTGTCCTTCAACAACTCACTGTTCTCACGCATTACCAGCCCGCAGCTGACCACCGTGGATGTAAACCCCTACCAGCTCGGTATGGAAGCCGCCAACCAGACCATCAACCACATTGAAAACCCGAATCTTCTGGCAACAAAGATCATCGTACCGCACCGGCTGATCCCGCGTGAAAGCTGCTGCCCGCCTCCTGAGGTCAGATAGTTGTTGGCGGCGATGCGGCTTTCTTGCAGTATCGTCGGATATCTTTTGAATCAATGGCGCTTTCACTAATAAAGGCAGCTTACCGCTGCCCTTTTTTAATAGTATGGGTAAATATACCCCTCCACGGGGTCGGCCGGGGTTACGGATCCAAGCGCAAAACAATATACCCTATACCATTGCAAAACAGACGAAAGAGCAGTATAATAAAATTGAAGAAGGCCGCAGAGACGCGGCTTTTCCAAAACCTATAAGTTAGCTATATCTAACTTATAGGCAAAAATACAAGTCCCAATGACCGCTTCCTACGAAAGACCGAAGGTATTGGAGGAAAAAGCATGGATCGGAAACAAGCCATTGGCAGCGCGTATCATCTGACAGGCGGCAACAATTTTTATGACGGCATGATTACCTGTTCCACCCTGAGCGGGAAATCAGTGTGCCGCCTGGTGTGGGATATGAACAAGGCAGAAAACGACGCCTATCTGGAAAAGGCAATGGCAGGTATTCCTGAAAACTTCTCGGGTAAGCTTCTGGAGGTACCGGTGGGGACCGGCATTCTGACCATGCCGCTTTACCAAACGCTGCCCGAAGCGGAAATTACCTGCCTCGATTATTCGGCGGATATGATGGGGCGGGCACAGGAAAAGGCAAACCGACTGAATCTGAACAACGTAACCTTTCAGCAGGGGGATGTGGGTGCGCTGCCCTTTACGGACGTTACATTTGACATTGTTTTGTCGCTGAACGGCTTTCACGCATTCCCGGATAAAGAGGCTGCTTACCGGGAGGTGTTCCGGGTCTTGAGACCCGGAGGCACCTTCTGCGGCTGCTTTTATGTGGCGGGCGAGCAGAAGCGGACGGACTGGTTCGTCCGGTATATATATGAAAAGGCGGGGTTCTTCACACCGCCCTATGAAACGACCGTCAGTTTGAAGAAACGATTGGAAAAACGGTACGCAACCGTAATACTGGGAACGGTGAAGAGCATGGCATGGTTTGTCTGCCGGAAAGCAGAATGAGGAGAACAGGGATGGTTTTACAAACGATTCTGGAGGGCCTTGGACTGGGGGCGCTGCTGGCGCTTGTCTGCGCTGTGGGCATCTGCAAAGGGGCTGTTGGGATGGTGCATCTTTATAGCCCGGCGGTGCAGCAGCGGTGCGTGAAGCTGGGACTTACAACACACGAGAAAATCAAGCGCAATTCTCTACTTTTCAAAGCCGTTTGCATTCCCGGCTATATTGGCTATGTGCTGGTCTGTGTCTATGGGATAAACGGTGCGAAAGGCTTTGCGACGGGCTTCTGGCAACTGCTCGTCATTTTGTCCGTTATGAATCTCATCGACCGCTTTTTGATCGATGGCTACTGGGTGGGGCACACGAACGCATGGACGATTCCCGGAACAGAAGATCTGAAGCCCTACATCACCGCAAAAGACAAGCAGAAAAAGTGGCTTTTTGGTACGGTAGGCATGGCGGTCATAGCGGCGGTGCTGGCCGCAATTATGATGGTTTTTATTCACTAAGGAGGAACCCATGAAATACAAAATTGAGAAAAACACCGTGCAGGAGACGTTAATTCTTCCGCTGTATTCCCGGAAGCTGTGCACAGAGCTGTATCCGAACCTTTATCGGGACGAAACAGCGGTGCGACTGATTGATGAAATCGACTATGACTTTTCGGAGGCAGAGAAAAATTCTCGCAGCCTGATGCAGCGTTTCGGTGCGCTGGAGGTCGCCATGCGGCAGAATGACCTTGCCTTTGAAGTGCAGGCGTACCTGAAAAACCACCCCTGCGCAGCGGTGGTCAATCTTGGCTGCGGGCTGGATAACACCGGCAGAGCTTGCGACAACGGCAGATGCAAGATTTACAATCTGGACTTTCCGGATGTTATCGCCTTGCGGCAGCAGTTGCTGCCTGCCGGGGAGCGGGAGCAAAACATCCCCTGCGACCTGAAAAACCCCGCATGGTTTGACAAGATCGACGCCTCCGGCGGGGCGGTGTTCTTTGCCTCCGGGGTGTTCTATTACTTCCTGACGGAGCAGGTTCGGGAACTGGTGCAGGGGATGGCGGATGCTTTCCCCGGCGGGGTGCTGGTCTTTGATGCCGCCAACCGCACGGCGGTGAAGATGATTGCAAAGACATGGCTCAGAACGGCAAAAATCAAGGATGTGGGCGCGTATTTCGCGGTTTCCGACGCGGAAAGGGAGCTTTCTCCATGGGACAGCCGTTTGCAAGTATCCAGCAGGGGCTATATGCTGGGGTACAACGATTTGAAAGACCCTTCCGTCAGCGGCTTTTTCCGATTCCTCGCAAAGGTTGGAGACAACGGGATGAAAATGC
>OGWZ01003278.1_pt1 | contig 11233 bp, 10 predicted proteins | sample 1576141 | NCBI WGS metagenome assembly OGWZ01 (sample SAMEA3541512, study PRJEB24748) | human gut metagenome | biome: human gut; feature: human-associated habitat; material: faeces | place: China | collected 2012
CCTCGTGCAGCCAGCGGCCAAGCGCTGACGCGGCAGCGGGGGTCGCGCCGTCCTCAGCGTGCAGCACCAGCGCCAGCGGGTAGCGCGCCAGATAGGGCAGCGCCGGGTCAGCCTTGCTCACGGCCAGATGCAGCACCGGCTTGCCGGTGGCAAAATAGCCGAACAGCTTGCTCGGCAGTTGGTTGTCGCAGGCATTGCCAAGGCTCACCAGCACATCGGCGCGGTCCTCCAGCGCGGCGGCGTCCTCGGGCGGCAGCAGACCGGGGCGCACAAAATTGGCACCCATCGCCGCAGCTGCCTTGTCGGCATCGGCGGCAAAGCGCTCCCACCCGCCGCCCGCCATCGTCAGCGTCACGGTGTTGTCGTCCAGTGCGCTGAACAGCGCCAGCGCAAAGCCGGGCTCACGCAGTGCCGGGTAGAGGCTGCCGCAAAAAACACACTGTACCGTGTCATGCGCGCTGCTGAGTGCTGCGCGCGGCAGCAGTGCCGGGAAACCCAGCACATGCACCTTGCCGCGCCGGGAGGCCAGCGGTGCGCCGTCCGCATAGTCCGGGACGGCCTGCGGCGTGATAAAGCTGCCGTCCAGCGCGTCAAGAAGCTGCCTCTCCCGCGCATAGCCGCCCGGGGCCGTGTAATCACGGTTTGCAGCATAGGGGTCAAGCTGCCAGAGAAATTTCTTTCCGCCGATGGCCGCTGTCTCCAGCGCAAAGGCGGCGCGGTAGGGCGCACAGACCGCACAGACCGCGTCAAAGTGAAATTCCGCGTCCAGGCGTTCGATCTCGCGGCGGCTGTCCACCGTGCGGCGGGGGGCCTTCAGCACAAGCTGGCGGAAGGCCGCCACCGCCGCTGTCGGATGGGCGCACAGGCGCGCCAGCCGCACAGCCACCGGGGTGCCGCCTTTGCGGCCGTTTTCAAGGGCCTCGTTCATCAGGCGCTCATCGGCAAAGGCGAGCAGATGCTGCACGGCGCCCTGCGGCGGGGCGGGCGGGGTGTGCAGGCCGTCCCACAGTGTCAAAATATGTACGGTGTGGTCCCGCGCCAACAGCTGCTCTGCCAGACGGAAGCCCATCAGGGCGTTGGCGCTGGCGGCGTTCTCCACCCGATCTAAAACAAGTAAAATGCGCATTATTGTCGGTCCTTCAAGAAAGTTCGGCAGACCCACCGCCACAGCCGCGGCGTATGCAGCGTCAAAAACGCCGAGAGCCTTATGCTGTGCGGCAGCTGCGGATTGCGCCCCAGCTGGGGGTCGCGTGCGCCCGCCCGGATGGCGACCTGCAGCTCATACAGCTGCACGCGGTAGGCATCGGCGTTGGCGCGCCGCAGGATCATGCTGGTCAGATAGACGAGCTTTTCGTAGTAAAAGGCGTTCACGCTCTCCTGCAGGGCGGCCGGGGCGGTGGCGCGTATCTCCGCCGCCGCGCGGCGCTGGTCGTCAATGCTCTGGGGCGGCAAGGCGCGGTGGCTGGCACTATCGGCGTGCTGGCGGTAGTGGTAGCCCGCAAAATCGCAGAAGGCGCACCCCGGCGCGGCCAGAAATGCCCGCCAGTTTGCGAGCAGATCCTCATTGTAGGCAAGGCCGTTGTCCAGCATATCCTCGCGCAGAAGATCGGCAGCGTAGAGCTTGTTCCACAGGCCGTAGTCCACCGCATGGTCGTGCAGCAGCGCGTCCAGATGGGCCGGGCCGCGCAGGATGCGGCAGTTTTCCGGTGCGGCGGCATCGGCGGGCGGTGTGTCGGCAAAGGTGTCATAGCGGCAGCAGGCCAGCGGCAGGCCGCTGTTGGTCACGGCGGCGTACAGCGTGTCCAGCAGGTCGGGGTGGTACAGATCATCTGCATCGCAGAAGGCGAACCACCGCGCACCCAGCGCGCGCCCCTGCCGCAGTCCGGCCGTGCGGGCGGCACATACACCGCTGTTTGGCTGGTGCAGCGCCACAAACCGCTGGTCCCCGGCTGCGATGGCATCGCAGAGCGCAGGGGAGCCGTCTGTGGAGCCATCATCCACCAAAATGCACCGGAAACCGTCAAATTTCTGCGCGGCAATCGCATCGGTGCAGGCGGTCAGATAGGCTGCTGCATTATAGACCGGCACAATGACCGCGATCTCACAGGGCTTCATTTTGTCACCTCGGCATAGCGGCGCAGGTAAAATTCCTGCAGCACCGCAGCGCTTGTGTGGATATCGTACCCGGCGCGGACGGCCTTCTCCCGTGCCTGCGGGTCACGGCGGAAGGAGGCCGCTGCGATCGCATCCGCCCAAGCGCCGGTATCCTGCAGCGGCAGGAATCGTACCCGGTCGGTGAAAGCTGCGCCGGGGTCCACCGTGTCCGAGACAAAGCAGGGCAGACCGGCGGTCTGGGCCTCGACCAACACTACAGGCAGCCCCTCAAACAGGCTGGGCAGCATAAAGGCGTCCATCGCATCGTAAAAGCTCTGGATATTACTGCGCACCCCGGCAAAGATCACACTGTCACCAAGGGCAAGCTCCTGCGCAAGCGCCTGCATTTTTTCGATATAGGCAGGCTCACCGCCGCCCAGCAGCACCAGCCGCGCCTTAGGCAGACGGGCGCGCACGGCGGCAAAGATCTTCAGCAGGCCGGGGTGGTTTTTCTGGGCGGAAAACCGCCCCACATGGCCGAACAGAATCTCCTGATCGGTCACGCCCAGCTCCCCGCGCAGCAGGGCGCGGCGCTGGGGGTCGCGGGCGGCAAACCGTGCTGTGTCAATGCCGTTCGGCACGACCGTAAAGGGCTTGCTGCCGTACAGCATCTGCCCGGCTTTTTCGCTGCAGGCAAAGCGGTCGGTAAGCCCGGCGCTGAAAAAGCTGCTCATAAGCTGGTCCAAACGGCCGACAAGGTTCGGCTCATAGGCGGTGTTGTGGCTGTGGCCGCACCGCACGGGGATGCCCGCCCGCCTTGCCACGGGGTTGTAAAACATGCCAAAGCCGCTGTAATGACCGTGGATGATGCGCCACTCCGGGTGGGCGGCAAACAGACGGCGCAGCTCGCGCAGATAGCGGGGGAGGTTATTGTCCTGCCGGACGGTCAGCTTATAGATGCGCCCGCCCAGCGCACGGATCTCGTCATCAAAAAAGCACGGTTTATCGTAATGATATAAAAAATCGAACTGCACCCGCTCACGGTCGAGAGTGCGGTAGACATTCATGACAAAGGTTTCCATGCCGCCTGCGTCCATGGCGGGCATGATCTGTAAAACACGGATGGGCTCAGCGTTCACGGGCAGTGCCTCCCAAAATAATATACTTATCAATAGTATAGCGTTTTTTAGGGGATTGTGCAAGGACAGCCACAAAAAAAGCGGCTCCCGCAGGAGCCGCTCAGGGTCATTTCTTTTTCTTGTCAGCATCGGCGCATTTGTTGCGGCAGCCTGCGCAGTTGCCGCCGCAGCCGCCCTGCCAGCCGCCGTTCTGGCAGATAAACAAAATCGCCAGCGCCAGCAGCACAAAGATGATCACAACAACGATAATACTTGCCATAGGGGTCTACCTCATACTTTCTGCGGGGCGGGGTTATACCAGCCCGAACAATCCACCCACTAAGTGTACCACAAAAGCAACCACCCATGCAATAGCGCACTGCATCAGGACAACGCCGGCAGCGGCTTTGCTGCCGCCCAGCTCGCGCTTGACGGCCGCCACGGCAGCCACGCAGGGGGTGTACAGCAGAGTGAACACCAAAAACACAACGGCCGTGAACGGGGTGAACATCGTGCTCAGCGCGCCCGTATCCCCGCCAAGCAGAACGGTCAGGGTCGAGACGACGCTCTCCTTGGCGGTAAAGCCGGTGATGAGCGCCGTGCTGACACGCCAATCGCCAAAGCCGAGCGGTGCAAACACCGGCGCGATAAAGCTGCCGATGGCGGCCAGCAAACTGGCATCGGGCGTGGCGGCCACATTCAGCCGCGCGTCAAAGGTCTGCAGGAACCAGATCAGCACCGTGGCCACAAAGATGATGGTAAAAGCCTTCTGCAGGAAGTCGCGCGCCTTCTCCCAGATCAGCTGGCCAACACTGCGCGCAGAGGGAAAGCGGTAGTTGGGCAGCTCCATCACAAAGGGGACGGGCTCGCCCTTGTACTTGGTCAATTTGAGGAGTAGTGCGTACAAAATGCCGCAGACGATGCCTGTTAAGTACAGCCCGATCATCACAAGCGCGCGGTACTGCTTTGGGAAAAAGGCCGTTGTAAACAGCGCGTAGATCGGCAGCTTGGCCGAGCAGCTCATAAATGGGGTGAGCAGGATCGTCATTTTGCGGTCGCGGTCACTCGAGAGGGTGCGGGTCGCCATGATGGCGGGCACCGAGCAGCCAAAGCCGATCAGCATCGGCACAAAGCTGCGGCCCGAAAGCCCGATGCGGCGCAGCAACTGGTCCATGACGAAGGCCACGCGCGCCATGTAGCCGGTATCCTCCAGAATCGAGAGGAAGAAGAACAGTGTAACGATGATGGGCAGAAAGCTCAGTACGCTGCCCACGCCCGCAAACACACCGTCAATGACGAGGCTGTGTACAACAGGGTTGATGCCGTAGGCGGTCAGCGCCCGGTCGGTCAGGCCTGTCAGGGCGTCGATACCGAGGGTCAGCAGGTCGGACAGCCCGGCACCGATGACGCCGAAGGTCAGCCAGAACACCAGCGCCATGATGCCGATAAAGCAGGGCAGCGCGGTGTATTTTCCGGTCAAGACCTTGTCGATCGCCACACTGCGCTTATGCTCGCGGCTCTCACCGGGGCGCACAACGGTCTTGTCGCAAAGGCGTTCAATAAAATTGAACCGCATATCGGCCAGCGCGGCCTCGCGGTCAAGGCCGGTCTCGCTCTCCAGTTCGGCGATCGTGTGGGCAAGCAGCTCGGTCTCGTTTTTGTCAAGGTCCAGCGCCTTTTCGATCAGCGGGTCACCCTCGACCAGCTTGGTGGCTGCAAAGCGGACGGGCAGCCCGGCGCGGGCGGCATGGTCCTCAATCAGATGGTTGACGGCATGGATGCAGCGATGCACCGCGCCGCCCTTGCCGTCCCCCGCATCGCAGAAGTCGATGCGGCCGGGGGTCTCGCGGTGGCGGGCTACATGCAGCACATGCTCCACCAGCTCGTCAATGCCCTCGTTTTTCGCAGCGGAGATCGGCACGACCGGCACGCCGAGCAACTCCTCCAGCGCATTGACCATGATGGTGCCGCCGTTGGCGCGGACCTCGTCCATCATGTTCAGCGCCAGCACCAGCGGGATGTTCAGCTCCATCAGCTGCATCGTCAGGTAAAGGTTGCGCTCAATATTGGACGCATCTACGATGTTGATGATGGCGTCCGGGTGGGTGTTGAGCAGAAAGTCGCGGGTGACGATCTCCTCGCTTGAATAGGGGGACAGGCTGTAGATGCCGGGCAGGTCGGTGACGGTGGCCTCCTCATGCCCACGGATCGTGCCGTCCTTGCGGTCCACCGTCACGCCGGGGAAGTTGCCCACATGCTGGTTGGAGCCGGTCAGCTGGTTGAAAAGCGTAGTCTTGCCGCAGTTCTGGTTGCCGGCCAGCGCAAGGTGCAGCGGCTGCCCCTTGGCGATTTCGGCACCGGCCTTGCGGTCGTGGTAGCTGGGGGCCTTGCGCAGCTCACCCACGCCGGGATGGGGTACGGGAGCGTGGCGCTCCTCGCTGCGGGCGGCGCGGTCGGTCTCATGGACATTCTCGACCTCGATTTTTGCTGCATCGGCAAGGCGCAGCGTCAGCTCATAGCCGCGCAGCTCGACCTCGATGGGGTCGCCCATCGGCGCGATCTTGCGCAGCGTGACCTCGGTGCCGGGGGTCAGGCCCATATCCAGCAGATGGTGGCGCAGCTCGCCCTGCCCGCCGATGGTGCGCAGCACGGCATCCTGCCCGATTTTTAATTCCGCGAGTGTCATAATTACATCCTCTTGTTATAAAAGTTTGATGCTTCTAACTTTTGCAGATACAGTGTAGCACAACCGCGGTTGTGATGCAAGGGGGAATCCCGCCATACGCGCCCTGCGGTGGACAGAGACGGGAAATTGTGCTATACTGCATCGACTGGTGCCTGCAGCAGGGGCTGCCGCTGCGGGCCGATACCCACGCCGACAACACCTACATGCAGCACGCGCTGACGGCAACCGGCTTTGTGCGCTGCGGCACGATCTATACCGAGGACGGCACCCCGCGGCTGGCATACTACCACCGCCGCGCGGACTGACACGGCACACAAAAACTGCCCTGCACGGAATGTGCAGGGCAGTGCTTTTATTGGCGGGTCATCGGCCGAAAACCGACCCCAGACCGTTGAACCAGTTGGTAATGCTCTCCACCTGACTTTGCAGGCTGCTCACGGTGTTCATCAGGGCGGGCAGCTCGGTCAGGACCTTGTTCAGCGCATCGACATCAATTTTTTTCAGCTGCTCGGTGATCTCGGGCAGATCCTGCATCATGTCGTCCAGCTGGCTCTGATCCAGCGTGTCCAGACTGGTCTGCACGGTGTCCGCCAGTGCGTTGACGCGGTCACAGGCAGCCATGACATTGTTGTAGGCCACATTGATGCGCCAGCCGAAGAACGCCAGCACCACCAGAATCACCGCGACCAGAACCACGCTCAGGATCATCCGCTTGTGCTGGTTTGCAATGATGCCGCGGTTCTGCTGGTCCTGCAGCTCAAGCTGGGCCTCGATGCGGTTCAGCTGAGCCTTCAGGTCGGCGGCGTCCAGTCTGCCGTCCTGATTCTCATCATTGGCGCGGGTCAGCTCATCCACGCGGGTGCGCAGCTGGGCGTCCATTTTTTCATTGATGCTCTCCATGAAAAACCTCCTTTGTTCGGCATGTCAGAGATGCCGGACGGACCCGGCACCCGCAGGGAACTATGCTCTTGTGTCCGCCATTTCAAACCAGAAGGTCGAGCCCTGCCCCACGGCGCTGTTGACGCCGAACGCAAAGCCGTGCTGCTGCAGAATGGCTTTTGTGATGGACAGGCCCAGCCCCGTGCCGCTGCGGCCGGAATCCTGCCGCGCACGGTAGTACCGGTCAAAGAGGTAGGGCAGATCCTCCGGCGGGATGCCGGGACCGTGGTCCTCGACCTCGATGCGGCAGCCGCGCTGCTGCGGAATGGCCCGCAGCACCACCACACCGTCGCTGCCGATGTGGTGGAAGGCGTTGCCCAAAAGGTTGTGCAGCACCCGCTCCATCATGGCCGGGTCGGCGCTGACAGGACAGGCATCATCGGCCTGCAGGTCAAGGTGCCAGTGGTTTTTGTCGCACAGGGCATCGTAGCGGCCGGCAACCTCAAAGCAAAGCTCGCTCATGTCAAAATCGACAAGGCTTGGCTTCTCGGCACCGCTCTGCACCTTGCTCAGCTCCATGACGCTGTTGACGAGCGTGGACAGGCGGTCGGTCTCGTCCACGATGATGTTGCACTGCTCGGTGCGCTTGGCATCATCATCGCCGGTCAGGTCGCGCACCGTCTCGGCGTAGCCCTTTATCAGGGTCAGCGGGGTGCGCAGGTCGTGGCTGACATTGGCCAGAATGTCTTTTTCCAGCTGGGCGCTGCGCTTGACCTCGGCGGCCATGTGGTTGAAATCCTCCGCCAGACGGCCGATCTCGTCATGATGCTCGACCCGGATCGCCACATCGTAGTTGCCGGCGGCAATCTCCTGTGCACCGTTGGACAGCTTGCGGATGGGGCTGGTGAACCAGCGGCTGAACAGCACGGCCAGCAAAAGGTCCAGCACCAGCAGCACAAGCGCCACCGGGCCAAGAATCGTCCGCAGCACCTCGGCCGCCGTTGTGATCTGGGCAAGGCTTGTCGAAACGATGACGCCGTACTGTCCGTCGGCAGAAAGACGCCCCACGCACATCTGCATGGAGCTGCCGATCCGTATGATCTGGTAGAGCGAGCCCTCCTCAAACAGCTTTTGCCGCAGCTGTATGGCTACCCGGGTGTCCACATTGTAGCCGAAATCCCCGCCGAACGCGCCGGTGCTTTCGTGCAGCAGGCAGGGGTACATGCTCTCATAGGCCTTGAGGCAGCGCAGCGTTGTATCGGAAAAATCGACACAGCAGCCGTCTACATTGATCCTTTTGTCCTGAAAGGTCCCGCTTACACCGCTCCAGAACTCCTCGTTCAGGGTCAGGCCCAGATAGCTCCGGGTGGAGATGGGCTTGTCCGCCTGGTCGATCATCGCTGTGATGGCGGCGGCCTTGCCGTCAAGCTTGGCACGGATCGTGCGGTTGTACTGCGGCTCCAGCGCAAAGGTGATGATGCTCCACACCAGCAGCAGGGTAAACAGCGTAATGCCGCCGATGAACAGCATCAGCTGCCCGCGGATGCTGACGGTGAAGGGGTGCTTTCCCGCTTTATCGTGCTTTTTCATAAGGTGTCCGGGTCAAATTTGTACCCGATGCCCCATACGGTGACGATGTAGCTGCGGCAGTGGCCCAGATGGCCGCGCAGCATCTTGATATGGGTATCCACGGTGCGATCCTCGCCGTAGTAGTCGTAATTCCAGACCTTTTGCAGGATCTTCTCACGGCTGAGGGCGATGCCCTTGTTGCTGACAAGAAAGACCAGCAGGTCAAACTCCTTGGGGGTGAGCGGTGCCTCCTGCCCGGCAACCTTGACGCTGTGGCTGGCGGTGTCGATCGACAGATCCCCGAAGGTATAGCTGCCGGCATCCTCCGCAGGCTTGGGCATTGTGCGCGCCAGCACCGCCTTGACGCGGGCTACCAGCTCCCGCGGGGAGAAGGGCTTGACCACATAATCATCGGCACCGCTCTCCAGCCCGGCCAGCTTGTCATATTCCTCGCTGCGGGCGGTCAGCATGATGACCGGGGTCATGATTTTACGGGTGCGCATCTCACGCAGGCAGGTCATGCCGTCCATAAACGGCATCATGATGTCCAAAATCACAAGATCAATGCCGCCCTGACTCAGCACGCTCAGCGCGGCGGTGCCATCGCCGGCCTCCTCACAGGTGAAGCCGGCGTACTGCAGATGCTCCCGGATGAGGTCACGGATGCGCGGCTCGTCATCCACGATCAGAATTTTAGCCATGGGATTACCCTCCTTACACTCTCTATAATACCACAATACATCGCAAGCGTGGAAGAATTGTGAAAAAAATAAAAACTTTTCTAAAAAGATGAGAACAGAAAGCCGGCCCGCAGCGCCCGTTTGTAAAACCTGCCGTCAATTTGCGAAAGCTGTTGCATTTTGCGCCCCTGCGCGGTACAATGGCAACAGGAGCGTGATCTTGTATGAAAATTCTGCTTTGTGTTATCCTGCTGGTTGCAGCTCTTTTGCTGTTCGCCGTCTGGCCCGGCAAGCGCCGCGACGAGCTGCGCCTGCCGTTCTACGGGCGCAATTACGCCCACCGCGGCCTTTTCGGCAAGGACCAGTGCCCGCCGGAGAACAGCCTGCCTGCCTTTGCTGCTGCAGCGCAGAACGGCTACGGCATCGAGCTGGATGTCCAGTTTACATCGGACCATCGGCTGGTTGTTTTTCACGATGATACGCTGGACCGTATGACGCCGGCCAAGGGCTTTGTGCATGATATGGACTGGGCGCATTTCTCCGCCCTGCCGCTGGCGGGCAGTGAGGAGCATCCGCCGCTCTTTGCCGATATGCTGCGCACGGTGGCCGAGGCCAACCCCGCCACGCCGCTGATCGTTGAGATCAAGAGCCGCAGAGAGTACAGCCAAACCTATCTTGAGGAGCTTTGCCGCGCGACCCTCGCAGAGCTCAAGACCTACCCCGGCCCCTACTGCCTTGAAAGCTTTGACCCCCGCGTGGTGGGCATTGTGCGGCGGCAGGCCCCCGAGGTGCTGCGCGGCCAGCTGGCCGACAGCTACCAAAGCTACCGCAGCACCGGCGTCAAGGCGGTCCCGGCGTTTGCCTTCTCCCACTGTCTGGGCAATGTGCTGGGACGGCCGGATTTCATTGCCTGGTGCCCCGATGAGCGCAACTGGGCCGTGCGGCTCTGCGCGGCGCTCGGTGCCATGATGGTTATGTGGACCGCTCTGCCCGAGCATGACACCGAGAAGCTGGAAAAGGACTATGACGGCGTGATCTTCCAGTGGTATGCGCCGAAGCCGAAGTACAAGTAACCTGCCGCAGGCGCAGCGTCCCAGGCCCCCCGTAATACATAAACGAAGCAGCCCCCGCATACATTGCAGTGACAATGTGTGAGGGGGCTGCGCTTATGTTTATGTTTACTGTTACCAAACCGGGATTGCGGCAGGCCGGGGCGCTGGCCCTGTGTGCCGTCTGCCTGTGCGGCACCGTGGCTGCTGCCGTACATTTTACCGGGGATGCGGTCACCGCGTCCGCCGCTGCCGTGCCGGGCATCGAAACGACGCAGGACATCGGCATCTACTTCAACGGCTACGGCTTTGACACCGACCTTGCCAGTGCCGCCGTAGATAAGGTGAAGATCCCCAAAAAGTGGGATGACAGCTTCGCCGCCTTCAACCAGATCGTGCAGGAGAGCGGGCTTGACCTTGCGGACTATAAGGGCAAGACTGTGGAAAAGTGGACGGTGCTGTGCCCGCAGCTTTCCACCGGGGAGCATGACACCTACTGTGTGCTGCTCGTCTACAAGGCCAAGGCAGTCGGTGCCTACCTGCTGCAGAAGCCCTCCGGCGAGGTGACGGGGCTGGTGACAGCCGCCAAGGCCAGTGCCGAGGCCGCCGCGCAGGAGGATACGGTGGAGATCTCTGCAGACGCCTTCCCGCAGGATTGAATCAATCCTCCTCAAACATCCAGCGCGCGGTTGGCAGCGCATACACCGCACCGCAGAGCAGCAGCACGGCAGGGTCGCTGGTCAGGTGGGTGACCTGACTCTCCATATAGCCGTAGGCAAGCATCGTGACCAGACAGGCTACAGCCTGCCACTGACCGCGGCGGGCATAGCCGTACAGCGCCGCCATCATCAGGGCGCAGACCAGCACGACCATGACCGGGCCGGTCAGGTAGAGCAGATACACAAAGATATTGTCCAGCGCGGGCCAGTCGGGAAGCATCTGGCCCGCAATTTTTATGGGAAATACACGGTAGGCCGCCCATGCCAGTGAGATCCGGCAGGTCAGCAGGTCATCAAGCTTTTTCAGCCAGGCGGGGCCGATGTCGTTTGCCCACGGGCCGATCTTTACCACAAAGAGCGGCAGGCTATAGCTTACCGCCGCCAGCAGCGGCACCAGCGCGGCGCAGCCGGCTGCCAGTGTGCGGCTGCCGGGGCGCGG
>OGWZ01003283.1_pt1 | contig 11200 bp, 10 predicted proteins | sample 1576141 | NCBI WGS metagenome assembly OGWZ01 (sample SAMEA3541512, study PRJEB24748) | human gut metagenome | biome: human gut; feature: human-associated habitat; material: faeces | place: China | collected 2012
TTGCGAGAGTGCAAAGCACGTAGCAATCTGGTATCAAAGGGGGCAAAATACCTTTTGACTCCAACATCATTGCTATGTAAAAGAGGGAACAGAAATTATCACATCTATTCTGTTTCCTCTTTACATGTTCTCCTACTCAAACAATCCGATTGCCTCGTTAATGCTTTTCACTCCAATGATTTTGATCCCCCCAATACTCTTCACGCTGTCCAGAGATACTTCCGGCACAATACACGTCTCAAATCCAAGCTTCTTCGCCTCTGCCACCCGCTGTTCCGGCATATTTACCGCACGGACTTCTCCACTTAATCCAACTTCTCCAAACACAATCGTCCGTTCATCAAATGGTCTGTTCTTATAGCTTGATACGATCGCCATCACGATTCCAAGGTCTATCGCGGGTTCATTGATCTTGATACCTCCGGCAATATTCACATAGGCATCATAATTTCCAAGATGATATCCAATCCTTTTTTCCAAAACCGCCATCAGAAGGTTCACCCTGTTGTAATCTGTTCCTGCTGCTGTTCTTCTTGGCATTCCAAAATTGCTTTCGCATACCAGCGCCTGGATTTCCAGCAAAATCGGACGTGTTCCTTCCATAGAACATGCCACAACAGATCCAGATGCATTTTCCGGGCGCCCATTCAGCATAAATTCTGATGGATTTTCCACCTCCCGAAGACCATCTCTTCGCATTTCAAATACACCAATCTCATTCGTCGAACCAAAACGATTTTTCACTCCTCGAAGAATCCGGTAAGATGCATGCCTGTCTCCTTCAAAATACAGAACCGTATCTACCATATGTTCCAATACTCTTGGACCGGCGACAGTTCCTTCTTTTGTAACATGTCCGACAATAAAAATCGAAATCCCAAGCCCTTTTGCAAGCTGCATCAGCGTATTTGTTGCCTCTCTGACCTGCGACACACTTCCCGGTGCGGAACCGACTTCTTCACTGTACATTGTCTGAATCGAATCAATGATCACGGTATCTGGTTTTTCCTTTTCAATCACATTGCGGATCAGTTCCAGATTAGTCTCACAAAGCAAAAGCAGATGATCATTAAATTCTCCCATCCTCTGTGCACGCAATTTAATCTGGCGAAGCGATTCTTCCCCTGATATGTACAAAACCTTTCGTTCTTTTTTTGCCAGTTTCTGACACACCTGCAGGAGCAGCGTTGACTTACCGATTCCCGGATCACCGCCTACCAGAATCAGGGAACCCGGTACGATTCCGCCTCCCAGTACACGATCCAGTTCTTTAATCTCGGTTGTCACCCGCTCTTCATTCTCTGTCTTTACTTCTGACAATGGTACAATACGAATCTCTTTTGCCGCTTTAACTGCTGCCGTATTCGACGTTGTCACACACTCTTCCACGAAAGAGTTCCATTCCTTGCACATTGGACACTGCCCCAGCCATTTTGATTCTTCATGCCCACAATTCTGGCAGAAAAAAACCGACTTTTTTGCCTTCGCCATATTCCATCTCCTTATCTATCTTAAAAAATTACCAACTGCTTCTCTTGCCTGTTCCCAGTTTATATACTTTCGGTAAAGAAAGAGCCTGCCGAAGCAGACTCTTTTACTTTTCTTAAATACCTATGTACTTCAAACAACTCTTGCTGTAATCATTGTCCTACTTTCTTACAACCTTGATCTCAACGCTTTCTTTTCCAAGTTCCGCACTTACACTAAGCTTTGCGCTTAAGTTTGTCTTCATATCACCAACATTCATATCATTCATATATACGATATAATCTGTATCCGGTTCAAGTTCCAGTGTGATCTGTGCATCTCCTGTCCCTGATACCTTGAATGAGATCACATCTTCTGATACTTCAAAATGCTCTACTGCAGTTCCCGGAACAGATTCATATACGAACATTCCATTCTTTTCAAGCTTTGTAATCTCTTTAAATGTCTTTACTTTATATATATCTCCCTGAAATTCAAATCCATCCTTTTTTGTCTTTGTATCCAGAGTGTAATCACCGAAACTGAGTGTTCCGTCTAATTCACTTCTGATAAGTTCTTTGACTACTGTCATTGTTCAAATCCTCCTAATGGTCTTTCTCTTTCGACTTGTGGAATGTGAATTTTCCACATCCGAACCGTTTTTCTTATTATATAATAAAACTTCTTCTTTTGCTAGCTGTTTATCTCTCTGACTGTAAATTTTATTTCCTTTTTAGAAATACCGGCTTCCACATGGTCTCCACGTTTGATCTCACCATTCAAAAGTGCTTCCGCAAGTTTGTCTTCTAACTGGCTCTGTACTGCCCTTCTCAGCGGTCTTGCACCATACTTCTTGTCACTTCCGGTCTCAACGATATGCTTCTTCACAGAATCACGCACAACCAGTATAATTTCAAGCTGCTCTTTTGCTCTCTGCACAACTTCTTTACACATCAGCCCTACGATCTTCTTCATATTGTCCTCATTCAGCGGATGGAATACGATGATCTCATCAATACGGTTCAGGAACTCTGGGCGGAATAACTGCTTTACTTCGTCCATCACATTTGCTTTCATACGCTTGTAATCCGCCTTCTGGTCTTCCTGCTGGGTAAATCCAAGCTTCTTCGGTTCAATGATTGCCTTGGCACCTGCATTGGACGTCATAATGATAACCGTATTGCGGAAATCTACTTTTCTTCCCTGCGAATCCGTAATATGTCCGTCATCCAGTACCTGAAGTAAAATATTAAACACATCCGGATGTGCTTTCTCAATCTCATCAAACAAAATGACAGAATATGGATTTCTGCGTACTTTTTCGCTGAGCTGTCCGCCATCCTCATGTCCCACATACCCCGGAGGCGATCCGATCATCTTGGATACACTGTGCTTCTCCATATATTCGGACATATCTACCCGGATCATATCCTCTTCATTGCCAAAGAGTGCTTCTGCAAGAGCTTTGGAAAGCTCTGTCTTTCCGACACCTGTAGGACCAAGGAATAAGAATGAACCAATCGGACGTGCCGGATCTTTCAATCCCACTCTTCCTCGTTTTACCGCTTTGGAAAGTGCCTGGATTGCCTCTTCCTGACCAATCACACGCTTCTCCAGTGTTTTATCCAGCTTTTTCAGGCGTTCGCTCTCAGATTCATTCAGTCTTGTTACCGGGATTCGTGTCCACATGGAAATTACATCCGCAACATCTTCTTCAGTTACCGGAACTTTTTTCTTTTCATTCTTTTTATTGAAACGCTTTTTCGCCTGCTCTAATTTCTTTTCTGCTTCCTTCTGTTCTCTATGGAGCTCCGATGCTTTTTCAATATCTCCTGCTTTCAGCGCCGCTTCTTTTTCCTGCTCCAGCTTTCCACAGCGGATTTCTGTCCCAACAATATTCTCCGGCACTTTAAATCCACGAAGTTTTACTTTTGAACAGCTTTCATCCAACACATCAATTGCCTTATCCGGAAGGAAACGGTCATTAATATAACGGCATGACATATGTACTGCCGCTTTCAACGCCTCCTCTTCGATCTCTACATCATGATGAGCCTCATATTTTTCTTTCAGGCCTTCCAGGATCCGGATACACTCGTCTTCTGTCGGTTCTTCAACCGTAACCGGCTGGAATCTTCTTTCCAGAGCCGCATCCTTCTCAATATACTTGCGGTATTCCGTAAGAGTTGTTGCACCGATCAGCTGCATCTCCCCTCTTGCCAGAGATGGTTTCAGAATATTGGATGCATCAATCGCGCCCTCTGCACCACCGGCACCGATAATGGTATGAAGTTCATCTAAGAAAAGGATAATATTGCCCGCCGTCTTTACCTCACGGATCAGTTTTTTCATGCGCTCTTCAAATTCACCACGATACTTGGAACCTGCAATCATCCCCGGAAGATCCAGCACCATGATCCGCTTATCTTTCATGCTTTCTGGAACAATTCCTTCCGCGATCTGTCTTGCAAGTCCTTCCACGATTGCTGTCTTACCGACTCCCGGCTCTCCCACAAGGCACGGATTATTTTTGGTCCGTCTGCTCAGGATCTCCATGATACGTGCAATTTCTTTTTCACGTCCAATAACCGGATCCAGCTTTCCTTCTCTTGCTTCCTGTGTCAGATCCGTACTGTACTGGTCTATAATTCCGCCAACATTTTCCCCATCCTTCTGATTTTCCATATACTCTTTCGGATCAATTCCCGCCGCAAGCAGAAGATCCTGAAAAAGTTTTTGAATATTTACATTCAGGGTCATCAACATACGGGTAGCCACACAATCTCCATCTTTGAGCATTGTAAGCAGAAGATGTTCGGTTCCGACTTTTTCAGATGCAAGCTGCGCTGCCTCATTCTGGCTTTCTTCCAGAATATATCGAAGTCTCGGACTGTACTCCAGATGCTTTCTTTCCTTCTTAGCTGCCTCAGGAGCAGATACAAGGATATCCATTGCTTTTTCCATCTGTTCTTCATCGACTTTATTCTTATCAAGCACCTGCCCTGCAACTCCGGTAAAAACCCTCTTAAGCCCGAAAAGAAGATGTTCTGTCCCAACATATGGATGCTTCAGTTCGGCTGCAATCTTCCGTGCCATATTCAGCGCTTCCTGCGCCTGCCTTGTATATTGCTTTTCTGCCATATAATTTTAGTCTCCTTTTTTCAATCTATCTCTGTTCATAATCTGCATAAATCTCGTCTACCAGTTCATGAACTTCTTCTTTCGTAATGTTTTTGCAACTTCCTTTTGCCAGAAGTACCCGAAGCTGCTCTTTCAGATCCTGCAAAGCTTCCAGCTTATCTTCATCAATACAGATCACCGCACCTCTTCGTCTGTCAAGCTGAAGAAAACCTTCCTGCCGCAGGACATTGTATGCCTTATTCACTGTATGCATATTGATTCCGATATTATCTGCCAGCTGTCTCACTGACGGCAAAGTATCTCCTTCATGAATCGTCGAAGTGGCAATTCCCATAATGATCTGATTCCTGAGCTGTATATAAATCGCCTCATCACTGTTAAAATCAATTTCAATCAGCATAAAACGCACTCCTTTTTCTATTGTACCGGCATCGCCATTGTTATATTCATGTTAGCACAGACGACACTTTTTGTAAAGGAAACAGTATGTAAAAAAGCACTACCTCTTCTTACTCACACTTTTTTGTGCTTTCCGTTTCAGAAGTAATGCTTTTCGTTTCTTATTTCCGATTTCTTTTTCTCACGTTCAAACCTCTTCAACCTAAAATTTTCTTCAGATCCTCATCTACTGTACTGATCGGGGTAATCTGATACTCTTGTACCAGGTAATTCAGAACATTCGGTGACACAAACGCCGGAAGCGTCGGACCCAGGTAAATATTTTTGATTCCGAGCGCCAGAAGTGTCAGCAGAATCGCAACCGCTTTCTGTTCATACCATGACAGAATCATAGACAGTGGAAGTTCATTTACCTCACACCCAAACGCTTCTGCAAGAGCAATTGCAACTTTAATCGCACTGTACGCATCATTACACTGTCCCATATCCAAAATTCTTGGAATCCCCTCAATTTCTCCGAGCCTCAGATCATTCAATCTGTATTTTCCACATGCCAGCGTCAGGATGATCGTATCCATCGGCGTCTTTTTCGCAAATTCCGTATAGTAGCTCCGGCCTGGTGCTGCGCCATCACAGCCTCCAATCAGAAAGAAATGCCTGATTTTCCCCTGCTTTACCAAATCCACGATCTTTCCTGCATTTTCCAGAACTGCGTTGTGTGCAAATCCGGTCATCACGGTTGTTCCTCCATTAATCCCTGTCATCGGATGATCTTCCGGATATCCACCGCATTCCAATGCTTTTGCAATAACCGGTGTAAAATCTTTGTCCGCACCAATATGAACCATCTCCGGATAAGACACCACCGAAGTTGTAAACACCCGGTCTGCATAGCTCTGTCTGACCGGCATCAGACAATTTGTCGTAAATAAAATTGGCGCAGGAATATTATGGAACTCAAATTGCTGACTCTGCCAGGCCGTTCCGAAATTGCCTTTCAAATGCGAATATTCCTTTAATTTTGGATATCCGTGTGCCGGAAGCATTTCACTGTGCGTATAAATATTGATGCCTTTATCTTTGGTCTGCTCCAGAAGCAGCTTCATATCATGCAGATCATGACCACTGACTACAATAAACGGTCCCTTTTCTATCGTAAGCGGAACTTCCGTCGGAATAGGATCTCCATAGCTTTCCGTGTTTGCTTTATCCAGAAGTTCCATGCAGCGCAAGTTGATTTTACCGGTTTCTATGACTACCGGAAGCAGTTCTTCCATCCCTTTTTCTTCTCCCAGAATCCTCATTCCCTTATAAAAGAAATTCATAATCTCCGCATCCACATATCCCAGTGCCCATGCATGATAAGCATATGCCGCAGTCCCTCGTAAGCCAAACAAGATCAATGACTTTAACGAACGGATATCTTCCGGTGCCTCCCAGATCTTCTGTACATTATAAGCATCTTTTCCTGGTTTTCTGTTTTCTGCTTCTTCTCTGATCTCATCTGACAGTTTTTTCACTGTATCACTGTTGAAATTTACATTTGTAATCGTGGTAAACAGACCTTTTAACATCAGTTCATCCGAAGATCTGCTTCTTTCATTTTCTGCAACTGCCCTTGCCAGCCGGATCAGTTCACCAGTCAGTTCATCTTGAAGATTTGCTGTATCCGACTTTTTCCCACATACACCTGTATGTCCTTCGCAGCCCGTGTTATGAGCGGTCTGCTGGCATTGAAAACAAAACATTTCCTCCATTTCTTTTTCCTCCATGTTTTTTTAATAGCATGTCAAAATATAGAAAATCTATACCGGCAGAACATTTTTCTTTATTATTCACATAATATTTTTCAAACATCCAGACTATGGTTCGCAAACTAAAAAAGGATGGCCCACAGACTTTCATCTGCAAGCTATCCTTTTCTGCACGATTCTATTTCAGATTTTTTATTCTACGATGAGTCCTTCTTTTTCAATCACATCGATTACCTGAGTCACATACTTTTCGCAAAGCTCGTCCGTCGCCGCTTCAACCATGACACGGATTACCGGTTCCGTTCCACTTTCACGGACAAGGATTCTTCCGTCATCTCCAAGTGCTTCTGCAACTGCATCGACTGCTTTGACCACTTCCGGATTCTCCCTTGCTGTCTTCTTATCTGCCACACGCACATTTTTCAGAAGCTGTGGATAGATCTTCACTTCTTCTGTCAGCTGTCCGAGGGACTGTTTGGTCTCCATGATAACTTCCATCAGCATCAGAGAAGTCAGAATACCATCTCCTGTCGTTGCATGCTTACTGAAAATAATATGTCCGGACTGTTCACCGCCCAGCATGAATCCATTCTTGATCATGTTCTCATAGACATATTTGTCGCCGACCTGTGTCTTTTCGTACTTCATGCCAATCTTGTCGCATGCTTTATAAAGTCCAAGATTCGACATGATAGTAGTAACGATTGTATCGTCTTTTAACTGACCATGTTCTTTCATATATTTGCCACACACATAAAGGATCAGATCCCCGTCAACAACATTTCCATTCTCATCAACAGCGATGCAGCGGTCCGCATCTCCATCGTATGCAAATCCGACATCCAGACCATTTTCTTTTACATATTCCTGAAGCACGTTAATATGTGTAGAGCCGCAATTTGTGTTGATATTGGTTCCATCCGGCTCATTATTGATCACATAAGTTTTTGCTCCAAGTGCATCAAATACGCTTTTAGCAATACTTGAAGAACTTCCGTTGGAACAATCCAGTCCGACTTTCACCTCTTTAAAAGAACGGGTTGCCAGACTGATCAAATGTCCGATATAACGGTTTCTTCCTGCTGCATAATCTACGGTTCTTCCGATCGCCTCTTTTTTAGCAAGCGGAATTTCTCCGGATTCCCCATCAATATAAGCTTCCACTTTGGCTTCTACTTCTGCTTCCAGCTTCTGACCTTTACTGTTGATCACTTTGATTCCATTATCATAGTACGGGTTATGGCTTGCAGAAATCATGATTCCGCAGTCAAAATCTTCGGTTCTTACCACGTAAGACACACTTGGAGTTGTCGTCACATGAAGAAGATATGCATCTGCTCCTGACGCAGTAAGTCCTGCCGCCAGTGCATATTCAAACATATAGCTGCTTCTTCTGGTATCTTTACCGATCACGATTCTTGCCTTGTGTTCCTGTCCGTAATACCAGCCAAGATAACGTCCAACCTTAAGCGCATGCTCTACCGTCAGTACTACATTAGCTTCTCCACGGAATCCATCTGTTCCGAAATATTTACCCATAATTATTATCTCTCCTCCGGCTTAAAGCCTTTCTTTATTCTGCAAATCTTGCTGTCTGTTCCTGGATCAGCTGCTGATCTTCAAAATAGTTGATCTTCATCGCATCTTTTACTTCTTTTAAAGTCTGTGCTGCCACTTTTTCAGCTTCAATACTTCCTTTATGAAGGATCTCGTAGATCTCCGGAATCTTCTTCTCCAGTTCTTTTCTTCTTGCACGGATCGGTGCAAGCTCTTCCTGCATAACCGCATTCAGGAACTTCTTAACCTTAACGTCACCAAGTCCACCACGTCTGTAATGATCCTTCAATTCATCCAGATTCTTATAATCCGGCAGATATTTTTCAAAATGTTCATCTGTACAAAATGCATCCAGATAAGTGAAAACGGAATTCCCTTCTACCTGTCCCGGATCAGATACCTTCAAATGATTCGGATCTGTATACATTCCCATAATCTTCTGTCTTACTTCTTCCTCGGAATCAGACAGATAAATACAGTTACCAAGGGATTTACTCATCTTTGCTTTTCCATCCGTTCCAGGAAGACGGCAACAGCTTTCGTTCTCCGGAATCAGCGCTTTCGGCATAACCAATGCTTCTCCATATACACTGTTGAATTTGTGTACGATCTCACGGCACTGTTCGATCATCGGAAGCTGATCCTCACCTACCGGTACAGTCGTTGCCTTAAACGCTGTGATATCTGCTGCCTGGCTGATCGGATAAGTAAAGAATCCTACCGGAATACTTGCTTCAAAATTACGCATCTGAATCTCCGATTTAACCGTTGGGTTTCTCTGAAGACGGGATACCGTAACCAGATTCATATAATAAAAAGAAAGTTCTGTCAGTTCCGGTACCTGTGACTGGATGAAAATCGTGGATTTCTCCGGATCCAGTCCGCATGACAGATAATCCAGTGCAACCTCAATAATATTCTGACGTACCTTTTCCGGGTTATCTGCATTATCAGTCAGTGCCTGTGCATCTGCGATCATGATAAAGATCTTGTCATATTCTCCGGAATTCTGCAGTTCTACTCTTCGCTTTAAGGATCCAACATAATGTCCGACATGAAGCCGTCCGGTTGGTCTGTCACCTGTTAAAATAATTTTCTCCATTGTTTTTATGTTCCTCTCTGTCGTATTATTCCTGTCTTTTCTTTATTCTTCTTTGTCCGTATCCTCAGCCGGAAGCTCAGATGTACAGTATGCACATCTGGTTGCCGCGATCGGGATTTCTGACATGCAGTACGGGCAGATTTTCGTAGCCGGTGCTGCCGGTGCTTCTTCCTCCTTCTTAAGCAGCTTTTCTGTTCTTGAAGCAAGATTGTTCATCACTTTTACAAAACAAAAAATAACAAGTGCCATCAGAAGAAAGTTGATCACCGCTGTAATAAAATTGCCATATTTGATCGTGTCATTCTCACCAGATCCGATCTGGATCACCCAGTTGGAAAAATTGACCCCACCAGTCAGAAGACTGATCACCGGCATGATCATATCATTTACAAGAGAATTCACAATCGACTGGAATGCACCACCAATAATAACGCCGACTGCCAGATCCATTACATTTCCCCTTGCAATAAACTCTTTGAATTCTGCAATAAATCCTTTTTTAGCCATCTCAAATCCTCTTCTTTCGTTCCTTTTAGTCTTCTGCGCCATATAAGGATATTGTACTACATTCCAAACAGGATTTCCACTATAATTCCGCACACTACACTAATTCCGTAAAGTGTTGCGACGATCATCACATTCTTCTTCCAACTATGGTTCGTCTTAAAAAGCACGATCAGTCCGATTCCGGCACATGACAAAAGTCCGGCAAACATACTGCCGACATTTAAGACTCCCTCAAGATAAAATTTCGTAATTGTAATAGAAGCTGCGCAGTTCGGAATCAGACCGACAAGACCAGCCAGAAAAATTCCGGCAATTGGATAATGCGTCACTACGTTCATGACCTCTTCCATTCCAATCCACTCCACAACTGCATTTAACGCAAAAGAAATTACATATATAAATACCAGAATCTGTACCGAATGGATGAGTGCTGATTTTACAATGCTTCCTTCTTCACAGTGACAGTGGTCATGCTCACAGATATCATGAATGTGCAGTCCTCTCTGGTATCCTTTGCCTAGCACCCGCACTCCGATATCAACCAGAATCCCTGCAACAATACCAACGATGATCTTTCCGATTAAAATTGCCATGATCTTACGGACATCCGCCTGCTCTGAGATCAGAATCGGAAGCATCTCATCTGATGTAGACAGAAAAACAGCGATCATCGTTCCAACTGTGATGACTCCGCCGGAATACAGATTTGCTGCTGCTGCCGAAAATCCGCACTGCGGAACAACGCCCAGTATCCCACCGATCACAGGTCCTTTTTTCCCTGCTCCAAGAAGCATCCGCACCGTCTTCTGACCGGCTTTATTCTCCAGATATTCCATCGCAAGGTATGTCAGAAAAAGGAAAGGTATCAGTTTCACAGTGTCAATTGTTGTATCTTTTAGTATATCTATAAACAGTTCCATCTTGTATCTCCCTTCTTGGTTTCACTATTCTAATCCGTTTTGTCATTTTACACTGTCGCTGACAAAAAAGCAAGTAGAATAAATTAGTGTGGCAAAGCAGCAGAAATAAATGGGATAAATTCAAGTTGTGCAAACCATTCCGATGAACCTCTTAGGGCGAAAATCGTGTTCAGCAGAGGCTTCCACGATTTTTGAGTTTCATCTCCATTACACAAAATAGACTTTATCCCATTTATTTCTGCTGCTTTGCCCTTCTACTTTATTGGTGAGAACCAGACCAGTAGCCCCGGTACGTTTTCTATAGCAATAAGAAAGAATGTGCCTCGGCACATTCTCGCGCCGAGCGCGGTCGC
>OGWZ01003286.1_pt1 | contig 11191 bp, 9 predicted proteins | sample 1576141 | NCBI WGS metagenome assembly OGWZ01 (sample SAMEA3541512, study PRJEB24748) | human gut metagenome | biome: human gut; feature: human-associated habitat; material: faeces | place: China | collected 2012
CGCCCCCTCGGCATCCCCCTGGAGGGTTCTGCACAGCCCCTCCCGCTGTATGCGCACCCCCCAGTAGGAGAGCAGCACCGACAGTACGATCAACAGCAGAAACAGCAGGGATTCATCCACCGTCCTGAGCTGCTCCCGCAGGACTGTCTCTTCCATTTTTCCACCTCCCTGCCCTATTTTATGGGGATGGGGCAGTTTTTGTGTGTTTCGCCTCGCCTGACCTTTTAAAATAGATTTATTCTGATACTTTTAACAAGGTCAGTTGGAGCGTACAATGGGGACAGATGAAACAAGGAGGGAGCCCCTGTGCGCGAATCGAAAAAACTCCGGCTGCTCTGCCTGGCCGCCCTGTTCGCCGGAGCCATTGCCGGTGCTGCCGCCGTTCTCGCTGCCGGGTGTCTCATTGCTGCCGCTCTGATCACCGGTATTGGCATCGTCAGCGCCGGGAACCGCAGCATCCGTGGTCTGCTGACTGTCGCCGCTCACCGCAGGCTGCTCATCAGGCGTATCGGAGGGTTCCTGCTGAGCCGTTCCGATGCTTCCGCCGTTCCCCACCGCCGTTCCCGGCAGGCTGTCCTGCTTTCCCCAACAGAGGGTCAGCGCTGCGCCGCTCTCGTTGACGGTAATCGTATAACCATCCGCAGTAAGATAATCCGTGTGATACTCCGTGTCGCCCACTTTGATCACCACATAGGCATATTGGGCATCCCCCGCCATATGCAGTGTCAGCGTGCCGGTACCGTTCAAGCTGTACGGTTCTCCGACCTTCAGCTCACCCAGAGCCTTATCGTTCAGCGACGCCGTCACCGTGGCAGTGGCGGACTGAATGGGCTGCACACCGCTGTTCTGGGTGGCCGTGAACCACGCCCATGTCAGGCTGCACAGGCAGACCAGACAAATCGCCACCCCCAGCAGGGAGGGCATCAGCAGCGCCGTCAGCGACGCAGGCTTCTTCTCCTGCGGATGCTCACGCTTTCCTGTATAGAAAGTTTCCTTCCAATTCATGTCTTGATGCTCCTTTCAATCCGGCAGAGCCATATGGCGGGCGCCGGTCAATAGGCGAGCCAAGGACGCAAGGAGTCTAAGCTTGTGTCCTTGGCTCGCCCCTCCCCGGCGGTCAAATCGGGGAGGATCGAGCTTGTAAAGAGGGGTTTTCGATAGAATGATCATCCATGATGATTCCCAATGTCATGGTCGGAGCGTCCCTCCGACAACGCTCCCCGTGGAGCGGCAGATCACGCCTGAGGGGGCTCCTCCGGAGTCTTTTCCTTCTCCTCCAGCCGAGCCTTCATCTCCATCAGCTCCTGCATCATCCGCTGGTTCTCCTCCCGCTGGCGCTCCAGATTCGCCTGCTGGGCCTGTATTTCCCGCTGCTCCTCGCTCTTATAGCGCTTGAACAGCCGGATGCAGTTGATGCCCTCCATGAGGATCAGCAAAAAGAACGGCAGGAAGATGCACAGAATGTAGCCGGGGGTGGTTTTCAGGAACTGGAAGAAATTGCCCACGCCGGACAGGCACTTCTCGTACTTGCCCAGCACATAGGGATACGTCACCGGCATCTCGTCGTCGGTATCGGTGGTGGTACCGTAGGTGATAAAAGCGGGCTGACCATCTGCGTCGGTGGTCAGGGACCGGATCTTATGAGTCACGGTCTCTCCAAAGCTGGCTGTGTACTGCGAGGTATAGGCGATGATATCCCCCTCCTGCAAAGTAGCGGGATCCAACGACCGCACCAGAATCAGATCTCCGGCCTTAAAATCCGTGGCGCTCATGGAGTCCGATCGCACGATATACATCTTGTAGCCGAACAGCGCCCGGTCATTGCGGTCAAAGGTGGTGACGGAGACGATGGTGAACACCATCATGCACACCGCCAGCAGCACGATCAGCCATGTCAGTACGGTCTTGATCACTTCAAAGGTTTTTTTCATGGCTTTTCTCTCCTGCAACGGTCTCCCCAACATCAGTCAAACAGCCGCTGCGGGTTGTTCTTGGTCTGGGTGGCGTCGGCACAGAGGGTAAAGGTCAAATCCTTGGCCTGAGCGCTGTTGCCGGTCGCCTCCGGGAAGTGGAAATACATGGTCAGTGTCCGCCGCTGACCCACCGCCAGCAGATCGTCCGCCGCCTGCGTGTTCTCCAACTGAGTGGGGGTCCCGGAGTAGAGGGTCTTGTTGCCGTCCTTCACCGTGACCTCCAGCACGTCCGCCAGATCGCCGGAGACACCGGCGAAGTACAGCCGGTAGTACACCGTGCCGGTGCTGTCGTTTTCGATAAAGAAGTCCTTCTTCACCGTCATGCCCGGCTCGAACAGGAACTCGTCGGGCCGGATCACCGGCTCGCCATCGTTGAGGTTGATACGGACGCCGCCGGTGGCAAAGGTGTTGTCCCGGACGGAAATCATGGAATAGGCCAGTGCCACGGTGGTGACCACCAGACACACCGCCAGCACGATCACCGCAACGATGCCGCCGGTTAGACGGCTGCGGGTTTTACGCTCAGTCATGGGACACCTCCCTGCGGCGACGCAGCAGCACCGTCAGTGCCGCACCGGACACCAGCACCGCCGCTCCCCAGAGCAGGGGCTGCATGGTGTCGCCGGTAGGGGGAGCCAACTCCTCGCTATCCGCCACCCACCAGTAAAAGTCCGCTACCAGCTGCTGATACATATAGGGATTGCCGACGCTGGTATCCAGATACGCCGTCAGCTGATAGTCCAGCGTATCGCTGCCGGCCGCCAGCGGGGTATCCACTGCGGCGGGCATCTCGGCCATCAGGCCGTCATACACCACACTACCGCCCACGGACACCCGCAGCTTCAGCACCTCCGCCAGCTTCTCATAGCCGGGGCGCACCTCCGCCCGGAAGTGGACGGTGACGTTGCCCTTGTGATCTACCTGCACGCAGTCGTTCTGGGTCTCGGCATCGCCGGGGAACATATTGGTCACGGAGAACTCCCGGTTATACTCCGGGCTGCGGTCATACAGCCGGATGGTGACCTTGCCGGTCCGGGCCGCTGTGGGAACGGGTGCGCCGGCGGGCTGCGCCGCCGTCTGGATGCCGTTGCCGGGGGCCTCTGCCGCCCGGCCTGCCTGCCGCCCGTAATACCGCACGGCACACAGCGCCGCAAGGCTCAGCGCCAACAGGATCGCCAGCACAACGATCAGCCGCTTCACCGTGCTGCTTCGAATGGGTTGCCGCACCTGTAACACCTCCTGCTTCCTTCCAAAACTCATATGGCACATATAGACTCTCTGGCTCGCCCTTGCCACAACCAATGGTGGTTTTTCGGCAAATCTCAGCGGCCGGAGAGCCTTTGCCCTTCGACATTTCGTCTTGCTAATTGTCAGGTCCATGAGAGATACTACCACGTTTCCCGCCTTTTTGCAACAGGGTTTTGCCGATTTGTGCAAAATTCTAGTTAATTTCATATGTTCTTTGCGTTCATGCGGCATATATGTCTCTTTCAAAATTCCCCCATGCTTTTACCCCGCCGGGCGGCATAATTTTCTTGACAACCACCGCCGCAAAATGGTAGCCTATGGGTGACAAGCAAACAGAGTTCGGATGACTGGTCCGGGAGAGACCGCTGCGGCGGCGCCGAAGGGGAATGCAGAAGCTCTCAGGCAAAAGGGTCGGACCACGACGATACTCCGAAGAGTGCGGCCTGTCCGCACGCCGAAGGTGCAACCCGCTCCGGCGGGGAATCTCTCAGGTACAAAAACGGAGGCGCAAAACTGCCGAAAGCGGTTTTGCGCCTTTTTGTGCGTCCAAAACCTTTCCGGAACGTGTCCAAGGCACCGCCAAGACCTGTCCACGATGCGTCCGGAATGTGTCCAGCGACTGGACAAACGAAGCAAACGGAGCAAAACAAGCGGAACAAACAACGGAACAAACATGATAAGGAGGAAGGAACATGAGCGAACTCAAACGCACCCAGCTGTACGAGACCCATGTGGCGGCCGGTGCCTCCATGGTGGATTTCGGCGGATGGGAAATGCCCGTCCAGTATCCCACGGGAATCGTGGCGGAGCATCTGTACACCCGGCACTTCTGCAGCCTGTTCGATGTGTCCCACATGGGGCGGCTGCTGATCGAGGGGCCGGAGCGGCTGGCATTTTTGCAGCACGTCCTGTCCAGCAACGTGGCGGGTCTGGATCTGAACATGGCCCAGTACTGCATCCTGCCGGACGAGGACGGCGGAGCCGTGGACGATGCGTACCTCTATCGCTTCGAGGAGGAGCGGCTCTTGCTGGTGGTGAACGCCGCCAACACGGAGAAGGATCTGATGCATCTGCGCTCCGTGGTGAAGGACTATGACTGCACCATCACGGACATCACCTCCCGGTGGGCCTCCATCGCCGTGCAGGGCCCCAAGTCCAAGGATCTGCTGACCACCCTCTCCGGTGGGGTACAGGTGACGGAGCCGATGAAGAACGCCCTGAACACTCTGACCTTCGAGGGTCATGAGGTGAAGGTGGCCAAGACCGGCTACACCGGCGAGCCTCTGGGCTACGAGGTCTACTGCCGCAGCGAGGACGCTGCGTGGCTGTGGAACCGGCTGGTGGAGCTGGGCGCCCGGCCCGCCGGTCTGGGCGCACGGGACACCCTCCGCATGGAGGCGGGCTTCCCCCTGTACGGCCATGAGATGGGCGTGGATCCCGACGGGCAGAGGATGCCCATTTTCGCCGTGCCGCTGGCCAAGTTCGCCGTGAGCTTTGCGCCCCAGAAGGGGGACTTCATCGGCCGCAAGGCGTTGGAGCGGCAGTTTGACGCCTTCCGGCGCATCATGAACCGGGATTTCTCCGACTGCACCGCCCTGCCCCGCCGTATTCTGCCCATCGCCCTGCTGGACCGGGGCGTCATGCGGGCCGGAATGGCGGTATACCGGGGCGAGAAGCAGGTGGGCTGGGTCACCAGCGGCACCATGGTCCCCTACTACGTTGCTGAGGGCGAGGGACTGGAGACGGTCATCACCGAGGAGACCGCCAAGCGGGCCATCGGCCTGTGCTATGTAGACAGCGACGTTCTGACGGACGACGTAGTGGAGGTGGACATCCGGGGCCGCCGGCTGAAGGCCGTGATCCCCGCCCGTCACATGAGCGTGGGGGCTCCGCCCTATGCCCGCCCTTTGTTGTACCGGCGGCCAGAGGACGAGGTGTCTCAGCCCGCCGACCGGGCCTCCAAGGCGCTGGAGCTGCTGCATCTGGCGCAGGATAACCACCAGTGGCGCCAGCGCCAGTGCATCAACCTCATCCCTTCGGAGAACACCCCCAGCCGGGCGGTGCAGCTGCTGTCAGCCAGCGATCCCTCCTGCCGGTACGCTGAGCACAAGAAGATCATCTCCTTCTATGATAAGGATGTATTCTACTATCAGGGCACCAAGTTCATCGACACCGTGGAGCAACTGCTGGCGGAGCAGATGCGCCAGTATCTGGGCTGCACTCAGGTGGAGACCCGTGTCATCAGCGGGCAGATGAGCAATATGGCTACCTTCTCCGCCCTGATGGACTGGAAGAACCGTCTGGACCGCAAGCATACTCCCCAGCGGCTGGGCTATGTGCTGAACAACCACATCATCCGTGGTGGCCACCTGTCGGCCCAGCCCATGGGCGCTCTGAAGGACTACATCGCCGTGGATCCGGTGACCGAGCGCACCGCCGTGGTGAACTTCCCCGTGTGCCGGGACGATCTGTTCCGCATCGACGTGGAGGAGACCAAGAAGGTCATCGACCGCTACCGTCCGGAGCTTATCATCTTCGGCAAGAGCATGGTGCTGCGCCGGGAGCCGGTGGCGGAGATCCGCCGCTTCGTCACGGAGCAGAATATCCCCACCACCATCATGTACGACATGGCCCATGTGCTGGGTCTGGTGGGTGACCACTTCCAGAAGCCCTTTGAGGAGGGCGCTGAGATCGTCACCGGCTCCACCCACAAGACCTTCTTCGGCCCCCAGCGGGGCGTCATCGGCGTCAACTATCGCCGGGAGGATCTGAAGTGGGGGCTGTGGGAGACCATCCAGTCCCGTGCCTTCCCCGGCAGCGTCTCCAACCACCATCTGGGGACCCAGCTGGGCCTGCTGATGGCGGCCTATGAGATGAACTATTTCAAGGACAGCTATCAGAAGGCCGTCATTGACAACGCCAAGTACTTTGCCAAGGCCCTCCATGAGGCGGGTCTCCACGTGCTGGGCGATCCCGCCATCGGCTACACCAAAACCCATCAGGTGCTGGTGGACGTGGGCTACGGCACCGGCCCGGAGGTAGCCGAGCGGCTGGAGGAGAACAACATCATCGTCAACTATCAGGCCACCCCCGACGAGGAGGGCTTCACCGCCTCCGGTGCTCTGCGGATGGGCGTCAGCGAAATGACCCGGTTTGGCTTCGGCCAGACGGAGTTCACGGAGCTGGCCGGTCTGATGGCGGACTGCATCCTGCGGGGAAAGGACGTAGGGCAGGAGGTTTCCCGTCTCCGCAGCCGCTACACCACCATGCACTACTGCTTCGACGGCCCGGAGTTCCAGACGGCGCTGGAGCAGTTCATGGGCCAGATCGGCTTCTGATCCCGGCGGAACACGTCTAATGAAACACACCTAAATCAGCAGATTTGAATATTTGAAACGAAAACGGAGGAACACATCATGAACTATCCCACCCATTTGCAGTATTCCAAGTCCCACGAGTGGATCCACACCGAGGACGGTGTGGCTGTGATCGGCATCTCTGACTTTGCCCAGCACGCTCTGGGCGACGTGGTGTTTGTGAACCTGCCCGGCGAGGGCGATGAGGTCACCGCCGGTGAGGCCTTTGGCGACGTGGAGTCCGTGAAGGCCGTCAGCGATCTGGTAAGCCCTGTGTCCGGCACGGTGTGCGCCGTCAATGAGGAGCTGCTGGACGCTCCGGAGCTGCTGAACAGCCAGTGCTACGACGCATGGATCATCAAGGTGGAGGGCGTTACCGCCACGGAGGAGCTGCTGGACGCCGACGGCTACGAGGCCTTCTGCCAGCAGGAGGGCTGATATGGGAAGCTATGTTCCCTCCACGCCCGCCCAGCGGCAGGAGATGCTGGAGGCCATCGGCCTTCACGACTTCCGCCAGCTGTACCGGGACGTGCCGGAGGAGATGCTGCTGCGGGACGGGCTGGACCTGCCGGAGGGCATGAGCGAGCTGGAGGTCAGCCGCACCATGACCGCTATGGCCGCCCGGAACACCGCCTACTCTGCTATTCTCCGGGGCGCCGGAGCCTATGACCACTACATCCCCTCACTGGTGAAGTATGTCCCCGCCAAGGAGGAGTTCCTCACCGCCTACACCCCCTATCAGGCGGAGATGAGTCAGGGCATTTTGCAGTCCATCTTTGAGTATCAGACCATGATCTGCCAGCTGACAGGCATGGACGTATCCAATGCCTCCGTCTATGACGGCGCCACTGCCGCCGCTGAGGCCGCCGCCATGTGCCGGGACCGCAAGCGCCGGGTAACGCTGATCTCCGCTGCGGCCCACCCGGACACCATCAACACCGTCCGCACCTACTGCTACGGCACCGGCGACGAGCTGCGTGTCGTCCCCGTGAAGGACGGCCGCACGGACCCGGAGGCCCTGCGTCAGATGTTGGCCGGGGGCGACGTCTCCGGCGTGTACATCCAGCAGCCCAACTTCTTCGGTCAGCTGGAGGAGGCTGAGGCGCTGGGTGAGATCATCCATCAGGGGGGCGCTCTGTATATTCTGGGGGTGAACCCCATTGCCGCCGCCATCCTCAAGACCCCCAGAGACTGCGGCGCCGATGTGGCCGTAGGTGAGGGGCAGCCTCTGGGGATGCCCCTTGGCTGGGGCGGCCCGTATCTGGGCTTTATGGCCACGGTGCAAAAGCATATGCGTAAGCTCCCCGGTCGCATCGTGGGCCAGACAGTGGACAGCCGTGGCCAGCGCTGCTTCGTCCTGTCTCTGCAGGCCCGTGAGCAGCACATCCGCCGGGAGAAGGCCAGCAGCAACATCTGCTCCAACGAGGCCCTGTGCGCCCTGACGGCCAGCGTCTATATGGCATCCATGGGGCCGGAGGGCATGGCGGAGGCCGCACGGCAGTGCCTGTCCAAGGCCCACTATCTGGCAAAGGCCCTGTGCGCCATCCCCGGCGTGTCCCTGCGGTATCCGGGGGAATATTTCCACGAGTTCGTCACGGAGCTTCCCCGGGTGCCGGAGGTTCTGGAGGCGCTGGAGCAGCACGGTATTCTGGGCGGCCTGCCGGTAGAGGGCGGCATCCTGTGGTGCGCCACGGAGAAGGTCTCCCGTGCCGTGCTGGATGAGACCGCCGCCGTGGTGAAGGAGGTGCTGAGCAAATGAAGCTGATCTTTGAAAAGAGCGTTCCCGGCCGCCGGTGCAGCATCCTGCCCCGGTGCGACGTGGAGGAGGTGCAGCTGCCGCAGGAGCTGCGGCGGCAGGAGGCCCCGGCCCTGCCGGAGCTCAGCGAGGTGGATCTGAGCCGCCACTACACGGAGCTGTGCCAGCACGTCCACGGTGTCAACTGCGGCTTTTATCCGCTGGGCTCCTGCACCATGAAGTATAACCCCCGCATCGACGAGGAGATGGCGGCCCTGCCGGGCTTTGCCGGGGTGCATCCCCTGGCCCCGGAGCACGCCGTGGCCGGATGCCGGGAGGTACTGGACACCGCCAGCCGCTATCTCTGCCAGATCACCGGCATGGACGGCATGACCTTCCAGCCCGCCGCCGGCGCTCACGGCGAGTTCACCGGCGTGCTGCTGATCAAGCAGTATCACGATGCACGGGGCGATCATCAGCGCACCAAGATCATCGTTCCCGACAGCGCCCACGGCACCAATCCCGCCACCGCCGCCATGTGCGGCTATCAGGTGGTGAACATCCCCTCCGCCGCCGACGGCTGCGTGGATCTGGAGGCCCTGAAGGCGGTGCTGGGAGACGATGTGGCGGGGCTGATGCTGACCAATCCCAACACCGTGGGCATTTTCGACGAGAACATTCTGGAGATCACCCGGCTGGTCCACGAGGCCGGTGGCCTGTGCTACTACGACGGGGCCAACCTCAACGCCGTTATGGGCATCGTGCGCCCCGGCGATATGGGCTTTGACTGCATCCACATGAACCTGCACAAGACCTTCGCCACCCCCCACGGCGGCGGCGGGCCCGGTGCAGGCGCCGTGGGCTGCAAGGCGTTTCTGGAGCCGTATCTGCCTCAGTCCGCCATTCTGTCGGAGGGGGAGCACCTGCAGGTGCGGGCCTTCAACGGCAACTTCCTGGTGGTGGTGAAGGCGCTGGCTTACCTGCTGACGCTGGGCCGGGAGGGCATCCCGGAGGCGGCGGAGAACGCCGTCCTCAACGCCAACTATCTCATGCGGCGCATTCAGGGCACCTTCCAGCCCGCCTTTGACCGCATCTGTATGCACGAATTCGTGCTGGGGCTGGAGGAGTTCAAGAAGGAGACCGGCGTCTCGGCGCTGGATGTGGCCAAGAGCCTCATCGACCGGGGCATCCATCCCCCCACCATGTACTTCCCCCTCATCGTCCATGAGGCACTGATGCTGGAGCCTACGGAGACGGAGAGCCGGGAGACGCTGGATCAGGCGGCGGAGGTGTTCCGCCAGCTGTACCAGCTGGCCCACACCGATCCGGAGGCCATGCGTACCGCCCCCCACAATGCCCAGATCGGGCGGCCCGACGAGGTGCAGGCGGCCCGCAATCCCATTCTGCGGTGGCAGGCATGATCCGGCAGCTGCTGACCTATCGGGACGGCTGCACCGATCCCCACCGGAATCTGGCCACGGAGGCGTATCTGACGGAGACGGTGCCGGAGGATACCTGCATCCTGTATCTGTGGCAGAACCGCCACACGGTGGTCATCGGCCGGAACCAGAACGCATGGCGGGAGTGCCGCACCACGCTGCTGGAGCAGGAGGGCGGCGTGCTGGCCCGGCGGCTCTCCGGCGGCGGGGCGGTGTACCACGACATGGGCAATCTGAACTTTACCTTCTCCCTGCCTACGGCGGCCTACGATCTGCGCCGTCAGCAGGAGGTGCTGGTGGCGGCCTGCCGCCGTCTGGGTATCCCGGCGGAGTGCTCCGGCCGCAACGACATTCTCACCGGCGGCCGGAAGTTCTCCGGCAACTCCTTCTATCACCACGGGGGGCGCTCCTTCCACAACGGGACGCTGCTCATCGACGTGGACATGGAGAAGCTGGGCCGGTATCTGGCCCCCTCTCAGGGGAAGCTGGAGAGCAAGGGCGTGGCGTCGGTGCGTTCCCGCGTGGTGAATCTCTCCCAGGTGCAGCCGGGGCTGACCGTCTCCCACATGGAGGAGGCGCTGTGGGCGGCCTTTTCTGAGGTATACGGCCTCCCCACCCGGCGGCTGGAGCCGTCCCGGCTGGATCAGGCCGCTCTGGAGCGGCACTATCAGCGCTTTCACCGCTATGACTGGGTCTACGGGCAGGCGATGCCCTGTACCTTCTCCTGCGGGGAGCGGTTTCCGTGGGGGGAGTTGACGTTGGAGCTGGCGGTGGAGGGCGGCGTGTGCCGCCACGCCGCCGTGTGGACCGACGCCATGGACGAGAGTTTCGCCCAGCCCCTTGCCAGAGGGTTGGAGGGCTGCCCCTTCCGGGTGGAGGACCTCTGCCGCCGAGTGGAGGAGACCCCCGCCTGCCGGGAGGTGGCGGCGGACCTGTGCGCCCTGCTGCGGCGGCAGGATATCTGAAAGGAGAACGGCTATGTTTGATCTGCTGGTCATCGGGGCGGGCCCCGGTGGCTATACCGCCGCCGCACGGGCGGCCAAGCTGGGACTTTCCACCGCCATCGTGGAGGAGCGCAGCTGGGGCGGCACCTGCCTGAACCGGGGGTGCATCCCCACCAAGACGCTGCTCCATGCTTCGGAGGTCTACCGCAGCGCCGCAGACGGCGCCGCCATCGGCATCCACGCAGAGGGTCTGCAGGCGGACATCCCGGAGATCTTCGCCTATAAAGAGCGCATCTCCCGACAGCTGTGCGGCGGGGTGGAGAGCCTTCTGAAGGGCGCAGGCGTGACGCTGCTGCGGGGCCGGGCCGTCATCACGGCGCCGGGAAGCGTCCGTGTCACCGGCGAGGACGGCGGCGACTATGAGGCCCGGCGCATCCTCATCGCCACCGGCTCCGTGCCGGTGCGGCCCCCCATTCCGGGGCTGGAGCTGGCCATG
>OGWZ01003288.1_pt1 | contig 11187 bp, 8 predicted proteins | sample 1576141 | NCBI WGS metagenome assembly OGWZ01 (sample SAMEA3541512, study PRJEB24748) | human gut metagenome | biome: human gut; feature: human-associated habitat; material: faeces | place: China | collected 2012
GAGGTATTAAATAATGTCGATTTTAGGTACATATACTATAAATCTTGACGGCTTGAATTTTTATGCCCACATAGGTGTCAGTGAAGAAGAACGTAATGTAGGTACCAACATTATAGTAAATGTTTCCGCTGAAGCAGAAGCTACAAATGCAGCTTTTATAGAAGATAATTTCAAAGGTGCACCAGATTATGCAACTGTGTATCGCGAAGTCTTAAAAATCTCCAAAGAACCTATTCGCTTGTTGGAACATTTTGCTTACAAAGCAGCATGTGCAATAATGGCCGCATTGCAAGAATTTGAATCAATAAGAGTAACAGTTATTAAACTGAATCCACCTATCGGAGCTGATGGACTGAAAGCTTCTGTTACATTGAACCTTTCACGTGAGCAATACAAAAAATTAAATCACATATGCTAAAATAGGCATTGCTTCAAATCAAAATATCACTTATCGCTGCCACTTTAGACTTACTAATAAGAAATAAACATTCTTCTGAAACAAACGAGCTACAATAGCGAATTATAAACTTTATTGTACTCTTCTACTATAAGTTCTTTTTTAAATCGATTTACATTTTCCAAGCCTTTCTTTATGAGGCTATCTCTATATTCATCATCAGATATCACTCTAATGAAACCATTTCTTATGGATTCTACATCGGTAGGCACAACTAAGCAAGCAGCCCCGCCTGCAACTTCGTTCATAGGTTCAACATCTGAAGTGACAACAACTCTACCACTGCCCATACCTTCTATTATCGGCATTCCAAAACCCTCGTATATAGAAGGGAAAGACACTATATCACACTTACAATATTCTTCATATATTCGCTCATCACTCAATCCTACATAATTCTCGAAATCTATACTACTTGCCTTTATGGCTGCACGCTGTTCTTCGTCAATTTTTCCCACAATAACCAACTTGCACTTTATACCTTTCAAAGCTTTTATTACACTCAAGAGATTTTTATTCCACCCTGTGCCAACATGTAAGATTCGGGGATTAATTTTATCAAATTCTTTTGGATGATATTCAAACATAGGATCGAGAGGGTCATAAATAACAGTCAGAGCCTCTGATTTTATTTTAAAATTTTCAAGCAACTGCTTTTTTGTAGATTCTGATATACAAGTTATACGGTCTGCAAATCTCAAGGGCAATTTAAACCACAACCATTTTAATAAAGCTTTCTTTATTGGATTACTTGCCGTTTTTACCGCAACCATGTCATGAATGGTCAAAACCGTTTTGCAACCAAGCATTGCCAATACCAAATAATGCACGTCGCCGGTAACATGATTTATTCCATTCCTGTTGAAGTGTCTGCGTGCAAACAACATGTTGGTTAAAACACTTAATATATCGGCCCTGTACTTAGGTACGATATAAATTTTATCGCAGTCTTTCACGATGGGAGAAATCGCCTTATATATGCTAAATCCGCTACGATGGTTACGGAAAAAATATGATACCGTTCTACATTGAATGTCGTTCATAATATGTATTTATAAAAAGTCCTTTATATGGTTCAAAAAAATCATTGCCTTCGCCATAATTAGAGAATCCTTTTTCTACATTTATAACCACGTACAATGAAAGAACGAGCATCATTGCCAATTTTCCATAATTAGGTTTAAATAATAAAATAACATAGGGCACTATAAACATCTCTGCTACATTAAAATACATTAAAGCCCTACTTACAAATACTTGAAAAGCTGTTCCGTTAAACAACAAATAAAAGAAACAACCTAAAACATAGAGATTAAAGAATAAATAATATGATTTTGGCTTATTTTCTATTTTATCATCAAAAAGCATTAAAACGCCAATCCATAATGATTTTTTTAGTATTGACAATATAGAAGCTGATAATGATAATTCATAAGTCTGACTTGTATAATATTCAAACTTTTCCATACTCTCATCGTTAATAAAAAAGACGGACATCAAAGGTGATAATTCATTTACGATACCAGAAAAAGATAAGGCTATAGCCAATGCCAAAAATGCTAAAAGGTATACTTTTTTAATTTTTCGACCCGCCAACAGTGCTATAAGGCATATAAAAGCGGATTTATGAAAAAAGCAACACAGAATCATCAACACTGCAAACAATAACTTCTTGCCTTTTATTAAAGCACAGAGCCCAAATATGTATATAGCAAGTACCAAAAATTGCCTGTTTGTTCCAAGATATGGAACAATAATCATATAAAGCAACAACAATGAAATAAATGGAGAAATAGATAATTTAAAAACTGTGTAAAATATTAATCCATAAAAAACGATAGCATGAATTATAAGATACACGCTATAATTATCAGTTACAAGTCTAATGGGAGCTAAAAAAAGAAAGTAGCCTATTTCAAAAGTCGGGTTTTCCAAAGTATAATCAACGAACAACTTATCGAAGTACCGGCTATAAGGAATCCAGTCACACCCAGTCTCCCACCTGAAGCCATCGTGAAAGACAAGAAAAGCAAAGCATATAAAAGCAAATAAGACTTTGTTTCTCTCAACTATATCTCTATTAAAAACTTCAAGATACGCAAAAAACGACAATAATATAATTGCGAATATATACATCTGATTTCATTGCGTACTTAGGGATTCGCAGACTTGGCCTTTGAATCCTTTATTAATATGTATATCGTTGTCAGAATAAAGGCAAAGAACATATATCCCAACGTTATGGTCATGCGTTTGGGAGCGTCCTTCTTCAAAGGCACGGTGGCCGGCTGCAATTGCGTGAAAGCCGGTGTCTTTTCCTGTATCCTGGCTCTTGCCATTTGAACCTGTTGTGCAATCTGATTATACAGACTAAATTTCATTTGCATGTCGTTTTCCAAGTCATCCCTCTTTACTTTGTACGACTGCAATATCAAATCGGCATTCGAATCCACGAAATCAGCATATTTACGTTGCGATTCAAGGTACTGTTTCTGCGCTTCGCCATATAATGTCAAAGCATAATCCAAATCACCTCTTGCTTTTTTTGTGCGATACAGGGTAACATACTCCTGCAGTCTTCTTTGTATAGTATCCGTTACAGCTGCTGAAATAACCGGGTCCTGGGCCACAAACGAAAGTGTTATTATCGATGTTTTCTTATCTACAGAACAATTAATCAGCCCTCTTAACGCGCCCATAGTATCAAACTCGGCTTTTGTCAATTTAAAGTTGTCCAACTTATGCGTGCCGTCTCCCGGTTTCTTTTTCTTGAATAACCTTATTACCGAGGCTATTATTTTATTCCACCAGGTCGATTTTTGCTTGGTGTTCAAATAATCGTATAATCTGACATTCTTTATAACGCTGTCGCTCGAGGTTACAGGAACATCGAACAGGCTTGTAAGGAATGGCGTTGAACTTATAATTTGCGGATACAGTTCAGGATATATTGCGTCATACGAACCTGTCCCCGAATTCAGGTTTATGCCTACCATTGACGCCAGGTCCGACAAACTTCCTGAGACTGATCCGGATGACGAAAATTCCGGAGCCAAGGTAACTTCGGTTTTGTATGTTTTTGGAATGCTGAGCGCAACTATGATACCTACTACCATTGCTATTCCCATTGTCTTACAAAACAGCAACTTTTTGCTCAACAAAAGTTTGAATATATATATTAGGTCTATTTGATTGCTTACCGTTACTTTACTGGTTGATTCCATAAACTTATCTTTAATTCATCAAACAAAAATACAATTAATCATAAAATAAAAACGGGTTTTCAACTATAATATTGTAAAAGCAATAATCACTAACGCCATTTCTGGAACTGATTTAATTTTATTCTCGCCTACCGGCATAACTGTAAAATAACGGCATAAGAAACAGACGTTCACCGACAGGAAAATTGAAAACTAATTTTCAGAGCTTTATAGCCTCCTCTGAGCAAAGAAAAAATACAAGGCACATAATTCAAAATATGTCTGACCTATTTTAAAATATCTCAGACATATTTTCTGCCCTCCGAAAACTCTGCGGAAAACTTCAAAGAAAAAGCAGACAAATTCCTGTATTTTAAATTTGTATTTTCAGGCACTGTTATTTTCTTCTTTTGTAACCGTCAAAAATCAATTAACTTCCTGCTATTTTTCTACCGCCACGTCTTGAATAACGTATTTACCGTATCGGACAATTGCCCCCGTTCCCACAGAAAAACACCTTTTAATGGTTGTGACAGCCATTATTTATGCTCAAATAGTTATCTTTGCAAAGTTTTCTAAAGTAAAATGTATTGAAGATGATTTTAGAAAGGATTGGAGTACTTCTCAAAGAGATTAACGACCTTAATACTTCAGACTTAAAAGAAATAGAAGCATTAAGAATCAAATACTTAAGCAAAAAAGGCGAAATCAGCCAACTAATGGCGGATTTTCGCAACGTACCTGCCGAAGAAAAGCGTGAAGTAGGAATTAAAATAAACGCCTTGAAAGAAGCTGCGACGGAAAAGATAAACTCATTGCGACAGAAAGCCGAAACAAACGATAATTTAAGCGATGACATAGACCTTACACGCACAGCTGCGCCCATAAAACTCGGAACACGCCATCCGCTTACAATTGTAAAAAATGAAATCATCAATATTTTCGGGCGATTAGGCTTTACATTGGCTGAAGGGCCGGAAGTTGAGGACGACTGGCATGTATTCTCGTCAATGAACTTCCCTGCAGACCATCCGGCACGCGACATGCAGGATACATTTTTCATAGAGCAACACCCCGACATAATTTTAAGGACGCACACCAGTTCCGTTCAAAGCCGGGTAATGGAGAAAACGCAGCCTCCTATCAGAGTTATCTGCCCGGGACGCGTATACCGAAACGAAGCCATTTCGGCCCGCGCCCACTGTTTCTTCCACCAAGTTGAAGGATTGTATGTCGACAAGAATGTATCGTTTACAGACTTGAAGCAAGTTCTCCTGTTGTTTGCTCGCGAAATGTTTGGAACAGAAACCAAAATAAGGTTACGTCCATCATATTTCCCATTCACGGAGCCTTCGGCTGAAATGGATATAAGTTGCGACATCTGTGGTGGCAAAGGCTGTGCTTTCTGTAAACACACCGGTTGGGTAGAAATTTTGGGATGTGGCATGGTCGATCCTGCCGTACTCGACGCCAATGGCATAGACTCTAAACAATACATGGGATACGCATTCGGAATGGGTATAGAACGAATAGCTAACCTTAAATATAAGGTCGACGACCTCAGATTGTTCTCCGAAAACGACATTCGATTCCTGGAAGAGTTTATTTCTGCAAACTAAAATAAAGCCTTGCAACAAAAGCAAGGCTTTTTTACAATCGCACACCCGATATGACAGCAACGGTAGCCAATAAGAAAGAAAGACTGTTCACAAAAAGCTATATAGCCATAATGACGGCTAACTTCATGCAGATGTTCGGTTTTTGGTCAACCATGCCTCTGTTGCCATTTTATTTGGAGGAACGTTACGCCTGCAGCGAAGGCAAAATAGGACTTGTGTTAAGCTGTTACGTTGTTGCGGCACTTTTGTTCCGTCCTTTTTCGGGCTATCTTCTCGACACATTCCGCCGCAAGCCGCTGTATCTTATTGCATACTTCTGCTTTACCTCCATATTTGCAGGATATATAGCATGCGCTACACTCACAATGTTTATTATATTACGCCTTGCTCACGGTGTGACATTCGGCGCTCAAAGTGTAGGCGGGAACACACTTGTTGTCGATATTATGCCTTCTTCAAGGCGTGGCGAAGGTTTAGGATACTACGGACTTACAAACAACATAGCCATGAGCGTCGGTCCTATGGCAGGTCTTTTCATGCACAAGAATCTTTCATACGAATCCATATTTGCCATGAGCATGCTTGTGTGCCTTGTTGGTTTCTTCTCTGCCACATTGATAAAACCTAAAAAGAAAAACAACACGAACGTTTCTGAATCTACTGTTACAAACCGAGAAAACATACCTGAAAACAACGGTAGTTCTCGTGCAAAAGAATCTGAAAGCATAGGAATACTGCAAACGACTGATGTAAAAGGGGCGCAAAAAAAGTCACCTCTAATAAAATTAGACCGTTTCATTTTGTTGCGCGGCCTGCCTGCTGGCCTCTCATTGCTTTTACTCTCCATTCCTTATGGCGCTACAACAAACTTTGTAGCAATGTATGAACGTCAAATGGGATTAGGTGTAGAGCCCGGGCTTTACTTTACATTCCTTGCCGTCGGAATGGGTATATCACGTCTGTTCTCCGGCAAAATGGTTGACCGCGGTTTCGTTACCCGCACTATATGTTACGGACTGTATCTGGCAATAGCAGCCTTTGCTCTATTGTCGTTATGCGGACACATCGTAAATATCAGCCTTACAGCGGCTCGTATTCTATTCTTTACCGTTCCATTCATTCAAGGCGTAGGATTCGGCATGCTCTTTCCTGCATACAATTCGCTGTTTATTTCTCTTGCACCGCACAACCGCCGTGCTACAGCCACAAGCACATATCTAACATCGTGGGATACGGGCATAGGCATTGGGCTTGTATCAAGTGGATTAATAGCCGAGCATTCATCATTCAGTTGCGTATATTTCGTAGGTGCAATACTATGTTTAATATCAACAGTCTTCTTTATAAAACATGTAACGCCGCACTTCACAAAACACAGGTTAGAATAGCACATTTATTTATTTCTCACATCCGTTGTAAACACATTAGCAGCATTAAGAAACGTAACGCAAGTCCTATTAATACCCTATCTCACAAGGCATACTGATGTTTTTAAGTATATTTGCAGCCAGCTAATAAATATTCATTGGCAAATAATCATGTTCGCAAGGTATCTTTGGCTTTTTATAATCATTGCTTTTACGTTTTCATCCTGCGGGGATGGAGGCAAGGAAGAAACCAATCAAGCATTTACTATAGATAGCACAAAGCTGTCAGAATACGATTTGCCCGAAATAGAAGAAGCCGGCGAAATTATTATTGCAACCATGTATGGCCCTGAAACATATTATAGCTATCACGGGAAGTCGACAGGGCTTGCATACGACCTTATAAGCAATTATGCTTCAACCATAGGACTAAGGATTCGCGTAGAGCCTGTTAAAGATACAGCGTCATTGTTCAAAATGCTCGCTTCCGGTGAAGCGGATGTAATTGCGATAGAACTACCGACAAACAGTATACGGAAACACGGATTCATAGCGTGTGGTGCTTATAGCGACAGTTCAAATACAGGAAAACCAATGCATGTTAGTTGGGCGGTACGTAAGAACCAGCCGGAACTGGCACAATCCCTCAACCAATGGTACAATCCCGATATTAAGCAAAAACTAAAATCAGGAGAACGCAAACATATTGGTTTGTCTGCTGTTCGGCGAAAGGTAAGAGCCCCTTACCTTTCGCGCGCAAAAGGCATAATATCGCAATACGATACGCATTTCATGCAAGGCAGCCGACGCATGGGGTGGGACTGGCGTTTAATCGCCGCCCAATGCTACCAAGAGTCCGGCTTCGACCCCAGAGCGGTTTCATGGGCAGGAGCAAAAGGTCTCATGCAAATAATTCCTTCAACTGCCAAATTACTCGGCATAAAAAACATATACGATCCTGCCGAGAATATAGATGCCGGCTGCCGATACTTGAAACAACTGCAAGAAAAGTTCAAAGATGTCCGCAACCGCAATGATAAAATATGCTTTACATTAGCGGCATACAACGGTGGATACCACCATATACGAGATGCCATGAACCTTGCACGGAAAAACGGAAAGAATCCGTATAGCTGGAACGACGTGCGTTTCTTCGTAAGAAATCTCGACAAGCCACAATACTACAATGACCCAGTGGTAAAAAATGGTTTCATGATAGGCTCCGAAACGTATAACTATGTAGAAAGCATTTTACAACGATGGAGTAAGTATCGGGACGGGAAACCCGTAAGCATAGACAGCGACATGCAATTCATTACACCCCAGCGTTCGAAGCGAAAGAACCGTTTTACAAAGCCGCAAGAAATTATAATACTGAAAGATTCAATTTAAACACGTATATACCGACTTTTGGATTTGCTTTACTATTACTCATAATTGAAACAATGGTAAGCTATTTACAATAGTCTATAACCAGAAACAGACATTATGGGACAACAATAAAGTGTGGAAAAACGACAACTTTGTACGATTTAAAAGCACACTTCATTTTCAGAATTTTATACCATGCTTTGAGCAAATAAAAAATACAAGGCACATATTTCAAAATATGTCCGACATATTTTAAAATATCTCAGACATATTTTTTGCCCCATGAAGACCCGCTTTAAAACCAATCTGAAAATACAGACAAAATACAGACTCACTTTTTGAAACAGTATAACACGGGAGCAGGCAGCGCCTGTTAAAAATAAACATAAAAAATTCCGGAAAGCGGGACAAGATAACTTATCACTCGCTTGCCGGAATATTATTCTAAATTATAAACTGGTAACAGATATGCTTACCAAACGTTTTCAGGATTAACTCCATCGTAAACCGACTTCGGCACAAACTCGAAATAATCACCGAAGAACTGTGCGTAAGGATTAGTCAACACGTTCTTGAAACGCACGTAGTACTTTGTATCTGCTTTCAGTGTACCTCTATAGAATATATAGCGCAACGAAAGCATGTTACTACCATTTCCAAGGCGGAAAGAACGCGACACTCCGTTTGCGTCCAATACTCCGTACAATTTAGGTCCTTTCATGTAGTTTCGGTTACGGAGCGCTTTATCATTTTCAATACCTACCTGCGGGTCATCTGGATCGTCTTCTACCCATCCGATAGCCGGTGAACTGTAAAGCAAACGCAAGTCGAGAGGTACACCGATAGCGGGCAGGTTGTCCGGGTCTTCGCCGAAATATGCCTGACACATTCCGCGCCAGTCGGCATTCGAAAGTCCCCATCTAAATTCATACGTACCTGTAACCGGCACAGGCGGTAATTCCAACGTAAAGTCATACTGTCCCAAGAAAAGTATCTCGTTACAATTCACATCCACCCAGTTCTGCGGCGAAGCTTCATTCAAACAAACCTGCCATGTATCATCCGTTATCCTTACAACCTTGGAAAGATAACCATTGGGGATGTTTTTTGAAAACGCCTTGTGCGGATTACCGAAATCGTTACCTCCTGCTTCGGGCATATAATCTGTAAGGTCAAAACGCAACCTTCCTCCGAGCACATTATCACGGACGTACGAATCATACACCATAATCTCGTCTATTGGATAATAGAAACCGTTCAGCGCATTGTTTGAATGATTTCTGTTAGAAGGATTAATAAGAGCGCCTTTCTTAAACACGGTAACTTCTTCGTATGTATCATCGTCATAGCTGGAATATCGGTTCAAACGCTTACCAGAAGTGCTTTCTCCCTCTGTTATGCAGAACAAACGGCGTTGTTTTCCCATACTCTCGAAATTACGTGTAACGTTGAGAGACAATTTGCTGGTATTCATATACGAATATCCCATCTCGTTCATATGGATAACTAACAAATCGTATGGAACATGAGTAGCAGTAAGATGGTAAGCTACAAACTGGTTAACCACGTTATCCGGGTCGGTCCAGTCTTGCGGACTTCCTGCGGCGTTCGACGTCTGCGAATATATGTCAACCGCGGCGCACTTCTCTTCTATAATTCTTTTTACTTCATCCCAGTTTTCGATAGCTCCGTATTCTGACACATTAATCTTTATGCCCCACTCTTTCTCGAAAACACTGTCTGTCTCAACGAATGCCGTGTACCCGAAACGCCTGTGTTCAGGACACAAGTATGATGATACGCCTCCACCTACCGACGGGCCGAGAGCATTACCCGTTTCGGGGTGATTGTCCTCGTATTCGTAATCGGTATATTTTATAAGTTCGTCTTCCCAACCTGTTTCCTGCAGCAAGCGTGTGAAGATTTTCAAATTGGGAGCCATTGCGATTAGGGCAGGAAGCTCGTCTGCGGAAAGAGAAACAACTTTGTCTACGACCTGTACATAACCGTTCTCGCATTCGTTGTCAGAATCAACGATTCGTGAATCCGAATTTATTATGAAAGACGCGCGTCCGTTTATTGTATCAAAAGTAACAGTTACATACCGGTCATTCAAGTTTTGATAAGTCAACGCGCCTTCAACGAAATCATTAGTTTCGTAAGCTTTATCGTCGCCGGTGTCGATAATACTGTTTTTTATGATAAACGAAGCAATGGAGTCGTCAAGCTGTTCTATAGGATAATTCGGCGTATCCATGATACTGTCGACGTATGCCTGCAGTGCGTCATTGTTAGGGGCAAAACAAGTGTAATTACCGCGCGTCGATAGCAAATCCATCACAGTCGATTGTGACTTATTGCTTAAATGCACGCGACCAGCCAACTCGATGTACTTTGAAAAACTTTCGCTGTTACGCGTAAGAAAAGTAGACACCATATCACCCTTGAATACATATAGGTTTGAGTCGTCCACTTTATCGCTACAACCAGTCATGAAAAGACCTATTGTAATAGCTAATAACCATTTTAAATTTATTGCGAGATTCATAAATTATATTATTATCAAATTCGCCGATAAAATTACTAAAATAAGCATTCACTTCACGGTATCACTATCGCAAAACACCTTTTAATTAACATTTTTTACGTTTAGGGCAACGACTTTTAGCAACATCGATATTTTCTACTGTTTATAGTATGCCTTGCGCCAACATTGCCTTTGCCACCTTCATAAATCCCGCCACGTTAGCACCACGCACGTAATCTACATAACTTTCTTTTTTTCCGTATTCCACACACTGCTTATGTATTGCCGCCATAATCTTATGCAATCGCGTATCGACTTCATCTGCGTGCCAATAAATATGTTCTGCGTTTTGAGTCATCTCAAGTCCGGACGTTGCAACACCGCCGGCGTTTACAGCTTCGCCCGGCGCGAAAAGCTGTTTGCTACTTCCGATCTTACGAACGAACAAATCTACGGCTTCTGCCGTGCAGCCCATGTTGGAAACCTCGGCAATGCATTTTGTGCCATTAGCTATAAGGCGTTGTGCGTCTGACAAGTCGAGTTCATTTTGCGTTGCACAAGGTAAAGCTATATCGACCTTTTGCTCCCATGGCTTGCGTCCTTCATAAAACGTAGCACTTTTGTACCGTTCAGCATAAGGTTC
>OGWZ01003292.1_pt1 | contig 11177 bp, 9 predicted proteins | sample 1576141 | NCBI WGS metagenome assembly OGWZ01 (sample SAMEA3541512, study PRJEB24748) | human gut metagenome | biome: human gut; feature: human-associated habitat; material: faeces | place: China | collected 2012
CTTCGGAGTACATTTTAACGGTGAAGAATGCTTTGTCAGCGAAGTCGAATACAGCAGTGCCGTTCTCGCCTTTGCGAACTTTCCACAGTTTAGCCTCGTTAGCGTTGTTGGTCCAATCAAAGTTTACATACTCGTAGTCGGTGTTTTCGTAAGTGCCGGAAACCCAAACTTCGTTGGTCTTGTCGCTGGTGCTGCCGTTGTTCTTAGCAACGTATACGTAGTACTTCATGGTCTCGTCGTCAGCGGTCTTCCACTCTTTCTTCAGAGTAACCTTGAGGTATACAGCTTTTGGCATGATTTCATCGGTGTATTTGCTGTAGGAAGCGTAATCGGTAGCGGTAGCTCTGTAGAGTTCAGCTTTCTCGATCAGCTCAGCAACGCCGGTGGAAGCTTCGATCAGGTTGATGGACCAGTTCTTGTCGATGTTGCCGGTGTAGTGACCGTATGCACGGTGACCGTTTTCGGAATCAACGTTTGGTTTGCCGATCTGATCGTCAGTACCTTCGATCTTAACGAGATCTACTACTGCGTAAGCTTCTTTAGTTGTGTAGTGGCCTTTAGCAACTTCTTCGTTGAAAGCTTCAACAGTTTTGTACTGTTTGCCGTTGATGTAGAATCTCAGGCTGTTCTGTTTAACTTCTCTTTCTACGCCATCAAAAACGATTTTCTCGCCTTTTGCCTGATAGTGAGAACCGATGTATTCGAGAACTTCTGCTTCTTTGGTCAGTTTGATGACGCCATCCTTTGGATTGGTTGGCAGTTTGAAGCCTTTAGCTTCAATTTCAGCGATTTCAGCTTCGGACAGTTTGTGACCGCCGTTAGCATTAGAATCACTCCACCACTCTTTTACCTGTGCATCGTAGTAGAGAGAAATGTCGCTTTCAGAAAGACGGAATTTGCTGTTATCCAGTCTAACATCGCTGATAGCATCTACATCGTCTTTGCCTTCAGACCAGTTAGCGTCATAGGACAGCTGATCGTCAGCGTACAGAGGCATCCAGATAACGTCACCTGGTTCGAAGTTAACGTTTTCGTCGTCGTTCAGCTCGGTGGAAGCTTCCTCAACGATGTCGCCGTCTTTGTTGGTTACAAACAGTTCACCATCAAATTTGAAGTTGTCCGGCCAATCAGCCTTGTCATTGGATCCGCTGTTGTAGGAAATAGCAAAAGCGTTAGCGCCCATGCCAAGTACCATAGCAGAAGCCAGTGCTACGGAAAGTACTTTTTTCATAGTCTTTCTTCCTCCTAAATCATTTTTGCCGCTTATTGTGCGCGGCTGTTTTTGTTTTGACGTTTAAGCGACATTTTGTAGCAAAAACGTCCGACTCTGGAAGATTCTCCACAATCTCCCTTGGTCTGCCACTAATATAACACAACCAAAACCAAATTGCAAGCCCTTTTCGTAAAAAAAATGTAATTTTTATCTTCGATTGGTAACAGCCCTGTCATTTTTTATGATGGTTAATCAACACTTTTCCGCTTAACCATGCGGTTTTTACTCGTTTTTCTTGCAGCCTGCCTTTTGCCATCCTTTTCTGTAACTTTTTTGTTACCACCCTGCTTTGCTGTAACTTTTGTTTCTTATTTTGTGGGGATTGGCTCCCCTTGTTAAGGGGAGCTGCCGACCACAGTCGGCTGAGGGGTTAAACCATTCTCACCCCTCCGCTGTGACTTCGTCACACCACCTCCCCTTCACAGAGGAGGCTCTTTCCACCATCTTGGCTCCCCTTGTTAAGGGGAGCTGCCGACCACAGTCGGCTGAGGGGTTAAACCATTCTCACCCCTCCGCTGTGACTTCGTCACACCACCTCCCCTTCACAGAGGAGGCTCTTTCCACCATCTTGGCTCCCCTTGTTAAGGGGAGCTGCCGACCACAGTCGGCTGAGGGGTTAAACCATTCTCACCCCTCCGCTGTGACTTCGTCACACCACCTCCCCTTCACAGAGGAGGCTCTTTCCACCATCTTGGCTCCCTTTGTTAAGGGGAGCTGCCGACCACAGTCGGCTGAGGGGTTAAACCATTCTCACCCCTCCGCTGTGACTTCGTCACACCACCTCCCCTTCACAGAGGAGGCTCTTTCCACCATCTTGGCTCCCTTTGTTAAGGGGAGCTGCCGACCGCAGGGCGGCTGAGGGGTTAAATCCATCCTCACCCCTCCGCTGTGACTTCGTCACACCACCTCCCCTTCACAGGGGAGGCTTCTTCCATCGAATTGGCTGAGGGGTTCTCCTATTTTGTATGCAATTTAATTTGAGCATCAATATACTCACACACACCTCGAAAATTTTGATTGATTTCTCGATTCGAAATCCGAATAACCTTTAGTCCATACCCTTCCAGAAATGTTGTCCGTTCTGCATCTTTCTTCATGTTCTCCTCATCATAATGTTGTGAGCCATCCAATTCTATTACCAACTTTGCTTTTGCGCAATAAAAATCAACGATGTATTTTCCTAACACCCTCTGCCTATAAATGTGCAAAGGATAACTTCTCAAAAAATCGTACCAAAGATGCCTTTCCTCTTTGGTCATATTTTTTCTCAACTGCTTCGCCACTGGCACTAATTCTTTATTCTTTTTTGTTTGCATCCAAACTCCCCCTTTCCTTATAGGCTCCCCACCTCGGCTCCCCTTCACAGGGGAAGCTCATTCCACCGCCTTGGCTCCCCTTGCTAAGGGGAGCTGCCGTCCGCAGGGCGGCTGAGGGGTCTTAAACCCATCCTCACCCCTCCGCTGTGACTTTGTCACACCACCTCCCCTTCATAGGGGAGGCTTTTGCTCCACAATTTTCTCTAAAAGAAAAGCCGCCCTCTCGGGCGACTTTTTTATATTACTCCTGAGCAGGCATCTCCAAAAACCCGCTGTACAGCTCCCCTTTTTTAAAGCCGGTCTGCCGTGCAACATCCTTGGCAGCCTTGGAAAGCGGCTCCCCGCGCTCCACCAGCGCCTGCACCAGCGCAAGCGCCTGCGCAAAATCAAGCTTCTGCTCCTCCTTGGCACCCTGCACCACCAGCACAAACTCGCCGCGCGGCTCTCGCTGGGTGTACAGCTCCACCGCCTGCGACAGGGTAGTGCGGATGACCTCCTCGTACACCTTGGTCAGCTCCCGCGCCAGGGTGATTTTGCGCTCGCCCAGCACCTCATACATCGCATTCAGTGTGTCGCACAGCTTGTGCGGCGCTTCGTAGAAGATGATGGTGCGCCGCTCGAGCTTTAATTCCTCCAGCCGCTCTCTGCGCGCGTTTGCCTGCGGCTGTAAAAATCCCTCGAATACAAACTTGCCGGTGTCCAAGCCCGACAGGGCAAGGGCGCTGACCGCCGCGCTCGGTCCTGGGATGACCTTGGTGTCGATGCCGTTTTCGGCGCACAGCCGCACCAGGTCCTCTCCCGGGTCGGAGATGCAGGGCATACCGGCATCGGTCACGATGGCACAGCTTTCGCCGTTTTGCAGCCGCCTGATAATCTGCGGTCCCACCTCGCGGGCGTTGTGCTCGTGGTAGCTGACCATCGGTTTTTTAATTTCAAAGTGGTTGAGCAGCTTGAGGCTGACCCGGGTGTCCTCCGCAGCGATAAAATCCACCTGCTGCAAGGTGCGCACCGCGCGCACGCTCATGTCCTCCAGGTTGCCGATGGGCGTACCCACCACATACAGTGTAGCTGACAAAATGTTCCCTCATTTCCTATTCTTTCGGCTGCGGCTGACGGTAGATGCGGCGCAGCTCCGGCGAAAAATCGCCCTGCTCGTCCTGAATCAGCAGCGGCGCTTCCACCTTCAAAAAGCGGTTGCCGCCCTTGCGTCCCTCCGCCAAAAACAGCCAGGGAGCGGTGTCCCCGCGCTTTTGCACAAATCGCACCCGCTTTGGCTCGATTTTATGGCGGCGCATCGCCTCCAGCACATCCAGCAGCCGCTCCGGTCGCTGGCAGATGCACAGCCGTCCGCCAAATTGCAGCAGCTTTGCTGCGGCGGCGCACACGTCGTCGATGGAGCACATCGTTTCATGCCGGGCGATGATGTCGCTGTCGCTGCTGCTTAAAATACCATGCTCCGCCTTTTTGTAGGGCGGGTTGCAGGTGACCAGGTCAAAGCTGCCAAAGGGCAGCTTTTCCTTTAAGGCAGCAAGGTCGGACAAATCCGCCTGCACCGCCTGCATCCGCTGCCCTAAATCCGATTGCTCGATGGTAAAGCGCAGCTGCTCAACAGCCAGCGGCTGAATGTCCACCCCATATGCCATCTTCGGTCCCTGCTGCCGGTCGCGGAACCACAGCAGCGGGATGATGCCGCAGCCGGTGCCCAGGTCGCAGGCAAGGTCCTTGCGGCGCACCGCTGCAAAATCGGACAGCAAAAAGGCATCGGTGCCAAAGCGGTGGTCTCGGGTGATGCACACAGAAAGGTCGGGAGCCAACTGCTCCATCGTATAGTGAAAATCCGGCATAGCTACACCCTCTGCATCGACGGGATGACAAATCCGTCCACCAGTTTGTCCAGATACTGGAAGGATTTTCCCGTGCCGATGGCGACGCAGTTGACCGGGTCCTCTGCGATGACGGTGTGGATGCGGGTGTGTTTTTCCAGCAGCGGCGCGATGCCGTGCAGCAGGCTGCCGCCGCCGGTCAGGGTGATGCCGTTGGTGTGGATGTCGCCGACCAGCTCCGGCGGGGTCCTTTCGATGACCTCCTTGACCGCAGTGATGATCTGCTCCACCTCTTTGATAACGCAGTCGTACAGCATCGAGCGGCTGATTTCAATGTTGCAGGGCAGACCGGTGGTCAGATTTCTTCCCTTGACCGGTGCGCTGATGTCCTCGCCCTCCTCCCAGCAGACGCTGGCGACCTGGCGTTTGATCTGATCCGCCATCTTTTCGCCGATGAGCACGCCGTGGCTGTTGCGGACATAGCGGACAATGGCATCGTTGATGGTGTCGCCTGCAATTTTGATTGACTTTTTGTTGACGATGCCGTTTAAGGAAAGGACGGCAATGTCGGTGGTGCCGCCGCCGATGTCCACAATCAGGTTGCCGTTTGGCTTTTCAATGTCGATCTGTGCGCCGATGGCAGCGGCAACCGGCTCCTCGATCAGATAGACCTTGCGGGCACCCGATGCGATGGCAACGTCGATGACCGCGTTCGATTCCACATTGGTGATGCCCGACGGAACGCACATGGCAATGCGCGGCTTGATCAGGCTGTCCTTACAGATTTTTTTGATAAAGTGTTTGACCATCTCTTCGGTCATTTTGTAATTGCAGACCACGCCCTTGGAAAGCGGGCGAATTGCCTGGATGTGAGAAGGTGTTTTGCCGATCATCTCATACGCTTCCTGACCGACGCTGATGACCGAATCGGTCTTTAAGTTGACAGCGATGACCGAAGGCTCGCTCAGTACGACCCCTTCACCGCCGATGTATACGATGACCGTGGCAGTTCCCAAATCAATTCCTACGTCCACACGGCACCATCCTTTTCTTTTATAATTTGAGTCTTTTATCGTCGAGGCTGCGGGCAAAAAACGCAGCCCTTTCCGGTTGATGATTTGCGATTTATATTATATAGGAAACAACCACCGCTTTGCAATAGCTTTGCACCTTTAAGCTGCAAATTATTCGCTCACCTGCTCGAGCAGCATCTCCTTGAGGTTGGTGTAGCGCACCGTCTTGCGGTCGTTTGCAACCATCTCCTCGATGGCGCGCGGCTGACCGAGAATAATCAGCCGCTCCTTGGCGCGGGTGACTGCGGTATACAGCAGGTTGCGGTAGTGCATCTTGCTCTTGCTGCCGGTGATGGGCATGACCACCGCATCAAACTCGCTGCCCTGACTCTTGTGAACGGTGATGGCGTAGGCAAGCTCCAGCTCGGGAGCCATCTCGAACAGGTACTCCGCCAACCGGTCGTCAAAGCGCACCTGCATCGTTTTGGAGGGTCGGTCGATCGTCTCAATAAAGCCGATGTCCCCGTTGTAGACACCCATCCCCTCCTCGCCGTTCTCCTTCTGCCAGAGGATGTCGTAGTTGTTTTTAATCTGCATCACCTTGTCCCCCACCCGAAAGGTGCGACCGTTGTTTTCAAACTGCGCCTTCTCGGGAGACGGTGGATTGAGCGCCTCCTGCAAACTCTGGTTGAGGGCGTTTGCGCCCACTGCTCCCACGCGGGTTGGCACAATCACCTGAATGTCCGCCGTAGGGGAATACCCGTAGCTTTTGGGCAGACGGGCAGCCACCAGGTCGATGACGGTCGAACGCACCTGATTGGGACTTTCCCGCCGCAGGAAGAAAAAGTCGCTGTCGTGCCGCTTGAGGTCCGGCATCTGTCCGCTGACGATGGCGTGGGCGTTGGTAACAATCAGGCTCTTCTGCGCCTGCCGGAAGATTTCGGTCAGACGCACCTGCGGCACCTTTTCCGATTGAATCAGGTCTCGCAGCACATTGCCCGGACCGACCGACGGCAGCTGGTCGCTGTCGCCCACCAGAATCAAACGGCAGTTCATCTTCAGCGCACAAATCAGCGAGCGCATCAACGGGATGTCCACCATCGAAGTTTCGTCCACGATGACCGCATCGGCAGTCAGCGGGTTCTTTTCGTTTCGCTTAAATTGCAGCGAGGTCGGGTTGGCAAAATCCACCTCCAACAGCCGGTGGATGGTCTTTGCCTCCCTGCCGGTCACTTCGGACATCCGCTTGGCAGCTCGTCCGGTCGGCGCACACAGACTGACCTTCAACCCTGCCTCCTCCAGCAGGTCGATGATGGCGTTGATGGTGGTAGTCTTTCCGGTACCGGGACCGCCGGTCAGGATGAACAGCCGATAGGTCAGCGCCTGCAAGATTGCTTCCCGCTGTAAAGCGGCATACTGAATACCGCCCGACTGTTCCAGCTGCTCCAGCTTCTGCTCGGCTTGCGGGATCGGGTCTGCGCCGGCAGCCAGCAAAAACCGCACCCGTGAGGCAATAAATCGCTCTGCCTCCAGATATTCGGAAAGGTAGCAGTAGTCCCTGCCGTTGACATCCACCACCAAAACCTCCCGGCGGCGCAGCAGCTCCTCCAGCCCTTTTTCCACCATGATGCAGCTCTGGTCGAGCAGGCGCTCGGCAGTGGGCAGCAGCTTGTCGACCGGCAGGCAGGTATGTCCGTTGTAGAGATTGTGCCGCAGCACAAATTGCAGAGCAGCCTCAATGCGATAGCTGCTGTCCGGCGGGATATTCAGCTTGCGGGCAATCATCTCGCAGCTGTCAAAATCCATCCCAATCTCGTCGCAGCACAGCAAATAAGGATTTTCCTCTATCATCTTCTGCGACAAGGTCCCCCAGCGTTTCCAGATGGCGACCGAGGTGGAGGAGCTGACCCCAAACTGAGACAAGAACAGCATGACCGCCCGCATCCCAAACATCCGGCTCAGCTCGGTGCGCAGCTTTTCACATTTTGCCTCGGTGATACCCTTGACCTCCCGCAAGCGCTCCGGCTCATGCTCCAAAACCTGTAAAGTGTCGTTGCCAAACTGCGCCACCATGCGGGAGGCCAGCACCGGACCGATGCCCTTGATGGCTCCCGAGGACAGGTAACGCAAAATCGCACTCGCACTGGCAGGAAGTCGCTGTTGGGCTGCCACTGCTTTAAACTGAGTGCCATAGTTGGGATGGGTGCGAAAGCTGCCGTGCAAGGTCAGCATCTCCCCTTCTCCCACCGAAGTCAGCTCGCCGACCACAGTGACCAGCTCGCCGTCGTGGTCCAACTCCAGGACCGCAAATCCGCTCTCTTCATTTTTATAGACCACCGTTTCCACAGTGCCGGACAGTTCCACCAGATTTTCCTTCTGCATACCTCTCCCTTTTCCTTCCACCACCTTTACTTATAGACAGGCGGCGTTTTTCACAGACCTTTTGTTTGCTTTCTAGTATACTCCATCCTGTGTCTCTTTGCAAATACGCGCAAACTCCTGCTGGGTGCAAAAATGCAGCCGTCGGTGCTGCGCACACGCTCCGCGGCACAACGCTGCGCTCTCCTCATCCAGCCCGCAGTCGATGACAAAGGCAAGGCAGCTTTCCGGGCTCCAGGCAGCCACCTGCTCAAAATAATCCAAAACTGTCTGCGGGTCGTTCAATCTGCCGGACACAGGCAGCACCGAAAAGCTGGCAGGTCTTTTTTTCGGGCGACGCGACCAAAGGCAGATCATCTCCCCCCAGCTGAACCAGACCCAGGATTGCCAGCAGCATCAGAACCCATTGAACCAAAACTTCCATCGTTTTCCTCTCCTTTCTTCGGAATCGGTCTGCTCCATCCTATGCAAAACAAAGGGTTTTGGCTCCCATCCTTTGCCCAAAAGCTGCCGCAATCAAAAAATCCCGCGTCCTAAAAACAGGACGCGGGTGCATACAGAAAAGCTTATCTCTTTTTCAGTGCTACCAATCCGATGCCGGCAACAGCAGCGGCGGCAGCAGCCACTCCGACGAAATCCTCGGCGCCGGTGTCCGGGTTGACCTTCTGCTCCGCCCAGCCGGTTGGTTCGGCAGGCAGCTCCGGTTCATCTGCAATCGGCTCTTCCTCTTCGGTGCCGACCTCATCGGTGGAAAGCACATAGTTTCCCAGTGCAAAAGCGTTGACGCTCATGGCAAGAATCATAGAAGCAGCCAGAGCAAGGGTAAGCAGTTTTTTCATGGCAAATACCTCCCATAATTTTTGTTTATTATGAACATCAAAGAAGGGGGATCAAGCTTGTTCCAAAGCCTGTTTCAAATCCTCGATGATGTCATCGACGTGTTCAATGCCGACCGACAGACGGATCATGCCGGGATGGATGCCGGCAGCCACCAGCTGCTCATCGGTCAGCTGACGGTGGGTCGAGCTTGCCGGGTGCAGCACCAGGGTGCGGACATCGGCAACATGAACCACCAGCGAAGCCAGCTTCAGGCTGTCGATAAAGCGCACAGCCGCCTCCCTGCCGCCTGTCAGCGAGAAGGAGATGACGCCGCTGCATCCGTTCGGCAGATACTTCTGTGCCAGCTGATGATATGGATTCTCTGCCAGCGTCGGGTAGTTGACCGACTCCACCTTGCTGTGCTGCTGCAAAAAGCGAGCGACCTGATCGGCATTCTGACAGTGGCGCTCCATCCGCAGGTGCAGCGTTTCCAGCCCATGATTGAGCAAAAAGGCAGCCTGCGCAGAAGGGTAACAGCCCAGGTCGCGCATCAGCTGCACGCGCGCCTTGGTGATATAGGCAGCCCGACCAAAATCGCGGGTATACACCACGCCGTGATAGGACTGGTCCGGCTCGGTAAATTCGGGGAAGTTTCCATTGGTCCAGTCAAAATTGCCGCTATCCACAATGACACCGCCCAGCTGGGTGGCGTGACCGTCCATATATTTGGTGGTGGAATGGACCACGATGTCCGCTCCATACTCAAAAGGACGGCAGAGGACCGGAGTGGCAAAGGTGTTGTCAACAATCAGCGGGATACCGCGCGAATGAGCGACCCTTGCCATCTTTTCGATGTCCAGCACTGCGATGGCAGGATTGGCAATCGTTTCGGCAAAAACCGCTTTGGTATTCGGCTGAATCTGGCTGCACAGTGTCTGCTCGTCGGCATCGGCATCCACAAAGGAAACCTCGATACCAAAACGCTTGAGGGTCACGGCAAACAGATTGATGGTGCCGCCGTAGATGGTGGAAGCACACAGGATGTGGTCGCCGGCACGCAGGATGTTCAAAATACAAATCAGAGTGGCTGCCTGTCCTGAGGTGGTGCACAGCGCACCCACGCCGCCCTCCAGCGCAGCAATCTTTTCCTCCACTGCCGCTACGGTCGGGTTGGAAATGCGGGAATACATATGTCCGTCATCGGTCAGGTCAAACAGCTTTGCGACCTGCGCGGTGGACTCATATTTATAGGTAGTGCTCTGATAAATCGGCAGAGTCAGCGGCTCTCCGTTGGCGGGTGTATAACCCTCATGCAGGCACTTTGTTTCGATTTTCATGTCGATCATTCCTTTTGATTCGGATTTGTTTCACACAAAAGACGAAGCCTCGGCAGCCGATACAATCCCTATCCGCGCAGAAATCTCCTTCTTTTTTTCATTGTAGCACGTCAAAGTTTTTTTTGCAACACTACCAAAAAATCTTTTACAGATTTGTAAGGTACGGTAATTTTTGAAAAGACAAAGATTTCCAAGCGGGCGTTTCTTGCTTTTTACTTTGGATGGGTATATAATGAAGATATTTACGGGAAGTGTAAAAATACCAATGGGACGATAAGGAGGAATTCCGATGAAACGATGGATAGCAGCAACCGCAGCAGCTCTGATGGTCTGCACTGCAAGCGTAGCTGCAACAGCCGCGTCGGCCAATGCTGTATTTGATTTTCAAGACAAGGTTTTTTTGACGCTTCCGATGCAGCAGGAGGAAAGCATCTACCTTTCACTGAACACCGACTACGACCGTCAGCTTGCTCAGCTGGTCTATGAACAAACCGGACAAGAGGCAGACTGTTTTTATCGCTTTGATACCGCCGAGCAGGAACTTCTGCGCACCGCAACACTGTTTTTGCAGGCAGATGAAGACCAGCAGCTGTATGAACTGGATGAGGACGGACAACTGGTTTTGGTAGAAGCCGACTATACCACAGGATACACCATCGGCAAGGATGGAGAGCGCCTAAATGGCTATTTGCTGCACACAAAGCATCTCGGCTGCTATGTTGTTACTGACTAACGGTTGATTCGCCGTAAAAAGTTGCCGGAAAATGTGTGACAACTGCCAAATCCGGTTGATTTTGCCGTGTGGCTGTGCTAAAATAAAACCGTATATAATGGAGATTTTGTAAATCTGTCCCATTTTTACCATTTTGAATATCCCGGCTGGTTTCGTTAGGAGAGTCAGCGGGTTTTCAGACTAAAAAAGGAGCGAGAATATTATGAACAAAAAAGTACTTTCCCTGGCAGTAGCAGCAATGCTGACCGTCAGTGCATCTGTAAGTGCAAGCGCAGGTTCTTGCCTGAAAGACGCTGTCAGCAGAGGCAACTCTTCTTCCCTGAAAGGTTCCGCTAGCAGAGACAACTCTTCTTCTCTGAAAGGTTCTGCAAGCAGAAGCAACTCCACCTCTCTGAAAGGTTCCGCTAGCAGAGACAACTCTTCTTCCCTGAAGGGTTCTGCAAGCAGAAGCAACTCCACCTCTCTGAAAGGTTCCGCTAGCAGA
>OGWZ01003301.1_pt1 | contig 11156 bp, 8 predicted proteins | sample 1576141 | NCBI WGS metagenome assembly OGWZ01 (sample SAMEA3541512, study PRJEB24748) | human gut metagenome | biome: human gut; feature: human-associated habitat; material: faeces | place: China | collected 2012
TCCCAATCGTCCGCGCCGCGGATCGGCACGCGGCATTGCGTGGCGTATTGCCGCCCCTGCATGGTGCGGGTGAAGTACCAGTAGCCGTCCATGCGCGTCGGCACGGACATGTCGGTTTCCTGCACATGCGACCTGAATTCCTCGAACAGCGTCTTCCGTAGTGATTTGAGCGGTGCCATACGCTGTTCGCAATAGCGGTTCTGTGCCGCCACGTAGTCTTGAACGTCCTGCGATTGCTTGTCCCGCAGCCATTCGTATTGATCGATGAAGGTGTCGCCATGGAAGGTGCGCTCCTTCGGCACCCGTTTCGCGCGCGGAATCGCGCCGAACCCATCCTGCTCCGATGCGGACGGGTCGTTCATGCCCCGAAATTCACTCATGCACGCGATTATACCGGTCTGCGCCGCCTAACTTTCCGACGGCGATGTGCGCCGATGCTTCCGGCAGCCGCACCGTGCAGCCATGCATGCTGCCGGATTCCGGGCCGGTCAGTCGGTTTCGCCATCCGCGGCTTGGGTGGCGCGCAGGTACGGCAGCATGGTTTTCATGATGTTCGACCCGGTCGCTCCCGTAAACACCGGTACGTCGGTGACCGGCATCGGCTGCGTGTTCGCGCGCCCCGCAACGGAACCGATGTTGCCCGCCACCTCGCGCGGCGTCAGCTGGCGGATGCAGATCGCCAGCACGCGCCCCGGGTAGCGGCGTGCGATCGTGGCGTATGTGGTCGGATCCTTCTGCCCGTCGTCGCCGATCAGAATGAACTTCATATCGGGAAAATCGGCCATGAGCTGTTCGGCGTATTCAAGCTTGTGCTGCACGCCCGACGGAATGAAGGTTTTCGGCCTCGGGTCAAGGTCGCGCAGCAGCAGCGGACCTTCCGGAAAACCGTGGTTCGTAATGAAATGGCGGATCGAGCTTTCCACATTCCATGGCGAAGTGGACAGGTAGAAGAACGGCGCGTCCGGGAACATGTCCGCGATGCGGGTGAACAGCAGGTTCATGCTGGCCACCGGCACCTTCTTGCGGGGGTTGAGCAGCAGCAGATTGTAGGCGGCCTTCATCAGACGCGGCGCCTGCGTGACCATGATGGTGTCGTCCACGTCGGAGATCACACCCACTTTGGTGCCGCTGGGAATGGTGAAAAGATTGGCGTTGACCGACTTGCGGCTGCGCACTTTGTACGAGACGTTGTGGATGCCCGGTTCGAGCGAATGCTCGGCGACGAGGTCGAGGTAGCCGGCATCGTCGGATGCCGCGAATTCGCTGGAAATATCAGGATTGCTGTCGATCGCGTCGTATACTTCCGACGCACCCACCTGCACTGTTTCGATGGGCACGTCATCGATGGCGATCCGCACTTTGGTATGCGGGGACGGCACCATCAGCATGCCACGGATGCCGCGAATCAGGCGGCCGGCCTGCCGTTTGAACGGGCCGTATACGGTACGGCAGATCAGTCGGGAGTAATGTTCGGTGCCATAGCCGACGTAGGGTTCGACACGTGGATACCAGTCGAGCGACCGCACCAATGCGGTCGAGAATTTCAGCCAGACACTGAATGCTTTGGTGATCGTGCGGCGGAACAGCCTGGTCAGCGGCGGTTTGACTTCAAGACGCTCATGTCTGGAGGCCGCGTCGAAGGTGGTGACCACCTTGCGTGCCGGAATCGGCACGGTGGGCATGTCATCGCAAGAATCGTCCATCCGCTCCCCCATACGCTGCTGTTCGCGCTGCTGGTCGTGCTGCGGCGCACGCTGCGGCGGGAACTGCGGCAACGGCTGAATTTCACTCATATGCCCACTATAGGGGTCGCGTTCGAACAAACAGTAACGCCACCGAGAAAATCAGGGAACTTTCAGGGCCCCGCAAGGCACTTCCCATAAAAAGGCTGCGGCCGGCGGGTGCGATGCGCGACCGTAAGCCCGGCCGAACGGCCTTGAGTGTGCCGCGCATCGCACCCGCCGGCCGCAGCCGTAATTAAAACTAGGCGTCCGTGCTATTCAGTCAGCCACAATCTTGGCATACTCGTCAGCGCTAAGCAGGTCAGGCTCGTCATCCTCAAGCTCGATCTTGAAAATCCAGCCCTCGCCGTACGGATCGTCCGTCACAATGCTCGGATCGTCCGCAGCCTCGTTGTTGACGTAGCGGATGGTGCCAGCCACCGGCGAGACCAGCGCGGTGACCGCCTTGGAGGATTCGAATTCCGCCACTTCGTCGCCAGCTTCGACCTGCGTACCGACTTCAGGCAAATCGATGTACACGAGTTCGCCGAACTGTTCGGTGGCGTATTCGGTAACGCCCACCATGGCGGGTTCAACGGAGGAATCCACCCACACGTGCTCGTCGGAGTATTCGAGGTGCTCGGGCACGTCGAGGTTCACTTTGCTATCGTTTGCTTCGCTCATGCCGCCCATTGTACGGCGTATGCGAACGCCGCGCACCCGCGCCACGCGTAACGGGTCAGCGTACCGGTCCGGATGGCATGGCGCCGACTACCTGCACGATGGTGCCTTCCGGACAGTTGTCGTAGATCCACTTGGAATCGGCTTCGTACATGTTCACGCAGCCGTGGGAGCCGTAGTGCGCCGGGTCGCCGTGGGCGATGCCGTAATTGTTCCAGCTTGCCGTGTGGAAGCCTTCGCCGCCGTAGAAGTAGCTTACCCACTTCACACCCTTGGACAGGTAGCGCGAGCCGTCGTCGTTCAGGCCGGTCATGTCCTGGATCTGATACTTGAGGTAGATGTAGAAGGTGCCCAGGTCGGTTTCGTGCTTGCCGGTGGTGCCCGTGCACACCGGGAAGGTCTTGACGGCCTCGTCGTTGTGATACACGGTGGCAGTTTGCGCGGTGCGGTCCACCACGATGCGGTATTCGCTCTTCTTCTGCACGGTTTTGAAGTTCTGCACATCACCGTCCACCGGAATGGTGGCGCCTTGGCCGTTTTTGAGCGCTTCGCCGATCTTCGGTGCGAGCGCCTCCATGTTCTTGACCTTCACGCCGTTCACGCCTTTGACGATGGTGGCCAGCACTTTGCCACTGTTGTCGACGGCGTCTTCCTGGTCGACCGCGTCCTGGTTGAGCTGGGCTGGGACCTGCTGCTGCACGTAGTTGGTGATGGCGTTGTCATCGTAGGACAGCGAAAGCGTGCCGTGTTCGAGGTCGGCGTCGGTTTTCAGCCATGAGGCCACGACTTCGGCTGGAATCTGGAAGGTCTTGCCTTGTCCGTTGTCCAGCACAATTGGCGCATTCAGTCGCGCGTTTGCCTGGTCGGCCACGTTTTGGGCTTCAGGCAGTGCGACCGGCACGTCGATGGTTTCGTACGTGATCGTCACGCTGCCGCTGTGCCCCGGGGTCGCGATGGCTTTGGCGACCGTGTCGATCACGTTGTCCACCTTCGGGGACCTGCCGCCGCGGCCTTCCACTGCGACGAAGGCGCGCGCGTTGGCATCGTACGATGCGGTGGACGGTACCGCGCGGTCGGTGTCCTGCACGAATTTGTCGGTGACGAACGTCCTGAGGGCCAGCTTGTTGGACTTGGCGTTCAGCGGCACGTTCTTCTTGACGAACGGGTTGACTTCGTTGATGTATTCGAGTGCGCCGTTGGTCTGGTGCTTGGCGGCGAGCAGTTCCGTGACCGTCTTGTCGACGTTGTAGCTCACGCCGAGGTCGCTCAGGCTGCCGGAAGCGTTGTTGCCGTTGCCGTCCTTGATGTTCACGGTGGTGTTCTTCACGGCGGCCGTCACCGTGTTTTTCAGCTGGTCGGCGGTCTGTCCGGCCACACTGGTTCCGCCGAAGGTCACGCCCGGCGCGGCCTTGTCTTGGAAGTACCAGCGTGCGGTGAAGAAGCCGGCGATCGCGGCGACCACCAGTACGGCGAGCACGATTCCGGTGATGATCAGCGGCAGTTTGCGTTTCTTGGCCACGACGGCTTCTCCTTCGACCGGCATGGTGAGCACGGGAATGGCGGGAGCGGGCGCGGATGAGGGCATGTCACCGGTAGGAATGGCACCAGTGGGAACAGCTCCGTTGGGGACAGTTCCGGCAGGCGTGGTTTCGGCGGCACCGGCCGTCGGGAATGACTGGAACGGCTGGGTCTGGTCCGATGCGAAATTCAACGGCGGCATGGTCTCGGTGGCGGCGTTGGACACGTCGTCCTGTTCGGACACATCGGCCACGTCGGCGAGATTGATCGTATCGCCGTTCTCACCAGACTGCGGCGGCACGGCATTCACCCCTTCAAACGAGATGCCGGCGAGGCTGTTGTCCGTATCGTTCTGCCCACTTCTATCAGACATGTATGTGGTTTCCTCATTCACTCTCTTAACGGTACATACCATGCAGCATGATACGCAGACGAGTGCCCAAACGAATACCTAAACAAGCTCCCCCGGCAACCGCCCCGAAGACAGGCTCAGCCGATACCACCTTTTAATGGCAGGTCTTGTCACGGCAGGTCGTGGCCGAGCCATTCCTCAATCATGTAGCGTGCGATCGTGGCTTTGCCCGGAGCCTCCATACGTCCCGAAACCAGTTCGCTCATGTATTCGTCGCGTGTGACCCAACGCGCCTGCAACGTTTCCTCGCCGTCCACGTGCACGTCGGTGGTGACCGCCACGCCTTTGAACGCCATCATGAGAGACGAGGGGAACGGCCACGGCTGGGAGCCGAGGTATTTGAGTTCGCCTATTTCGATGCCGACTTCCTCTTTGGCTTCGCGCCGGCATGCGTGCTCCAGGTTTTCGCCAGCCTCCACGAATCCGGCCGAAACCGAGTACAGGCCGTTGTTGCGCCATGCGCTGTTGTGCTGCAGCAGCAGACGGTCATCATGGTCGACGATCGCGGTGATCACCGCTGGCTCGATTCGGGGGAACAGCAAACGATTGCCATCCTCATCGTTCGTGCAGTGCTGAGCCCAGCCGCCGAGCGCCGGTTCGACGGGCGCGCCGCACGTCGGGCAGTGACGCTGCCGGGCGTGCCACATGCTGAGCGAGATGGCGGAGGTTGCCTGTCCGGCTTCGCGTGCGCTGGCGTGGGGTGCGAATCCGCGCAGGTCCACCCAGTCGAATCGGGTTGCCGCGCTTTCCAGCAGCGATTTCGCGTTTTCCTGCGATTCGTGCGCCGGCACTTCGGCGAACGCGTCGTCCGCTCCCCCGCTGCGAGCCGTCGCAGCCATAACCGTCGTATCGTTCGGCTGGACGTGCGTCACGTCCACGGCGATGACGTGCTCGCCCAATCGTCCGCCGTACGAGCCGAGGAATATCGCGAGCGCCGATGGGTGCGATTCGAGTTCCGCGGCAACGTACGCGCCCGGCAGTTGGGCGAGGCGCATTTTCACGTTGGCGTAGTCGGCGATGGCGCCTTGGCCGTGCGGCACGGCCACTTTGCCGTCTTTGACGAGGATGACTTTCGTTGCCGGTTCCGCCAGGACTTTGGCGAACAGGTCGGGTTCGCCGCGTCGTGCCACTTCGTAGTCGATGTCTCCTTGGGCGAGTGGCAGGAACGGCAGGGTCTGCGTCAATGCCAGTGGTGAGAACACGCTCATGGTTGTGTTGCCTCTTTCATGCGTGTTATATACGGAATATATTCGTTATACATACGTAGTACATATTTCGTATATACGTTTTATATATTTTCTCTATATCTTGTCGATACGCCGGATGGTCTGCCACAGATAATCGTCGCAGCCGGATCAGCCGACTCGCTTCACCAGTTCCAGCAACGCGGCGGCCACCTGGTCGGGGTGTTCGTACGCGCTGAAGTGGCCGCAGTCGTCGATCACCGTCATCGTCACGTCGGTTTTCGTCATCGCGTCGGCGACCGGCTTCATCACTGCCGGCGGGCTGGACGGGTCCTTGTCGCCGCAGATTACTGCGACTGGCACGTTGATGTTCGGCAGCACGTCGTTCAGGTCGGGACGGCCAGCGGCCATGCGTTCGCGCCAGGCGATGCCGTCGGCGGGCTGTTCGTTGATCCACGTTTCGAACTGCCTGCAGTAGGCGTCCGACTGCTTCACGGTGGAATCGGCTTCCGACGGCACGGCGAATCCCATGACCGGCTCGTGTGTGCCGGTCGTTTCGCAGTCGGTGGCGATTGCGACGCGCTTCAATCGCATGTCGGCGGAGTCGGCGTCGGCTTTCGTGTCGCACAGGGCGAGCGCCGCCACCGCTTCCGGATGCAGGCGTTGGATGTCGAGAATCAGGTAGCCGCCCATCGACAGGCCCACCCAGATGGCTTTGCTGTAGCCGGCGGCGTGCAGCAGGTCCACGTACGCGTCCGCCATGCGGTCCAGTCCGCATGGGAACGCGCCGTCGGCGTCCTTGCCGCCGCTGTCTTCGTCGGACGGAATCGGCCCTTCGCCGGCGCCGGGCATGTCCGGAGCCCAGATCGCAAATGGTTTCACGCCTTGTTTCACAGCTTGGTCGCGTAAAGCCACCGCACACTCGTCCCACATGCGGTGGTCCACCGGGAAGCCGTGCACGAGCACCACCGGCGTGGTTTCGGTATCGTTGCCGCCGTCCGTATATATGTTGTTGTTCAGTTCAATCGTCATATTTTTCTAATCCTCCCCTATCTGCCTATTCGCCTAGTTTGACTAGCTCTTGCCTCGCGTGCGCGGCTTGTCCTACTTGCCGGTCCACGCGAGCGCCTGCCGCACGATGGTGCCGTAACCATTGGCCATCTGCCCGACGAAGGTGTCGAGCATGTCTCCGGACGGGTCGACCCATTCCACATCGAGCGTCTCGTCCTGCGGCTTGCAATCGCCGGCGATCGGCACCACGTAGCACAGCGCGATCGCATGTTGGCGTGGATCGTAATAGTCGGACAGGCCGGGTGTCGGGAAGAATTCGGCCACGGTGAACGGCTGCAGGCTGATCGGCAGCTGCGGCAGGGCGATATCGCCCAAATCTTTTGCGACGTTGCGCGCCACCGCTTCACGCAACGATTCGTGATAGAGCACACGTCCGGCGATCAATGTGCGTTCGATACCGCCGTCGTCAGTGACGCGCAGCAGCGAGCCGATTTGCGCCACCCTGCCGAGATCGTCGGTGCGCACCGGCACGACCACGACGTACGGAATCGGTATTTCGTGGCGCATGCGGTTGATTTCGTCCGATGGGAGCCATCCCGGAGGGTTGCCCATTCCGCGGATGAAATCCTCCGGCGTAATGTCGTCGAATTCCCCGCGATGGCGGTTGGCGTCGAAATCGCCCTCGTCGGGCACTTCATCATTCATCACTGGCATGGTTCCATTATCACGCACGGCATGTGAATGTCACGTGCTTCCGATTCTTCCCATAGCGCAATCGGGTGCGGCAGTGTGTTTGCGTGGCGTGCGGCTATATACTTTTCGCAAACGGGCTTTCGCAATATTGCGCAGCATTGCACGATATTGTTTTTTGAAATCGGCTTATAGCGTAAGCCGGGAAATGGGGAACGCATATGGCAACGCATGCAGTCACTTCGCAGGATTTCAACCAGGTCGTCGAATCCAATGATCTGGTGTTCGTGGATTTCTGGGCCACGTGGTGCGGTCCGTGCCGTGCATTCGGCCCAACGTTCGAGAAGGCAAGCGAGGCGAATCCGGACGTCTATTTCGCGAAGGTGGATATCGATCAGAATCCCGATCTGGCCGCCGCGGCCAAGGTTCAGGCAGTGCCGACGCTGATGGTCGTCAAGAAGCAGCAGATCATCTTCCAGCAGGCCGGCGCGTTGCGCGCTTCCGATTTGGATGATCTGATCAGCCAGGCCAAGGCGTTGGATATGGATGCGGCCGCTTCCGATGGGGACACCGCTTCCAGCGGAGACGCCAAAGTGAAAACGCCAAGTAGTCAGTCGGAACGATGATTCGGCCCGTCGCCTGCGCGTTGCATACGTTATCTTCAAGTTCCTTGGGGTGCGGTAGACTATATGCAGTTGCGCGCATTCCGGCGGAACCCTAGCGGTTGTGCGCCGTGCCCTAGGCACGGAATCCGCCGAGGAATTGTACCCGATGTAGGAGCAGAATGGCTAGCCATAAGAAACATGCCCAACCAACTACGTTTGCCTTGCCGGGCAAATCTCAGATGGTGAAGATTGTCGCAACGGTTGCGGCAGTGGGGCTGTTGGCCACTGGCGGCATCGTGTCGCATAATCTGTACGCCACCGCGGAGAAGTCTCCTGCCAAGCAGGTCACCGCGTATTCCGTCACCGACAGCATCGAAGCCTCCCGTGGCAACGCCCGTGAGGCGCTTTCCGGAGATACTTCGTACGTCACCGTGAAGATCAACGGCAAGACCCGCGTGGTTCCCGGCATGCATTTCACCGACGTGAAGTCCGTGCTTGACGCGGGCGACATCACCCTTGATACGGAAGACACCGTTTCCCCGTCTTTGGATACGAAGGTGAACGAGAACACCGTCATCAAGATCGAACGTGCCGGCGCTTCCGTTGAGGTGTTTGATACGGATATCGCATTCAACACGGTCAAGAAGGAGACCTCCAGCCTGCCGAAGGGCCAAGAAAAGGTCGAGACCGAAGGCGCGAACGGTGTTATGGAGACCACGAACCTCGTCACCAAGTCCGGCGGCAAGGTCATGTCTTCCAATATGATCAGCTCTTTCGTGAAGAAGGCTCCGACTGACAAGGTGATCCTCGTCGGCACCGGCTCCTCGTCCACGCCGTCCGCGGCCGCAGCGTCGATCGGCACCACCGTGCCGGCTGGCGAAATGCAGCAGTGGGCTCACGATTATCTGCTGTCCAGCGGCTATTCCGAGGCCGATTTCACCGCCACCGTGTACATCATTTCTCATGAGTCCGGTTGGAATGTCGCAGCCACGAACCCAAGCTCCGGCGCGTACGGTCTGCCGCAGGCGCTGCCCGGTTCGAAGATGGTGAGCGCCGGTGCCGATTGGGCCACCAACTACCAGACCCAGCTTAAGTGGTTCTGGGGCTACTGCGCACAGCGCTACGGCTCCATCCAGGGCGCCTACACCTACTGGCTCGCCAACCACTGCTACTGAGTTTTAGTTTTTCAGACAGGAGAGGCTCCGCACACATTGTGCGGAGCCTCTCCTGTCTTATATGCCTCTTTTATATTTCATATGGAAAGATGCAGGCCATTCATGGCGTTACGGTTGTTTATGCACGCAATTCATTCATCGCTTTTATCGCGGCCCTTTTGGCCATCTTACGCGTGAGCGAACGGCCAGACGCAACGGGCTCGAAAAAGCCGTCATGCTCTTTTTCCACCCGTCCATCGCCAACCAAGCACGTTATTTTGAGCGACTCGAATACTGAACGAAGATCCTACACGCCCGCTACCTGCCACATTCATTCCAAGCTCCCTTTTTCAGGATTTTTGGGCTGGATGCATACGTACTCATTATTAGCGTTTATGGACGATTCGCACAGCCTATCAAGATACTGCATATAGTACAGCACTCACATCAAGAGAACTGTACTATATGCGATTTTTCAAGCTGAGCGGAATATTGTTCACTTACTCGCCATCTTTGGCCGTATGATGCGAACCTTTGCGGGGACCGCGCTTGCCGGATACACCCTTTGAGGCATCGGCCACAGCAAAAATGACAACCTTCTCATCCGGGTAGGACTCGCCATCCATGGCAAAATAGGCGATCTGGTCGTCTGCGACCGGCGGGAAAGTGAAATACTTCTGCACCGCTACCAGTACATCGGTGGTACGCACGGTCACGGAAGAAGCCTTTCCTGCAGCGTCAGAGTCGACGCCATCGGCCTTGCTTCGCTTGGTCTTGCAGAACTTGATGGCGTTCTCGTCTTTGGCGTCGCATGCCTGGACTGCGATCTTCTTCCGCTTGTCATTCACCAGCAATTTCACGTATGCCGGGCATCCGAGCGCTTCGGTCACGCCTTTGGAAAAGCGAACGGATGATTCCATGACCGTCATGGTCATCTTATTGGTGGTGGTCTTTTCTCCCACTGCTTCAAATCCGTCAAGAACAGACATGCCAACCCCTTGAAAATATAGGATATTAATTACATGCAATATAATACAACGATTCGCATAAATACACCCTTTTTTCACTAATAAAATAGGGGGTATCTCCGCTTTCCAGCAGAAATACCCCCTGTATTTCCAAGAATATAGCAATAATTCATAGACTTCATTGAACAAGTTTTCATTGAGATGAATTCAAGGAAATCATGCACCAATAATGTCGAGAATTACCGCGCCATATTTCAATAGTTGTATTTCACATCATTGGTCATTTTGCCACACGGCGTCTGATCGAGCTTCATATCAGCCGTGGCCTTGTCAGACACGGTCACGTCGAACTCGTACGTCACGCTCTTGCCAGGTGCGATGTACGCCATACTGGAGTTCAATGGCTTGCCGTCCATGGTGGCATTGCTACGGTCACGCACATCACCGGTCACGGCGATTGATCCAATCGAACCACCTGCAGGCGCGTAAATCAGCACACGCTGCGCGGATGTGCCACTCGGCGCCACGGGCACGCCACCAACGCCCTTCTGCTCACCACCGAGAATGTAACTCGTGCAGGTAGCCATTTCCGTGGAAGTCATACGGTTGGTCAGCGTGTACTTCACGTGGTAGGTCTTGTCCCCTGTCTTGGTCACTTCGCTGGTACGGTCGATATACCAACCCATCTTCGAAGGATTCTGCTCGCTGATGTAAATGCCCGTTTCCGGATTGGTCTCGCTCTCAGGCGCATTCTTGGCGAGTCCAGCACCTTGGAAGTACTTCGCTTCGTCATCGTGGAACGTGTAGGCGTAGAAGTGGCGGTTCTCGGCCAAATCACCGATGCTTTGCGCCACCTTCATCATCTTGTCCACAGTCATGTTGCCAAAAGCGCCGTCCATCACCGTTTTGGCAATGTACTCGAAGTATTCGTCCTGCTGTGCCACAGGAACGTCCTTGTAGATGGTGTTGAGCATGTATTCGGCGGTGTTCTCGCCGGTAAGCACAGTGCCATTGGACAAGGTGACTGGTCCGTTGATCTCCACCATTTTCTGGATGAACACCGGATCCGCGGAAATCAAACCGTCGATGTTGCAGGCATATTGCGAACGCTGCCATGAAGCGTTGAGCATTTCCGCGTTGCGGGAAACATCCGGCACCGCGAAGGTGTCTCGCACGTCGAAGGAGAAACCCAACGGCCTGTTGAATACCGCA
>OGWZ01003306.1_pt1 | contig 11143 bp, 9 predicted proteins | sample 1576141 | NCBI WGS metagenome assembly OGWZ01 (sample SAMEA3541512, study PRJEB24748) | human gut metagenome | biome: human gut; feature: human-associated habitat; material: faeces | place: China | collected 2012
GGGCTTACTAGGGACTTGCACCCATTAGACAATGCTCATGCCGAGCATACTATAAAAAGAGGGTGAATCATAAGTAAATGATTCACCCTCTTTCTGGTTTTATAAGAACAAGTCTTTCTTTGGCATGTTTGCCATATATTTCTTTCTCAGTTTCTCGAAGAAAGCCATTGTATCGTTAGAGAAACCATGTCCCTTCCAGGTGGATGTGTTCGTGATGAGAATCCAGCATTGGTTATCCGGATATTTCAAGACAATGGCTGATGTGCCAGCCAGCGAACCTGTACGAATCCATGGTTTGTTGCTCTTTGGTGTATAGTTCCAGCCGATAGAGTATTGGTGGTCAGCCTGCTCGCGCGTCATAAACTCGATACTCTTCTTACTGAGGATATCCTTGACATGTGGCAAACCATCGATGCTGGCAATAAAGCGGCTCAACTCTGCAGTCGAACCACACCAGGCACCTGCACCCGAGAGACGTGGAAGGTCGGTATCGCCATAGCATTTCTCTACCAGTCTGCCGCTGTTGTTATATTCGTATACCGGAATACTTCCTCCATGCATGTAGTATTTCGTCTCGTTAGGTCTGCGGTCCTTTAAGTAAGTTCCCGCAATATGCATGTCGTAGCAGCCGGCTGGGTGGAGCACATACTTCTGCATGAAGTTTTCATATTTCATTCCGCTCTTCTTTTCTATAATCATGGAGAGAATCATGTAGCCTAGATTGCTGTAGCATTTGCCTTTGCCAGGAGTATAGCCCAAGTGGCGCTTCAAGAGAATCTTGAGCAGGGTAGGGTGATCAGGTGGCGTTTTGAGATGGTTCTGCATCATGATGTAGCGGGTGGAAGATACCGGGTCACCGGCATAATTGTTGAAACCAGCCTGATGGCGCAGCAACTGTTCTACGGTGATGTCGTAATATCGCTTGTCCTTGATACTGTTGTTGTAAACGGTATCGCGCAGGATTCCCTTTTCGCCAAACACCTTCTCGTTCAGCTTGAGTTTCTTCATCTCCTGCAACTTCATGATACCTACGGCTGTAATCAGTTTCGATACAGAGGCGAAGCGCATCAGCATGTTAGGCTCCATTCTGATGCCTCGCTCCTTATCCGCCATTCCGAATCCGCGGGCATAGAGTAGCGAGTCGTTGCGGGTGATGACGAGTTGGGCTCCATTGATTTCCCATCTCTTGAGATACCTTTCTATTACCGAGTCCATCTCATGATATTCCTTCCCCTCTGTCAGGGCATTTGAGATGGAATCGTTGATGTGAACCTTAGGGAGCGAATCTGCCGCCTTGTTCTTATCTGATGCTGATGTACAGCGAGATACACAGCTGTGTGTAGTCCATCCTACGATTGCTGTAAAGGTAAGCAATATGATTGCTATGCGTTTTTTTCTTAGTCGTCGTGCCATTTTATTTAATTTTTCTTTTGCAAAGATTTTGCAATAGAGTGCAATGAAAGTTTACTTTCAGATTGCCGAGTGCAGCAAATCTTATGCAAAGATAATGCAATCTTCTCAAATAACAAAACATTGAAAATATATTTAAATTTATTTTGTATTGTCTATGAATTATCGTACCTTTGTACCCAGTTATAAAGAAAAACAATGAAGAAGGTATTAAAAAAGGTATTAAGATCCATATTCTATATAGTAGTCATGTCGGTTCTGGCATTCCTGCCCGACTTCTGGCTTTGGCACATCGGGGTGAGTGAGTGGCCTTTGCTGCTAGCCATCTTATGGTGGGTTCCCTCGTTGTTACTTGTTCTTGCCGAAGTGGGGTTGCAGATGGGGTTCTTCCATAAGTTGTCAGTCCGTGTACTCTTTACTACCATACTTTTCTCGGCATTCCCTAAGGTTGTCTTCATCCTGTTCGATGCATTTCTTCCTTGGTTTTTTGCTCTGATTCCAGCTTTGGGTGTAATGGGGTGGTTTGCCTTCGGCTTTATAGAGGGTTGGAAGCGGTTAGAACTGAAACATATTACCTTTACCTCGCCCGATTTGCCACCTTATTTTGATGGTTACCGTCTGGTACAGATTACCGACTTTCATCTCGGTTCGTTTCCTCCCGGCAATGATTTCGTGCAGAAGGTGGTGGATGCGACCAACAATGAAGAACCCGATATGATTCTCTTTACGGGCGATCTGGTCAATAACCAAGCCAGCGAAGTGGAGCCTTATCTGGATACGCTGGGGCAGCTTCATGCGTCAGATGGCATCTATTCTATCTGGGGAAATCATGATTATTGTGAATATGGCAACAATCATTCTATTGGCGCTTTGAAGAGAAACCGCCGTATGCTTTATGGTTATCAGGAAAGTCTGGGGTGGCATCAGCTGATGAACGAACATCATGTGGTGAGTCATGGTATGGCATCTATCGCTGTAATAGGCGTAGAGAATCCCGGTCAGCCTCCTTTCACCAATCGCAGTAATCTGAAGAAAGCGATGAAGGGGTTGAATCCAGATATGTTTAAAATCCTCTTGAGTCATGATCCTCACCATTGGCGCAGAGAAGTAGTTGGTAAGAAGATACAACTTACTCTGGCGGGACATACGCATGCCGGACAATTGAAAATAGGTAAGTGGACGCCTGCCCGCATGGCTTTCAAAGAGTGGGGCGGAGCTTACCGGATTGGTGAGCAGATGCTCTATGTATCATCGGGTATTGGTGGTTCTTTCCCTTTCCGCCTAGGCGCATGGCCTGAACTGACAGTTATCACGCTGAAACGTGATTTATAGTTCTTAAAGATAACGAAACTGGTGTTTAAGTGTTAACATATAGTTAAATATTAGCCGCTTGAACCATTGTGATGAAAAAAACGTGTTAAAAATTTGGTGGTTCGAATAAATGTTGTACCTTTGCACTAGTTTTCGCATATATTTGGGCAAATGGGGGGTGTCGTGAGATTGTACTCCATTTGTTTTTTGAAACAAGGCGAAAATACTTCACATCAGAAGTAGCTGTTCACATTTTAAATTTTATATTTTATATTTAATATTGATAATAATGAAGATTCCTGTAGAAGAACAATATAAATACGTAAAACTTACTCTCCCGGATGGAAGCAAGGCTGAAGGTCAGGCTGTCTTGTTGCATGCCTGTTGTGCACCTTGTTCGGCGGCTATCGTAGAATGTATGCTTCGTAATGGTATGAAGCCTACTGTATATTTCAGTAACAGTAATATCTATCCTCAGCAGGAGTATGATGTACGCAAACATGAACTGAAACGATTTCTGGAAGCCCAGAATGTACCTTATGTAGAGGATGAGTATGACCATCAGGAATGGCTTTCTGTTATCACGGGCTTAGAGGATGAGCCCGAGCGTGGCAGCCGTTGTTCTGTCTGCTTTCAGTTCCGCCTCTCTCATGCAGCCAAGTATGCGCAGGAGCATGGATTTCACCTTCTTACTACCACGTTGGCATCTTCGCGCTGGAAGAATATCAGGCAGATAGATACTGCCGGTCATCTTGCCGTTGAGGCTTATCCTGATGTAGAATGGTGGGATATGAATTGGCGGAAGAGCGGTTTGCAGAATCGCCGAGGTGAACTCTTGAGAATCAATGAATTCTATAATCAGTTATATTGTGGTTGCGAATTCAGTATGAGATAAATGAAAAAGCCCAGGACATCACGCCCTGGGCTTTTTTATAAGAATCTGTGAAATCTGTAGTGTTTATGAAAGTCCTGTAATCTCACCGTTTACTACATCAATGCGCTCAGCCTGTGGGCTCTTTGGTAAGCCCGGCATACGCATGATAGGACCAGCGATGACTACAATCATCTCGGCACCCATATTTACGGTGATGTCGCGAACGTGGAGTTCGAAACCATCTGTAGGACCGTATGCCTTGGCATCGGTAGAGAAACTGTACTGAGTCTTGGCAATACAGATAGGGAACTTTTCAGCACCCAGTTTCTTGATCTCTTCAATCATCGCCTTGGCAGAATCGCTCAATGTCACGCTGCCTGCTCCGTAAAGATTGAATGCAACCTTTTCTATCTTCTCCTCAACGCTATCGTTATCATCGTAAGCAAAATAGAGAGGGGCTGATGGACGCTCATCAATGGTCTTCACTACGAGGTTGGCAAGTTCAATGGCACCGTTTCCGCCTTCGGCAAAGGCGCTGTTTACGGCGAAACCGCAATCCATCTCCTCGCAATGCTTGCGCAATACTTCAATTTCTTCATCTGTATCGGTTGCAAACTTGTTGAATGCAATCACTACTGTCTGACCAAAGCTCTGCAGGTTCTTTACGTGCTTGTCGAGGTTCCAGTAACCGGCTTCCATACCTGCGATATTTGGCTTCTTGATATCTTCCTGAGCTACCCCACCATGCATCTTCAACGCCTGGAGGGTAACAACGAGAACGGTGAGGTCTGGTTGCAAACCTGTCTTGCGGCATTTGATGTCATAGAACTTCTCTGCACCGAGATCTGCACCGAATCCTGCCTCTGTAATAGCATAGTCGCCATACTCAAGAGCAGCAGCAGTAGCCATGACGGAATTGCAGCCATGAGCAATGTTGGCAAAAGGACCGCAATGAACAAATGCCGGTGTACCCTCTGTTGTCTGAACCAGATTTGGCTTCAAAGCATCGAGAAGAAGAGCTACGATACTGCCACCTACACCCATATCCTTTACGGTAAATGGCTTGTCATCCTCGGTGATGCCCAGGAGAATATTATCGATACGGCGACGAAGATCATCGATGCTTGTTGCGAAACACATGATAGCCATAATCTCAGAAGCTGGCGTAATATCGAAACCAGACTCTGTCTCGATGCCGTTCTTATCTCCTATACCGGTGATGATGCGGCGCAAGCCTCTATCGTTCACATCCATGACGCGACGCCAAAGAATCTTCTTGAGTTTGAAACCCTCTGCTTCGTGCTGGAAACGGTAATTGTCCAGAAGGGCAGAGATCATGTTGTTGGCCTCTGTGATGGCATGGAAATCGCCAGTGAAATGGAGATTAATCTTATCCATAGGCAAAACCTGGGCATAACCGCCACCTGCAGCACCACCCTTCATGCCGAAGCAAGGACCCAGAGATGGTTCGCGAAGAGCCACTACAGCCTTCTTGCCAATCTTCTGCATACCCAGGGCGAGACCCACGGATACGGTGGTCTTGCCATTACCAGCCTTGGTAGGACTGATAGCGGTAACGAGGATGAGGTGATGGTTCTTAAACTTGTTTCTGTCAATTCTGGCCGTAGTAATCTTAGCGATGTAACGGCCGTAGTTTTCCACTTGGTCTTCGTGAATTCCAAGTTCTGCTGCCACTTCATTGATAGGGCGCAATTTTACCGATTTAGCTATTTCAATATCTGTTAACATAAAATAAATAGTTTTATGGTGCAAAGGTACAGAAAAGTATTCATATATTAAAATAAGAAAGTATAAAAAAACAAAATAAAAAAGGAAGACTTTTCCCCATTTTCAAATGACGAAGTTTAAAAAAAGTAAATTGTAGGATTTTGTCGTGTGAATGTAGTACCTTTGCAAGCGAATTTATATTTTATAGTACGTATGAACAAGTCTTTAGCATTAGCTCATTTTCAGACGAGCTTTCAGTTTATCACGCATCAGAACGAACGCTTCTCTTATCTCGAAGGAGCCTATCTAGCACTTATCGGAGGATGTGATTGGATTCAGCTTCGCATGAAAGGTGCTACCGATGAAGAGGTTGAGCCTATAGCCCGTAAGTTAAAGTTGGCTTGCGAGGGTGCCGGTGCAACTTTTATCCTCGACGACCGTGTAGAACTGGTGAAGAAGTTACAGATAGATGGTGTACATCTTGGGAAGAATGATATGCCGGTTGATGAGGCCCGTAAGTTCCTGGGTGATGAATTCATTATCGGAGGCACAGCCAATACTTTTGATGATATTCGCCGTTTGCATGAACAGGGGGCTGACTATATCGGTTGTGGTCCGTTCCGCTATACTACTACCAAGGAGAAACTCTCTCCGGTGTTGGGTATAGAAGGTTATCGCCAGATTATTGAGCAGATGAGGGAGAATAAAATCTCTCTGCCTATGGTAGCCATCGGAGGTTTGACTCCAGACGATATAGATCCGCTTGCAGAATTGGGCATCGGTGTGGCAATGAGCGGTACCATCCTGAATGCGGAGAACCCTGTTACCATGACACGTCAGATTCATGACAAGTGTTTCGGATTATTCATCGAAAATCTCAATCACTTTTTTGAGAATCAGTAGAATGATACTCATAAATGATGATTTTTCATAGATAAGAGAAGAAAGTTTCGGTTTTCTTCTCTTTTCTCATTTTATTGTCGTAACTTTGCACCTGCATTGCAAAACTGTTGCAAGACAATTACAAATAATGAATTTAAAAGACATGAAATTAAAAGTGGGAATTAACTTAGGATATATAGGAAAAACAGATGCTGTTGGAAAGAACGATAACATCATGATATACGCACCTTCAAATAAAGGTGCTTAAAAACCCGGGCACAAACGTGTTCGGGCTTTTTAATTTTACTATATATAAATAGGTGTAAAACCAACTCAAAATAGATAGTGTGTGCAAAATATATAATTATTAACTTTATAAAAAAAAGGTATCAAAATGATGAAAACAGAATGGAGAGGTTTCAAAGGAAACATGTGGCAGAGTGAAGTGAATCTTCGTGATTTCATTCAGAACAACTACACTTGTTATGACGGCGATGAGTCGTTCCTTGCAGAACCAACTCAGGCAACTAACACCCTTTGGGGTATGTTGAAGGAACTCCAGAAGGAGGAGCGCGCCAAGGGTGGTGTGCTTGATATGGAAACAGAAATCGTTTCAGGATTGACAGCTTATGGTGCTGCTTATATCGGTGAAGGTACAAAGGATTTGGAGAAAGTGGTAGGTCTTCAGACTGATAAGCCTTTGAAGCGTGCCTTCATGCCTTACGGTGGTATCAAGATGGCGGAGCAGGCTTGTACAACATATGGCTATCAGCCATCAGAGAAGCTCCACGAAATCTTCCACAAGTATTGCAAAACTCATAATGATGGCGTATTCGATGCTTATACTCCAGAGATGAAACTCGTTCGCCATAACCACATTCTTACCGGTCTTCCTGATACATACGGTCGCGGCCGTATCGTGGGTGACTACCGTCGTGTGGCTCTTTATGGTATCGACTTTCTCATCGAGGAGAAGAAGAACGACCTCGCTAACATGGGCGACCGTGAGATGATTGACGACGTTATCCGTCTTCGTGAAGAGGTTTCTATGCAGATCAAGGCTCTCAAGGGCTTGAAGGAGATGGCTCAGTTGTATGGTTACGACATCTCTCAGCCTGCCAAGAACGCTCGCGAGGCTGTTCAGTGGTTGTACTTCGGTTACCTCGGAGCTGTGAAGACTCAGAATGGTGCTGCGATGTCTGTAGGCCGTATCTCTACATTCCTCGATATCTATATCCAGCGCGATTTGAATGAGGGTACTCTTACCGAGGATGAGGCTCAGGAGCTCATCGACCACTTGGTCATGAAGTTCCGTATGGTTAAGTTCGCCCGTATCCCTTCTTACAACGAGCTCTTCACCGGCGACCCAGTTTGGGCTACTCTCGAAGTAGCTGGTATGGGTCAGGATGGCCGCTCAATGGTTACCAAGAACGATTTCCGTTTCCTCCACACATTGGAGAATATGGGTCCTTCACCAGAGCCAAACTTGACTGTACTCTATAGCTCTCGCTTACCAAAGGCATTCAAGCACTACGCTTCTCTCATCTCTGTAAAGACAAGCTCTATCCAGTATGAGAACGATGACGTAATGCGCCCAGTTTGGGGTGACGACTATAGCATCTGCTGCTGTGTATCTGCTACACAGACAGGTAAGGAGATGCAGTTCTTCGGTGCACGTGCCAACTTGGCTAAGTGCTTGACCTACGCTGTATCTGGCGGTGTTGATTCAAAGACACGCGAGCAGTGCGGTCCTAAGTATCGCGCCGTTGAGGGTGATGTATTGACATACGAGGAGTTCATGCCACGTTTCATGGATATGATGGACTGGTTGGCTGGCGTTTATGTGAAGACATTGAACCTCATCCACTACATGCACGATAAGTACTTCTACGAGGCAGCAGAGTTGGCGCTCATCGATACAGATGTTCGTCGTACTTTCGCTACAGGTATCGCTGGTTTCAGCCACGTAGTTGACTCTATCTCAGCTATCAAGTATGCCAAGGTAAACATCATTCGTGATGAGACCGGTTTCCCTCTCAGCTTCAAGACCGAGGGCGACTTTCCACGTTATGGTAACGATGATGAGCGTGCTGATGAGATTGCAGTATGGTTGCTCAAGACCTTCATGAACATGATCAAGAAGCATCATACATACCGCAATTCTGAGCCTACTACATCTATCCTGACTATCACATCAAATGTAGTATACGGTAAGTACACCAGCAACATGCCTGATGGTCGTCCAGCCGGTGCTCCATTGGCTCCAGGTGCTAACCCATCTTACGGTGCAGAGAAGAACGGTCTTTTGGCTTCATTGAACTCAGTAGCTAAGTTGCCATACGAGTATGCTCTCGATGGTATCTCTAATACTCAGACCATCAGCCCTGGTGCTCTCGGTCACAACGATGAGGAGCGTGCCCAGACATTGGTAGGTGTATTGGATGGTTACTTCAACCAGGGTTCTCACCACCTGAACGTGAACGTATTCGGTATCGACAAGCTCAAGGATGCGATGGAGCACCCAGAGAAGGAAGAGTACCAGAACTTTACTATCCGTGTGAGTGGTTACGCTGTTAAGTTCATCGACTTGACACGTGAGCAGCAGCTCGACGTAATCGCTCGTCAGGCTCACGAGAGACTCTAATCAATTAGAAGAATAAATATTGCCCGCTAGATTTTCTTTCCGAGGATATTTAGCGGGCATTTTTAGCTTAATTGTTATGCATAAAGGATTTGTACACAGCATAGAGAGCTTTGGTTCAGTAGATGGACCAGGCATCAGATTTTTGATTTTCCTGCAGGGTTGCCCCATGCGCTGCCAGTTCTGCCATAATCCGGATTCATGGAAGATGGGAGTGGGAGAGGAATGGAGTGCCGATGACCTGCTGGATAAGGCAGAGCGATTCAAGAGTTATTGGGGTGACAAGGGCGGTATTACCGTAAGTGGTGGAGAAGCCCTGATGCAGATAGACTTTCTCATCGAACTTTTCGAGAAAGCCCATCAGCGTGGCATCAACACTTGTCTTGATACATCAGCGCAACCATTTAGGAAAGAGGGTGCTTTCTTCGATAAATTCGAGCGTCTGATGGCCGTCACTGATACTGTTCTTCTTGATATCAAGCATATCAACGATGAAGAGCATCGTAAACTCACCCGCCATTCTAATGTAAACATACTGGATTGTGCACGATATTTAAGCGAGATACACAAACCGGTATGGATTCGTCACGTCCTGATTCCAGGTATTACCGACAAGGATGAATACCTCTATCAGCTGCGTGATTTCCTCTCAACACTCTCTAATATTGAGCATATAGATGTCTTACCTTATCATACGATGGGTATCTACAAGTATGAGAAACTAGGTATTGCCTACCCGCTGGAAGGCATAGATCCTCCTACTAGTGATCGCATTGCTCATGCAGAAGCAATCTTGCAAGAGGCACTTTAGCCTCTTGCAAGACTGCTTAGATGAGCGTCTAGCGAACTGGTGAGACGGGCTTTGATGATAGGCTTTGTGATGTAGTCGTTTACTCCAAGCTCGTAGCATTCATCCACATTATCCTTGTTGCTTAACAGGGAAACCACGATGATGACCATTTCACTTTTACCGATTACCACAATCTGATACTCTTTTTCCAGAACTTTAGGATCATCTGTCACCTTGATGTTATATTCTTCTTTTACTTCCTTTACATCTACCAATGGATCGTAGAGTGTGGTTTTGTAACCTGCTCCTACCAGGTTGATATAGAGATCGGCTACTTTTGTGTTCCTGATATCATCGCTGTCTGGCTTGAACGAGAAGCCGAGAATCAGCACGTTAGTCTCCGGAGCCTTGAACTTTCTGCTTTCAGATGCATTCTTAATCTTTCCTGCCATCCATACCGCCATCTGCTCGTTAACCTCGCGGGCTGTAGAGAGCAGCGATGGTACCACGTCAACCTCCTGTGCCTTGTTAATCAGGTAGTATGGGTCTACCGCGATGCAGTGGCCGCCAACGAGTCCTGGAGTAGCTGGCACGAAGTTCCATTTTGTGCTAGCTGCCGCCGTTACGTCTTCGATGTTGATGTTCATCTTGTCAAAAATCTTTTCCATCTCGTTAAAGAAGGCTATCTGTATGTCTCTCTGGCAGTTCTCCATCAGTTTACATGCCTCTGCTATTTTGATACTCTTCGCCCTGTAGGTGCCATGGGTAAGTACTGAAGCATAGAGGCTGTCGATGATAGCTGCTGCTTCGGGTGTAGAACCGCTGGTAACCTTCACGATGTTCTCAATGGTATGAACAGTATCGCCCGGGTTGATGCGCTCTGGCGAGAAGCCTACAAAGAAACTCTGGTTCAACTTCAATCCTGATGTAGATGCCAGTAATGGAGCGCAGACCTCTTCTGTCAGACCTGGGTAAACGGTACTCTCGTAGACTACGATATCACCTTCTTTCAGGATCTTGCCAACCTCAGCTGTAGCATTGCGCACGCAACTGATGTCTGGCTTGTTCGATTTGTTCACCGGTGTCGGTACAGCGATGATATACACATTACACTTCTTCAGGTCATCAATATTGCTGGTCAGTTTCAGTCCCTGTTCCAACGCTTTGGATACAGGTCTGTTGTCTTCCATCGTGCTTTTGGCTAACTTGGCTACCTTCTCAGCTTTGATGTCATAACCCCATGTATCGTATTTCTTTGAGAATAAGCATGCCAGTGGAGTACCAACATACCCTAATCCTATTACTCCAATCTTAAACTCAAAAGACTTGTTTATCATATACTATATTCTGTTTATCCTCAAATCCGCAACCTATAGGGTTTAGTGGGATTTTGCTTGCAAAGCGACGAAATTCATTTTATTGTACATATTTCTTGCACAACAGAAATGTCGTAGACACAAAATCCCCTTACCCCATAAAGCGACTTGAGGTAATACGCTGGTTTAAC
>OGWZ01003307.1_pt1 | contig 11143 bp, 6 predicted proteins | sample 1576141 | NCBI WGS metagenome assembly OGWZ01 (sample SAMEA3541512, study PRJEB24748) | human gut metagenome | biome: human gut; feature: human-associated habitat; material: faeces | place: China | collected 2012
CGGCGGCCGATGGTGGTATCGAAATGCAGATGGGAGTTATCCGAAGAGTACCTGGAAACTGATCAACGGTTCATGGTATTATTTTGAATCTGATGGATGGATGGCGACTGGCTGGAAAAAACTGGGCGGCGAATGGTATTATCTTACATCCAGTGGAGCGATGGCTACCGGATGGGTGAAACTGAATGGGAAATATTATTTCATGAACGGTTCCGGTGTGATGCAGCATGATACCTGGGTGGATAATGGTGCCTACTACGTGAACAGCGATGGTGTCTGGGTGGAAGGAAAGACTTCCCAGAACAAAGCAGAAAGCAGTCAGACAGTTTCCACAGCAGGTTGGGTGTCCAGCGGCGGCCGATGGTGGTATCGGGAAGCAGATGGTTCCTATCCGAGAAACAACTGGAAAGTAATTAATGGTTCCTGGTATTATTTTGACGGCAGTGGCTGGATGGTAACCGGCTGGCTAAAACGCGCAAGCAGCTGGTATTATCTGGAGCCGGGCAACGGTAATATGGTAACCGGTTGGAGAAAAATCGGAAGTACCTGGTATTATCTGAATCCGGGAAATGGCGATATGGCAACGGGCTGGACAACCATTGGAGGAACCCGATATTACATGAATCAGGATGGAGCCATGGTAGTAGGCTGGCTGCAACTGGGCAGTGACTGGTATTATATGAACGGCAGCGGTGCCATGCTGACAGGCTGGCAGAAAATCGGAGGTACCTGGTATTATCTGAATCCGACGACCGGTAAGATGGCAACAGGCTGGACAACCGTTGGTGGAAGTAAATATTATATGAACGGTAGCGGTGCCATGCTGACGGACTGGCAGAATATTGACGGTTCAGAGTATTATTTTTACAGCAGTGGCGCCATGGCGGTAAGTACAGTCATCGGCGGTGTTGAAATCGGAGCAGATGGAAAAGCATCGAGAACAGAAAGTCAGGCGATTGGGACTCTGACCAAGTTTTTGAAAACAATGATTCAGCCGGTAGGTAACACCTTGTATGTATGGGGTGGCGGTCATGACGCCTGGACAGACGGTGACGGACTGCGTATCGGTATGAACCCGAAGTGGAAACAGTTCTATAACCAGCAGGGAGCTTCGTATAATTATACGAAACACCGATATGAGTATCAGAATGGTCTGGACTGTTCCGGTCTGGTCAGCTGGGCTGTCTACAATACATATAATACGAAATCAAACCAGAAAGAAACGGCATACAGTTCAACATCTACCGGATTCCCGGCTTATCTGACCAACAAAGGTTTTGGATCGCACGGAAAAGTTTCCGGTGGAACATTTACACCTGGTGACGTGGTAAGTATGACCGGTCATGTGTGGGTTGTTCTTGGCATGTGTTCGGATGGAAGTCTGGTGATCGTTCATGCGACACCACCGGTAGTTCAGATCAGCGGTACGGTCAATACAGCAGGAAGCACGAACAGTGAGGCTGTAAAACTGGCAAATGCATATATGAAGAAATATTATTCAGATGCAGCCGGCAAATATAATCTGTGTATCGCAAGTAAAGCATATGTGAATAACGTAGACCGTTTCCAGTGGTCCTCCAGCAGTATGAGAGATCCGGATGGACTGCGTAATATGACGGCAGCACAGGTACTTGAAAAATTGATTGGACCGCAATAAGAAAAAATGTAAAGAAAAACACCATTTTGTAAAATGGTGTTTTTTTATTACTGTTCACTGGTAATATCCCGCGAGGCGTTTTTTGTGAGCGAAGGTCACAGAAAACCCGAGATATATCGCGCGAATTTATGCGAGCAGTATAAATTCTGTGCATCGCGCAGCGTGTTGCTGGGCACGGAGTGGACAGTAACATTTTTTCTTTACAATCTGGTGAAAGAGTTTAGCATAGAGGGGTTGCAGGAAAAATGGTTTTGTGTTAATATGTTAAGGAATGTAAAGAGAATGTTTCGTAAATATTACAAGAATATATAACACAATGCAAAACAATAAAAGGAGAAATGTATGAAAAAAAGAATCCTTTATTTAACATTAGGATTAATGCTGACAATTTCACAGGCAGTACCTGCCGGTGCTGCATCCAGAAAAGATCAGTTAAAACAGGATAAGGCAGCAGCGCAGAGTCAGCTTGCAGCACAGGAGTCTAAAATCAATAATCTGGAAGACCAGAAACAGACTCTTTCCGCTGAGATCGATCAGCTGGATTCTGATCTGGTAAATATTATGGTTGAGATTGAGATTCTGGATGGTGAGTTATCCGATAAAGAAGCGCAGATCGAGCAGACCAAAGCAGATCTGGCAGTGGCAGAAGAAAATAAACAGAAACAGTATGAAGCCATGAAGAAGAGAATCCAGTATCTGTATGAAAAGGGTGGAGATGATGCATGGGCACAGATGCTGTTCCAGGCATCGGACTTTACCAGTCTTCTGAACCAGGCAGAATATGTACAGCAGATGTATGACAGTGACAGAAACAGTCTGGAAGAGTTCAAAGAGACCGTACAGCAGGTAAAAGACCTTGGAGATCAGTTGGACAGTGAGAAAGCAGAACTGGAAGAGATGAACCAGGAATACCAGAACCGTCAGGCGAGTATGCAGACACAGCTGGAAGAGAAGAAAGCAACATCCAGTGACTATGATGCGCAGATCGCACAGGCGCAGAGCCAGGCTGCTCAGTATACAGAACTGATTCGCCAGCAGAATGCGGAGATTCAGAAGATCGAAGAAGAAGAAAAGAAGGCAGCTGAGGAAGCAGCAAGAAAAGCAGCAGAAGAGGCGGCAAAGAAAGCCCAGGAAGAAGCTGCAAAAAAAGCTCAGGAAGAGGCAGCAAAGAAAGCAGCAGCAGAGGCCAGCAAAAAAACTTCCTCCTCCAGCAATGCGTCTACAGGAACTACAAGCTCTTCAACAAGTAATAAATCAACTACAAGTACCGGTAACACAAGTACAGCTGGTACAAGTACAGGAAGCAGTTCTTCGACAGCTGCAAAAGACAACGGAAGTTCTTCTTCATCCAGCAGCTCTTCAAGTAGCTCCAGCGTATCATACAACCCGACAGGACAGTCTGTTGTTAATTACGCGTGCCAGTTCGTAGGCAATCCATATGTATGGGGCGGTACAAGCCTGACAAACGGAGCTGACTGTTCCGGATTTATCATGAGTGTATATGCGAAGTTTGGTGTATCCCTTCCGCATTCTTCCGGAGCCATGGCAGGCTGTGGTCGTGGAGTTTCTTATTCAGAAGCAATGCCTGGAGATATTATCTGCTATGCAGGTCATGTAGCAATCTACATGGGCGGTGGACAGATCGTACATGCAAGTAACGCAAAAGACGGTATCAAGATCAGCGGAAACGCTGCATACAGACCGATTGTTGCAGTACGTCGTGTACTGTAATCAGAATAATAGTAAAAATTATGAGAGTCGTATCTGAAAAGGATATGGCTCTTTTTTTATACTCTATTCTGCTTTAACGTGGCATTTTATTGTAGTTCCGAATTTGACAAAATGAATGATGGAATCAACACAAAAGAACGAGCCGATAAAAAAACGAATCGTTATAATTAGAACAAAAGAGACTGAGACAGTCCGTATGCAGACGGAAGGAGGCAGATAATGAAGAATCGAAAAAAACAGCTTATGAAGATCGGAGCTGTCATAGCGGTGATTGCAGTTGCAGGAATTGCCGGCGGAGTCGTTATATGCAAGGGTGCCAATCGATTCGAGCTGACAGTAGCCGGGGATCTAATCAGTAAAGAAGAGTATGTGAACTGCATGAATTCCGTGGAATACGACACAAAGATACAGATCCAACAAGATTATGATGCCGTATACGGAACGGATTTCTGGGAAAAGCAATACGACGGACAATACGGCTATGAGATCCTCGCCCGGAATACAGTCGAGCAGTTGAAATACATCCATGCAGTATATGATCTTGCCGAAGAAAACGGAGATGTGGCAGACAGCAGCTACGAGGCTCTGGAAAAACGCTGGAAGGACGGCAATGCAGAGCGGAGCGAGAAAGTAAAAAAAGGCGAAGTGATCTACGGACTGAAGGAGTATACGTTTCAGCTGTATTTGGACTATGAGCTCAGTACTCTGAAAGAAAAATACTGCAACGATACCTCACGGGAGGGTATGCAACTGACGGAGGACGAAGTTCTTCAACACTATCAAAGTCGCGACTGGGTATTTGGAGGCAGTGAAGAAAACGCTGACCTGGAAACAGCAAGAATAGCAGTCGAAAGAGAACTGCGTGAACAGAAATACGACGATATGATCACGCAGCGTGAAAACGGTTCTCAGGTGGAAGGAAACATGAAAGATGTAAACCGGTACACCTTGAAGAATATACAATAATGGAAGGAGAAAAGGTATGAAGAAAAGATGGATGAGCGGTACGTTAGCACTTCTGCTTGCAGGAACAACAGTCGCATCAATGATGCCTGCAGTATCTGTTAAGGCTGAGGGAAATACCGTAAATGGAACAACATATTATGTTGATTCCAATGGGGGAAATGATAGCAATGAAGGAACATCAGAAGGCAAGGCGTTTAAGACACTTGACAAAGTAAATGCACTTGATCTTGAGCCGGGAGATACAGTGCTTCTGAAAAAGGGATCTGTATTTGAGGATCAGGCTCTTACGTTTACAAAAGAGGACAGCGGTACTGCAGAAGCACCGGTAAAAGTATCTACCTATGGAGAGGGAAACAGACCACAGATCAATACAAATGGTCATGGCTTATGGGAGTTAAACTATGGTACTCCGCTGGATAACCAGAACCATAAATGGAAAGGTACTGTATCTTCCAGTATTTTAATTGAAGATGCTGAATACCTTGAAATCGAAGGTCTGGAACTGACCAACGACAGAAATAGTGCAACCGATACCGAAAAAGATAAAGCGTATAATGATGCATACGCAATGGACAGAACCGGTGTTGCCGGAGTTGCAAAAGACAATGGAACGGTAGATCATATCGTATTAAATGATCTTTACATTCATAACGTAACAGGTAACGTTTATAACAAACACATGACAAATGGTGGTATCTATTTCATCGTTGCAAAACCAACGAATGAAGGCGAAACCGGAATCGCAAGATACAATGATATTCAGATTAGAAACTGTTCTCTGGATACTGTAAACCGTTGGGGAATTGCAGTCGGATATACCTATCAGTGGAGACAATTCACAACAGGTGCATTGTCAGATGCAACAATGGCAAAATATGCTTCATCCAATGTTGTGATCGAGAACAACTACCTGAACCATGTAGGTGGAGATGCCATCACAACCATGTATCTGGACAGACCGATGGTTCAGTACAATGTGTCAGAGAATGCATCAGAGCAGATCAATTTCAAAGACTACTCAAAGAATCAGCCAAGTCTTGATGCAAATGGTAATGTAAACGGTACACAGGGCGTTGGAGCAGGACGAGTGGCAGCAGGTATCTGGCCATGGAAGTGTAAAAATGCAATCTTCCAGTACAATGAGTGCTTCAGAACATTAAACGCTTCCAATGGTAACGGCGATGGACAGCCTTGGGATGCTGACTATGGCGATGGAACAAACTACCAGTACAACTACAGCCATGGTAATACAGCAAGTACCATCATGTTCTGTGGCGGAGAGTCCATTAACAATACATTCCGCTACAATATCAGTCAGTATGAAGATATGGGACCTCTGGATCCGGCCGGTAACTCTGGGAACTGCCAGGTTTACAACAATACGTTCTATATCAAAGAAGGTCTCAATACCATCTGGCACAGAAGTCATGGCAATGGCGGTCCTGTAGATATGGAAAATAATATTTTCTACTTCGCAGGTGACACACCGGTTGCAGTAAACGACTGGAATCCTAGCGGAAATAAAACTTACAGCAACAACTTATATTACAACGTAACTAATTATCCAAATGATGCAAACTCGGTAAAAGTGAATGCAGGAACACAGGTACTTGTGAATCCAGGTTCCGGTCCGGATTCTGTAGCGACAGATAAGAGCGCAAGAAGACATGAAGATCCAACCGCTACAACAGTATTTGACGGATACAAACTTGCAGAAAACTCTCCTGCAATCAACGCTGGTAAAGTAGTAGTCGACAGAAACGGTTATACCATTGATCACGACTTCTTCGGTCACAAGATCACAGCAGTACCGGAGATCGGAGCAGCAGAAAGTGATGCAGTGGCAGCACTTGTACTGAGATCTAACGTATATACTGTTACCGGAACAAATGTAAGCGATCTTCCGAAAAATACAACAGTAAAAGATTTCCTTGAGAATGTTATCATCGATGCAGGTGTTACCGTTACGATCAAAGATGGTGAGAAGGAACTTACTGCAACAGATATCGTAAAAGGAGGAGCAACAATCACTCTTTCTTATGAAGGAATGGAAAGTGTCACTTATACAGTTGTTGCAAGTTCTGATAAAGAATTAAAAGATTGTTACTATGAAGTAAAAGGAACAACCATGAGCGTTCCTTATACAGACAAAAATCCGGCTACCGTAAAAGAGGTAAAAGCAAATATCACAGTAGCAGACACAGCAACGGTTTCTGTATTAAACGGTGAAAACGAACTGGCAGATACAGATAACGTAGCAGCAGGAATGATTCTTCGTATCACTGCTGAAAACGGAGATACAAACGATTATATAATCGCTCAGAAAAATACATACAACTGGACTTTAGATTATGTAAATGGACAACAGGGAAATGTCTGGTTCGGCCAGATTAAAAGAGGAACCGGCGACTGGGCAAATATGACAGAAGTTGACCACGATAGATGGCCAAACTGGGCAGTAAATACTTATTATGGTCCTGGTATTGATGCACCACAGGGAACAATTACAACAACAAATCCATCTGTTCACGGTTTACTTTCTGCACCGCCAAGCACAGATATCTCTACTGCAATGGCATATCGAGTACCGAAGAGCGGAACCGTTACGTTCAATGTAAAAGATGACGAGCCATACCTTCGTCAAAATGGAAATACAAACGGAACTGTTACCTTAGGTCTCTATGTAAATGGCACAGAGAAGAAAAGTGTAACGCTTGCAAATAGTAAAGAGAAAGTGGGAGATTGGGAAAAACCGGAAGAGTTTGAAGTGGCTCAGGGTGACATCATCCGTGTAGTAGTAAAATGTAACGGAAACCCAAGCAAACCATCTGCTCATATTACACCGATTATTACTTACGTGGATAAAGCTGCTGCAGATAAAGAAGCCCCAACAGTTCCGGCTGATGTAAAAGCAACAGAAGTAACAGTGACAACTGCAAAAATCACATGGAGCGAATCCACCGATAATGTAAGTGTAGCCGGATACAATGTCTATGTAAATGAAACAAAAGTAAATGATGCACTTGTAACAGGTACTGAATACAGTTTAACAGATCTTACCGCAGCTACGGAGTACAGTGTAACTGTAACAGCAGTGGATGCAGCAGAAAATGAATCTGCAAAATCCGAAGCGGTGGTATTTACAACAGAAGCAGAAAAAGATACCCAAGCGCCAACTGCACCAACAGACGTAAAAGCAACAGAAGTAACCGAAACAACCGCAAAAGTTACATGGAGCGAAGCGACCGATAATGTAGGTGTCGTTGGATATAACGTATACTTAAATGAAACAAAAGTAAATGACGCACTTGTAACAGGTACTGAATATGCGTTAACCGGGCTTACAGAAGCAACCGAATACACAGTAAGAGTAACTGCAGTGGACGCAGCAGACAATGAATCTGAAAGATCCATTGTAGATACATTTACAACTCTGACAACAGTAGATACCGAAGCACCAGGTGTACCAACGAATGTATCTGCAGCAGATGTGACACAGACAGGAGCAAAAGTTACCTGGAGTGCATCTGCAGACAATGTAGGCGTCGTTGGATACAACGTATATGTAGGTGAAGGAAAAGTAAATGATACACCTGTAACAGCTACAGAATATGCATTAACCGGACTTACAGCAAATACAGAGTATACAGTAAGCGTAAGCGCAGTGGATGCAGCAGGCAATGAATCTGCAAAATCTAAAGCAGCAACATTTACCACATTAGAAGCAGAAGAAGAAAAAGATACCGAGGTACCAGGCGTACCAACGAATGTATCTGCAGCAGATGTGACACAGACAGGAGCAAAAGTTACCTGGAGTGAAGCAACAGACAATGTAGGTGTAGCAGGATACAACGTATATGTAAATGAGGCAAAAGTAAATGAGGAACTTGTAGCAGGTACTGAATTTGCACTGACAGGGCTTACAGAAGCAACTGAATATACAGTAAGAGTAAGTGCAGTGGATGCAGCAGGAAATGAATCTGCAAGATCTGAAGCAGCGACATTTACGACATTAGAAAGTGAAAAACCGGCTCCGGAAAAACCATCCGCTCCTACGAATGTAAAAGTATCTGAAATTACTCATACCACAGCAATCGTTACCTGGGAACCGGCTGCAGAAAGAGCGATGGCACCTGGATACAATGTATATCTGGATGATAAAAAACAGAATGAATTGCCTATAGAAGGAACAGAGTACAAGTTGACTGGCCTTAAGGTAGGAACCAGATACAATGTAGCTGTAACAGTAGTAGATGTAGAAGGAATAGAATCTGACAGAACAGAAGAAGTAGAAGATACATTTATAACAAAGGCAGATAAAGATAAACTGCAGGAGACCGCAAAAGATGTAGACAAAGTTCTGGAAAACAAAGGAAACTATACAGAGGAATCTCTGAAAAATCTGGAGGAAGTCTACAAGAAGTATCAGGAAGTACTGAATGGTGACAATGTAACTCAGGAAGAAGTAGAAAAAGCAAATGCCGAAATCAAAAAAGCTTTCGATGAACTGAAAGCAAAAGACGATGACAAGAAGGATGACGGCAAAAAAGACGACGGAAAACAGGATGATGGAAAGAAGGAAGATCCAAAGAAGGATCCGACTCCTACTCCGGGACCTGCAACACCAACCCCAACTACAACACCAACCCCGAGTACAACACCGCAGTCAGGCGCAAAACCTGCAGCACCTTCCGGCAATACCAACACAGGAAGCACCAATGCAGGTGGAGCAACCACAGGCAGCACATCTACAACCAGAGTCGCAAAAACAGGCGATACAGCCAATACAGCAGCCTGGTTATTTACCTTAGCAGCATCTGCAGTTGCAGGAACTGTTATTGTAAAACGTAAAAGAGAGGATTAAGAACAATCCACGATTCTATATCAAAAAGCTCGTAGCGGCCAGGATACTAAGCAGTTACAAAAAAAACTTGTAAGTAGACATTAACCGATCGCTCCGGATGCAGAACTCAGATTTGTATCCGAACGGTTTTGGATTATTTGGCAAATAGAAAATAGATGGAGTAAACATGTTTGCATTTATAATTATTTTAATAACCATGATATTTTTGGCTTGTGCTTTTGGGGCTTTCTGTTTGTGTAAAGAATCCATAAACTGGAGAAGCGAACAGATGGGGTATGATCTGGAAGAGAGTCTGCAGAAAAAGAATACCTGTATGTTAGAAATAGAACATACTGGCAGCAAAGCATAAAAATAATGCCACCGGATATCCGGTGGCGTTATTTTTTAGATGGCCTTCCTGTACTGGGAGGGTGTCTCATTGATGATACTCATAAACACCTTCGAGTAATGCTGGGAGTCTGTAAATCCGACTTGCAGAGCAATCTCCGTCAGTGTCAAATCAGTAGTCTGCATTAGCTGGATGGATCGGTTGATGCGGTAGATATTAATATAGTTTGATAGTGTAACTCCCATATAGCTCTTGAACAGCTTACTCAGATAGCGGACTGAGATCTGTAATTGCCGGGCAATATCTTCCTGCAGGATTTTGGTGTTAAAATGTTCGTGAATATAATTCAGCGCATAGGCTACATAACTGTTTTTCAGCTGTGGGGCTGTGTATTCGTGCACCGGATTCGTATGATCCAGAATATAAAGCATCAGATTCATCATGGAAACATTAAGATTGGCAGCTGTAAACAGACTTTCACAAGAAGCATTCAGGTCAATAAGCTTCTGAATATGACCATCTATCACAGTATCCGATCTGAGCCTGTAATAAAAATGCGAAGAAAACAGGATAGCATGAAGCAAGGTAATCGGGACAATTCCATCATCTTCAAGCACAACAGTGGAAAACATATCAGGGTCATAATGAATATGCTGGAATTCGCAGTCTGAAGTATCATTCAGATAGAAAGAGTGTACAACATCCGGAAGGATCATAATAAAATCACCTTCGGTGCAATGAATGGTCTCCGATTGGATATCCATATAGCATTCCCCGGAAAGTATCCGATAGATCTCGATACTTGTATGCATGTGTCGAATAAAACGATACCCTGCCTTTCGATATTCTACAACCGCTCCGGTTAAAATAGAATCCGATAGTGTGATCTGGGCGGAGACTTCAGTATTCCGTCGTGCGGGAGAAGGATCGGACTGAGCCGGATGTATAGCCGGTGTAGGTACAACGCTTTTTTTATTCATGTCTGCAAGCCTCCCAATGTAAGTAAAGTAAGTAAAATGTAACTGTTCAGCACCTTCACAGTGGCTGTTGAATAGTTACTGTAAAATCAATTTTATTCTATATATCATTATAACAGATGAAAGTAATAATACATAGAATAATAGAAAAAACATGTTTAAAAACTGGGAAATATGAAACGGTCCCATGGAAAAATAAAGAAAAAGAAACTGATATTATGGCGTATTGCACTGGTAAAGTGTGAAAGAATTGTATAAAATGACGAAATAAACACGATAGATACTATCGGCCGAAAATGGAGAAAGTTGGCAATCCGTGCCGGGTACTGCGTGAGATCAACGGCCATGACCGGGAGTATTATTATAAAGAGTATAAGATTCCGGAGGAACTGTTAAAATTAAAGAGGAATAAAGAAGAATAATTGAGATAACCTTCGAATGGATGTAAGATAAAGAAGTCCGATTCGAAGTTTTTTCTGATATATCATGTTGTGAGCAGGAACTGCGGATGTGTGTTATTCTGGTTGCAGAAAATTTATATATTTTATAAAATAATGAGAATGAATTATAATAATTTGCATTTGTTCCAGTTTAATCGAGGAGAACGATCTGAAATTTTA
>OGWZ01003313.1_pt1 | contig 11120 bp, 8 predicted proteins | sample 1576141 | NCBI WGS metagenome assembly OGWZ01 (sample SAMEA3541512, study PRJEB24748) | human gut metagenome | biome: human gut; feature: human-associated habitat; material: faeces | place: China | collected 2012
ACCAAGGACCCCGTGGACACCTACGTTCCGCTGTCGCGCAACGGTGACCAGATGGTAACGCAGTTTACGATGGTGACCATCGAGGAACTCGGTCTGCTCAAGATGGACTTCCTCGGCCTGCGCAACCTGACCGTTATCGCGGACGCAGAAAAGCTGATTCGCCGTCACACGCCTGATTTTTCCATCGAGAACGTGGATATGAGCGACCCCGCGACCTATGAAATGCTCGGCAAGGGCTCGACCATGGGCGTGTTCCAGCTGGAAAGCGCGGGCATTACCAACGTTGTTACCGGCCTGCGCCCGCAGTCTATTGAGGACATTACCGCAGTCGTGGCGCTGTACCGCCCCGGTCCGATGCAGTCCATTCCGCGCTACATCGAGTGCCGCCATCATCCGGAAAAGGTGACGTACAAGCATCCGCTGCTCGAGCCGATTTTAAGCGTCACCTACGGCTGTATGATCTATCAGGAACAGGTCATGCAGGTGTTCCAGAGCCTTGCGGGTTACTCGCTCGGCAAGGCAGATATGGTGCGCCGCGCCATGAGTAAAAAGAAGATGAAGGAGCTGGAAAAGGAGCGCGTCAACTTCATCTACGGCAATGAGGAGCTGGGCATTGACGGCGCCATCAAGCGCGGCGTGCCCGAAGCTGTTGCGGCAAGTCTGTTTGACGAGATCATGGATTTCGCAAACTACGCGTTCAACAAGGCACATGCCGTATGCTACGCAGTCGTATCGTTCCGCACAGCGTATCTCAAGTGCCATTACCCGAGAGAATATCTGGCGGCGCTGCTGACGAGCGTTCTGGATGTTTCGGATAAGATCTCCGAGTATATTCAGGCGGCGCGTGATATGGGTATCGCGGTGCTTCCGCCGGACGTAAACGAATCCTATGATGAGTTTTCGGTTGCGGGCGAGAATATCCGCTTCGGTCTGGCAGCCGTCAAGGGTGTGGGACGCTCGTTTATGAAGCAGCTTGTTGAGGAGCGGGAAGCGAACGGCCTGTTTACCTCGTTCCAGGATTTCTGCGAGCGCATGTATGACCGCGAACTCAACCGCAGAGCGCTCGAAAGTCTCATCAAGGCGGGTTCGTTCGATTCCATGCACTACTACCGCAGTCAGCTTTTGAAAATCGTCAATCCCGTGGTAGATGCCATTGCCCAGAACCGCAAGAAGAACATCGAGGGTCAGATGGACCTGTTCGGCATGGGCAACGACGAGGTGCGCGACACGCAGATTGCGATGCCGAACATTCCGGAAGTGCCCAAGCGGGAGCTGCTGGCGATGGAGAAGGAGACCACCGGTCTGTACCTCTCCGGTCACCCGATGGACGAGTACCGCAGCCTGACGCAGAAGGCACAGGCTGCCTCTGTCAAGCAGATCATCGACGACCTGACGGGCGAGAGCAGCAGGCCGGTCTACAAGGACGGCATGACCGTACGGCTTGCTTGTGTTATCACGGCGGTGCGTCTGAAATCGACCAAGAACGGCTCGATGATGGCATATGTCACCGCAGAGGACGACACGGCGGCGATTGAGCTTGTCGTGTTTCCGCGTTCGCTGCAGCAGTGCGGCGCATATCTTACCGAGGACAGCGCAGTCCTGCTTACCGGTAAGATCGACGCACGAGAGGACGAGGCGCCCAAGGTGCTGCTCAACGAGGCGCAGCCGCTCACCGAGAGTGCAGTGGAGAGCCTGCAGCAGCCGAAAAAGGGCACGCAGAAGTCGGTCTACACCGATGCACAGGCGGCAAAGCTGGCGCCGCAAAAGCTGTTTTTGCGTATTTCCAGTCTGCAGGGTGATGAATGGACGCAGATTAAAGAGGTTTTGCGCACGCAGCCCGGCGATACGCCGGTCTATCTCTACCCGATGGACACGAAGAAAAAGACGCTCGCTGCCCGTCGGTACTGGTGCAAACCGGATATTGCATTTTTAACAAAATTACGCTTTCTCTTGCGCGAGGAAGATGTTATAATACAATAGGAGACTGTGTTTATCCTTGGGGAGAGAGACGGTTTCCGCAGAGGGAAACAGAACTGCAATACAGAGGTCAGTGCGGCATCGACCGTGCCGCCAAGCAAGAAAACAGAACCGACAACAGGGAGGCTTTATCATGGATAAACAAATTCGCAGAATCGGCGTACTTACCAGCGGCGGCGACGCACCCGGCATGAACGCACTTATCCGCTCGGTAGTCCGCAGCGCAAGCGCACACGATATTTCCGTTCTCGGCATTCGCCGCGGCTACAGCGGTCTCATCAACGGTGACATCATCGAGATGGGTGCCCGCAGTGTAGACGGCATTATCCGCAAGGGCGGCACCATGCTGTACACCGCACGCTGCAAGGAGATGCTGACCGAGGAAGGTCTGCAGAAAGCGGCTGACACCTGCCGCTACCTCGGCATTGACGGCCTGATCTGCTGCGGCGGCGACGGTACATTCCGCGGTGCACAGGCGCTTTCCCGCAAGGGAGTTCCGTGCATCGGCGTTCCGGGTACCATCGACAATGATATCGGCTGCTCGGATTACACCATCGGTTTTGACACCGCCTGCAATACTGCGATCGAGTGCATCGATAAGCTGCGCGACACCATGCAGTCCCACGAGCGCTGCTCTGTTGTAGAGGTCATGGGCCGCCGTGCAGGTCATCTGGCATTGCAGGTTGGCTGTGCAGTCGGCGCGACCGCGATCTGCCTGCCCGAGCGTCAGCTGGATTTCGACACCGAGATCGTAGAGAGAATGCGCATCGGCCGTATCAAGGGCCGCAACCACCATATCATCATCGTAGCCGAGGGCTATGGCTCCGCACAGGACGTTGCAGACCAGATTCACGAGGCTACCGGCATCGATACCCGTGTTACCATCCTCGGCCACATCCAGCGCGGCGGCTCTCCGTCTGCTATGGATCGTGTTATGGCGACCCGCATGGGCTATGCTGCAGTTCGCGCTCTGATGGAGGGCAAGACCAACCGCGTTGTTGTTTCGGATAACAACATTGTTACCGATATCGACATTGAGGAGGGTCTGGCACAGAGCAAGGATCTGAACCAGTGTCTGTTCGAGGCACAGCAGACGGTTGCCATCTGACATGGCGCAGACTGTTCTCATCACCGGAGGCTCGCGCGGCATCGGTGCCGCCTGTGTGCGCACGTTTGCCGAAAACGGATGGAATACCGCGTTTACTTACAGCAAAAGCAGGGAAGCGGCGGACAGACTCGCTGGGGAGACCGGCGCACTGGCGCTTTTGGCCGATCAGCAGGATACCGCGGCGGTGGAACTCGCGGTCGCGGAAGGGAAGGCACGGTTCGGCACGATCGATGCCGTGGTCTGCAATGCAGGCATCGCCGAACAGAAGCTGTTCCAGAATATCACCGACGCGGACTGGATGCGCATGCTGGATGTCAATCTCATGGGTACGGTGCGCACGATTCGCGCCGTGCTGCCTGAAATGCTGCACAACCACAAGGGAAGCATCGTTACGGTGTCGTCCATGTGGGGGGAGTGCGGCGCGTCCTGCGAGAGCCATTATTCCGCGAGCAAGGCGGCGATCATCGGCCTGAGCAAGTCGCTCGCGCAGGAGCTTGGCCCGAGCAATATCCGGGTCAACTGCATTGCACCGGGCGTGATCGACACCGACATGAACGCCATGCACAGTGCGGATACCATGCAGGAGCTTGCCGATCAGACACCGCTCGGAAGAGTCGGCGCGGCAGCCGAGGTCGCGGACAGTATTCTGTATCTGTGCTCGGATAAGTCGTCTTTCATTACCGGACAGGTTTTAGGCGTCACCGGAGGATTTTAAGATGCTGTCGCCAAACCACGGTTTGGCCGACAAGAGGAACGGACCGTAGGCCGTTCCAAAGTCGTCCGAAAGTTCCCATACGGAAACTTTCTCCCTCTTAGGGTATAAAAACCGGCGCTATCCTTGCGCGGCTTCTCGGCCGCGCTGCGCAGATACATGCTCCCGGTTTTTATGAATCGCGTTGCGATTCTATTAAATGCGCGCTATCGCGCGATATGCTGAAAATTTTAGCAGATATACTGTTCGGAAGAATAAAAAAGAGAGAGTTTCAAACGAAACTCTCTCTTTTTGCTACGACCAAAGACCTTTTTCCCTGCAGTCGGCAATGTATGCGTCGATATTGTCCGCTGTGGTGACCTCGGAACCCGAGTCGATCACCGATTCGACGGATTTGCCCTCGAGTGCGTCCAAAGCGGCCTCGACAGCTTTGTAGCCCATTTCATAGCCCTGTTGGGCAATATCGACAGTCAGCTCGCCGCGGTCAAGCGCTTCCACCGCAGCATGATTGCCGTCAAAGCCGCAGATAACGGTTTTCCAGTAGGCGGTGCTGTTGTTATCCCAGATGCACTTGATGGCTGCAAGAGCCATATCATCGCTGGTAACGAGCAGCGCGTCCACACCCTGCGGATACTTCTGCATGACAGCCTCCATCGCGGCTGCCGCACGGTCGGGCTGCGCGTCGTAGTACTGCACCTCGAGCACAGTGTCGCCCGCCTGCTCCACGGCGCTGCGGTAGCCGTGCAGGCAAGGCATGCCAGTGCTGCCGCAATCATTCTCCTGTTCATGGTGTGTCTCCTCGTTCTCTTTTCTGTCGGAAGCTGCTCCTGCTCTTCTCTTGATAATATTTTAACATATTTTCCGCAGAGAGACAAATAGAAAAGGCATGACTCCGAATCATGCCTTTTTCTGTAACTTTTATCAGGTTATTTGCTCAGACGCTGCTCCATATAATTGTGCGCGTTCAGCTCAAGAGTATCGTTGAGCGGTACGAGCGGCTCGGTCTTGCCGTAGCGGCGGTCGAGCGCGGTCTGCAGGATGAAGTCGCACAGCACGGGATTTTTCGGCAGCAGCGAGCCGTGCGAGTAGGTGGCGAACACGTTGTTGTAGCGTGCGCCCTCGGTCTGGTCCTCGCCGTTGTTGCCGTAGCCCTTTATCATCATGCCGAGCGGCGCGACATCCTCACCGAGATAGGTTTTGCCCGAGTGATTCTCAAAGCCGACCACGATGGAGCCGCTGCTCTCGGGCGTTGTGCGGTACATGTAGTTGCCGATCATGCGCTCTTTCGCGCCGATGGTGTGCACGTTGATCGCGCCGATAAAGTCGAGCTGCACGCCGTCCCACGTTTTGTAATACTGACCGAGCATCTGGTAGCCGCCGCAGATGGCGAGGAACACCTTCTCCTCTTCAACAGCGGTGCAGATGTCCTTGCCCTTGCCGGAGGCGAGGTCGCGCAGCAGCACCTCCTGCTCAAAGTCCTGTCCGCCGCCGATGAAGAAAATGTCGTACTTATTCACATCGAGCGGCTGACCGATCGAGCACTCGTCCACAGTGACGCTGATGCCGCGGCTCTCCAGACGGCGTTTCATCGTGATAATGTTGCCCCGGTCACCGTACAGATTGAGAATGTCGGGGTAAAGATGGCAGATATTCAGTTCCATTGCAGTTGCCCCCCTTATTCGTAGAACGCCTTGACGTCTGTGTGTTTGCTGATCTCACCGCGCAGGTCGAACATGGCGGTGTACGTCGGCATAAGGAACGCCGGTGTCTCATCCGAGCCGATCTCGGTCAGCAGCCTGTCGTACTCGCGGATAACCTCGATACGCTCGGGTGCAAAGCCTGCGTACTTGAGACGCAGCGCCATATCATCCGCACGCACGCCGGAAACCAGTACGCGTGTAAAGCGCACCTGCTGGTCGGCGAGTGCCTCGAAGTCAACGTCCCAGATCCAGCTGATGTCCGTGCCGTCCGCGAAGCGGTCGTTGAGCAGGAAGGCCAGCTTGTAATTGCCCTCATCGTGCGCGATCAGGTTGATGACCTGATTGAAGCCGGCAGGATTCTTTACCAGCATCATGCGCGCCTGCGCCTGACCGAGCTTGAACTGCTCGGCACGGCCGAAGCCACATTCGAACTGAGAAAGCGCGCTGACCGCGGTCTGCTCGTCAATGCCGACAACATGCGCGACAGCGGCTTCTGCGGCGGCGTTGTAGATGTTGTAGCCGCCCGGCAGGTTGACGTGTACCTCGTGCTCGTGACCGAAGATGTCCAGTATGATGTCGGACGAGTCCGCACCGGTGGCGAGCACCTTGGTGACAGCGACCTGCGGCGTCTGGCGGTGGTAGCCGCACTTCGGGCAGCGGAAGCCGCCGAGATGGCCGTAGGTGATGTAATCGTACTCATATTCGGTCTTGCAGTGGATGCAGTACGGCGCGTCGGACAGCTCGTGAGCGGTCTCCTTGTAAATCGGGACATTCACGCCGAACCAGACGATCTTGTTCGGCACGCTGTCCGCAAGGGAAGCGGTGAGCGAGCAGTCCGCGTTCAGGCAGAGCGTTGCATTCGGCACATGCGTGATACCCTCGCGGATGGCGTTGAGCGTGTGCGTAATTTCGCCGTAGCGGTCAAGCTGGTCGCGGAAAATGTTGTTGACGACCAGACATTCGACCGGCAGGTATTCACTCGTTTTGCGGAAGGCCGCCTCGTCGCATTCGATGAGCGCGTGCGTGTACGGGCATTTGCCGGACAGCGTGGAATGCTGTGCAAATACCGCGATGATGCCGGTCAGCAGGTTCGCACCCGACTTGTTGGAGAAATATTTGAGTCCCGCATCGGCGAACGCCTGCTCGATCATGCGGGAGGTGGTGGTCTTGCCGTTCGTGCCGGTCACGACCGTGACCTTTACGCCGCGCGACAGCTCACCCAGAATATTTTTATCAATTTTCAGTGCCAGCTTGCCCGGCAGGTTGGTGCCGCCGCGTCCCAGCCTGCGCAGGACAGCGCCCGATGCCTTGCACACCAGCACCGCCAGTCTGGTTTGGAGTTTCATTGTTGTAACCTCTTTTTTCAAGTCATATAAAATAAGTATAGCGCATTTTGCGGCATTGCACAAGGGAAAACGTCAGGAGAGCTGATCGGCGTGCGCTTTTCGAGCGAAGATTTCTCGGCACAGACTTTCCGGTGTGCCCGAACCGTGTGAACGGTTCGCCGTTTCTGGGCGAAGAGTGCGCTGTGGCACAGCGGGGGATTGCGGCACTCGCCGCGGGAGCATAAGAGGGTAGACACCTGCGGTTTCCACCCTCTTATGAATCACTCCTTTCCCTTGGAGGGTCTGGCGCAGATTGCCGACATGTGACCGCTGCGAAAAAAGGGGAACGGCAGAGGATTTTTCTTCCGCGTGGTATCCGCATATTCGCATTTCGGCTACTTTACTGCTACACATACCGGCTACTTTCCGCAGGCGCGGCATGACGGTGCCGCGCAACTCGGTTGCGAGTGCCAATCAGCTATACCCGCAGGATTGGGATAATCGGCACAGGTAAAAATGTTGCGCGGCACTGTTATGCCGCGCCTGCGTGGAGTAAATCGCCTGTGTAGCAGTATGGTAGCCGAAATGCGAATAGGTGTTATACAACGCGGAAGAAAAAATCCTCTGCCGTTCTCTTTTTTCTACGCTTACGCAGTCTACCGTCTGCACCCAAGGTAGTAGGGAAAAGGGGAGATTCACAAGAGGGTGGAAAACCGCAGGTTGTCTACCCTCTTGTGCGCCTGCCGCGCGTAGCGGCAATTCCCCGCTGTGGTTCACGGCAAAGCTCCCCGCCCGGACAGGGCGAACCGCCTGCGCGGTTCGGGCACACCGGACAGCCTGTGCCGCCGTTTCCGTATCGGCTTTTCGGTTTGCATAGGGCAACAATTTTGCCCGCATATTGACTTTCGGCTGCGCATATGCTATCATAAAGCGCAATAAGGGAGTAGTCGGCGCGGTTGTTCCGCCGCGCGGCAGAGCCAACATACTGGGGAGGACGCTCCTCTGGTTTTGCATGAAATGACGAGACTTATCTGTTCTACGCGGCAGATGGGTCTTTTTTTATGCCTGTTTTCCGCCGGATAAACGACTGAGGAGGACAAGAAAATGGGTTTGCTGGAGTTATTTTTGATCGCAGTCGGTCTGTCGATGGATGCGTTTGCGGTGTCTGTCTGCAAGGGACTGAGCGTGCGTACGCTCAAGGCTAAGCACGCGGTCATCTGCGGACTGTATTTCGGCGGCTTTCAGCTTTTGATGCCGCTCATCGGCTATGCACTCGGCGTGCGTTTTCAGTCGCTCATCACAAGCATTGATCACTGGATCGCCTTCGTGCTGCTGGGGCTTATTGGCGCAAATATGGTGCGCGAGTCGCGCGAGCACGATGACGAAAGCGTCAGCGATTCGTTCCGCTTTATGACCATGCTGCCGCTTGCGGTTGCTACGAGCATTGATGCACTTGCGGTCGGCGTGACGTTTGCATTCCTGCAGGTCGATATCGTTCCGGCGGTGTCGTTCATCGGTGCAACCACGTTTGTGCTGTCGTGCATCGGCGTGAAGATCGGCCATGTGTTCGGCACAAAGTACAAGTCCCGCGCAGAGCTGTTCGGCGGTATCGTACTGATCCTGATGGGTCTCAAAATCCTGTTGGAGCATTTGGGTTTTCTGGGATAAAGCGGATTTTACCGTTCCACAGCAAAAAAAGAGCACGCCCAAGGGCGTGCAATTTTTTTGCAGCTCCTGCCGCATTTCGGCAAAGCCGAAACAGGCAGGACAGGCGCACCGCAGTGCGCCGCATTCAATTCTCTATAAAAGTCAGGGCGTGTACCTGACTTTTATCCCACTGCCTCGGGACAGCGTCCCCCTTAGTGGCAGGCGGCTTCGACGCCTGCCATATCCTGCACGGTCTTGCAGGTCAGTTCCTTGCTGATCTTGCCCGCAAAGCCGGTCAGCGTCTTGCCAGGACCGATCTCGCACGCCGAGGTCAGACCGGCAGCCATGCCGTTCTTCACCAGCTGCGTCCAGCGAACCGGAGAGATCATGTGCTGCTCGAGATGTGCCGGCAGGTCGGAGCAGTCGTAAACCTTGCCGTCGAGGTTGGAGTAAATATCCATCTTCGGTGCGGAGAAGGTAAAGTCCGCAACGTAAGCGCACAGCTCTGCGGCAGCCTTTGCCATCAGCGGGGTATGGAATGCACCGGATACCGCAAGCGGGAGCGCACGGCGTGCGCCGGCAGCCTTGCAGTTTTCGATCGCTTCTGCGAGAGCCGCCTTTTCACCTGCGATAACCAGCTGACCCGGGCAGTTGTAGTTTACCGGACGGACCACGCCGGAGGTCACCTTCGCGCAGGCTTCTTCAATTACGCTGTCCTCCAGTCCGAGGATAGCCGCCATGCCGCCGTCGATCGAGTCCGCTGCCTGCTGCATCAGCTTGCCGCGCATGGAAACGATCTTCACGCCGTCTGCGAGGGAAACAACGCCTGCAGCCGCCAGTGCGGTGTATTCACCGAGCGAGAAGCCTGCCGCTGCCTTGAATTCCACGCCTGCTTCCTTCAGTGCAGCCCAGGCTGCCATGGAATGGGTGAAAATAGCGATCTGGCTGTTCTCCGTGCGGGAGAGCGTTTCCTTGTCGCTCTCAAAGCACAGCTTGGCTACATCCAGACCGGCGCCTTCGCTTGCTTCCTCAAAAACCAGCTTGGCAGCCTGCGAGTTCTCATAAAGATCCTTGCCCATGCCGGGGGCCTGTGCGCCCTGACCCGGGAAAAATGCAAAACCGTAGTTCACGTTTCGTTCCTCCAAAATAATAATCAAACGCTGACAGCACCGTATTTTAATAGATATTCTTCACACAAAGTGTTGCTAAATAATAACGGTCTGTCTTGACAATTTACTGTGCTTTTATTATAATAGTCGGAGAATACTTTGTCAATCTAACTATTGTCGCTTTTCCACGCTTTTTGGGAGAGCGATTTGGACTTTTTAGGAGCGTGGAAATCATCAACAGTAAACTGATCGGCACGGGCGCCTGCATACCGGATTTTGTCCTGACCAACGCCATGCTGGAAAAAATGGTAGATACCAACGATGAGTGGATCGTGCAGCGCACCGGTGTGCGCGAGCGCCGCATCGCAAAGAATACACATACATGGGAGCTGGCGCTCGGTGCCGCACAGGACGCACTCGCGGACGCAGGCATCACCGCAGAGGAGCTTGACCTCATTCTCGTCAGCACCTGCTCGCCGGATACCAACACGCCGAATACGGCGTCTATCCTGCAGGACAAGCTGGGTGCGCGTCAGGTCGGCGCGTTCGACATCAACAACGCCTGCACCGGCTTTGTCTCCGCGACCGACATTGCGGACAGCTACATTAAATCCGGCAAGGCAAAGACCGTACTGGTTGTCTCGGCGGAAACGCTTTCGCGCATCGTGGACTACACCGACCGCTCGACCTGCATTCTGTTCGGCGACGGTGCCGCTGCAGCTGTTTATCAGGCGACTGAGGACGAAACAACGGGTATCCTGTCCACCTTCACCGCGGCAGACGGTTCGGGTGCAGAGTACCTGCACATGGAAGCCCTGCCGGTCGAGGATCCGCTTTCCGGTGACCGCACGGTGGACCCGAAGGCGCGTTTCCTGAAAATGCAGGGTGCACCGGTCGTGCGCTTCACCGCAAGAGCCGTACCGCTTGCGATCGACACCGCACTCAAGCGGGCGGGCGTCACCGCAGAGGAAATCGACTGGGTGGTGCCGCATCAGGCGAATCTGCGTATTCTGGATGTTATTGCACGCAGATATCATCTGCCGAAGGAGAAGATCTACGTCAATATGGACCGTTTCGGCAATACCTCGTCGGCAAGCGTGCCGATCTGCCTGAACGAAATGCGTAAGAACGGCCTGCTGCACGAGGGACAGACCATTGTCTGCACCGGCTTCGGCGGAGGACTTACTTATGGCGCTTTTGTGCTGAAATTGTAATTACAGTACAATATCCAACAGAAATGTACGATACCAGATATTCAGTGCAATAACATTTGGTTACATTTCGTGAAAAGTATGCTATAATAACTTGATAGATTTAGAATTACAAGAAATTACCTGTATAAAAGGGGAGAATGACCTATGAAAACCAAGATCACAGAACTTCTCGGTATCGAATACCCGATCGTGCAGGGCGCGATGGCGTGGATCGCAGAGCATCATCTTGCGGCTGCGGTTTCCAAGGCCGGCGGTCTGGGCATCATCGCGGGCGGCGCGGCTCCGGTGGATTACATCCGCGAGGAGATCCACAAGGCGCGTGCCATCA
>OGWZ01003314.1_pt1 | contig 11118 bp, 11 predicted proteins | sample 1576141 | NCBI WGS metagenome assembly OGWZ01 (sample SAMEA3541512, study PRJEB24748) | human gut metagenome | biome: human gut; feature: human-associated habitat; material: faeces | place: China | collected 2012
GGAAGTCCGGTCTTTTGTCTCCCAAGCTCCCTGGTCTTACACGTCAAAGTCCCTTGTTTCGTACACAGAAGTCCCTTGTTTCAAGGCTCACCCTGATATTGCACGATCATCCTCACCTGCAGCTCCGGGGTTGCCCCCCATCCAGCTGGACAACCGTTATCCAACTGATGCCGGCATCGAATCCGGACCGTAAAGGGCCGTCTATACCTGCTACCCGTAACGCCTGACGTCGAATTCATTCCTCCTCCTCATCCCCATCGTTTCATTGCCCTATAAAGATAAGCAATAAATGCTGATATTCAAAATATAATGACATCTATTTCCTACCTCTTCCTACCTGTTTCTGCACCGATCTTCGCCAATCTTCCCGAAACTGTATTCCTACCTGTAGCGGGGCCTTATCTTCGTACTGTCATCGATAATGAAAAAAAATCCTTCACCTACACAATCCACTATGCAACAAACATATAGATTATTCTCCACAAACTTTCGTTGCCGGTTAGTCCTGCATCTTCCGATAGTAACGCGGACTGTAGCCGGGCAGCAATTCCGGATGGAACACCCAGATCAGGTCTTTCAGCAGGTAATCGGGATGCAAAGGAAATTCCTCATAATAAGGGACAAGTCCCGTATTGCAGGAATAAATCCGGCGGTTCTTAAAGGCATCGAAGTTCTCATACGGCGCGTATTCGGCACGCAGGTCACCGTAGGTCATGTCTTCGGACTGGTTATACTTAATCAGCCACATATCGGCATGGATAGCCCGGTCGTGGCCTTCATATAATACGAGGCTTTCAGCAGGGCATTTTCGGCAAAGGCGTACTTCCGGCTCCGGGGAGTTCCTTGAAAACATAATCGGCTCCGGCATCGGCATACATATTGGCGATATAGCTATCTCCCGCCGGCATAAACCAGGAAGCACCGAACTTCTTTTCGGAGATAACGGTCGGGCGAGGCATATCGGCCATGACCAGCTGTTTCAGATCGAGATAACTCTTTTCCGTTTGCCTGAAAATGGAATCGGCCAACGCTTCCTTACCGAACAGCATCCCGTAGAAACGAATCCATTCGGTACGTCCCAACGGCAGCGATTCCATATAATCGGCTCCCTCGATAATGGGGATTCCCAACTTCTCGACCGGCCCGTAGCCACTATTCTGGAAAGGGGAAACGATCACAAGCTCGGCCCCTTTGTCGATCATCATCTCCACATTAGGGGCGGTCGCCTCTCCCATATCGACAATCCGTCCGGCTTTCAGCCCTTCCCGGATGGCAGGGGTGTCCATATAGCGAGGCTCGCAAACGCCTATGATCCGCCCTGTCTCGCCCAACTGGTCGATAATAGCCGCATGCACGGATGTATAGACCACGACATTCTGTGCCGGAACCTGCACGACTGTCCCCTTCAGAAGGTTTTCGGGAACAGGCCGGTCACGGTCTACCAAAAGATACCGTTGCAACAGGCGCGTGCTGTCCCACGGATCACGCACTTCAACAGCCGTATAGCCGTCGAAATGATGCACGATAAAACCCTGGGCGTAGCGGATGGTGTCGGAAGTTAATAAATTATTTCCAGCAGAATTTTGTACTTTGGGTTGTATACACGAAACAGCCCAAAGTACAAGAATTACGAAAAAACAAATTCGTTTCAAGTGAATATATTTTTACTTATTAGTCATAAATACAAAATCGGCCGGATAAGGAAGCGTTTCAAACTGAGATTTCAGCTTTCCTTCAGAAGAAAAGACATATACATCACCGTTATTCTTCTTATTACTTTTTCCTACATAGATATCACCTGTTACCGGATCTACCCCGATGCCATTAGGAGAGCTGACTACTGTTCCGTCCGTAATAAAATTATCACTTAGCAATTTTTCATTTTTCAAATCATATTTATAGTACTTCACTTCATTTGCATAATAATCATTAAACATGATATAAGCGATATCATCCGCAACTGTCATTTTATAAGCCTTAATACCTTCAACAGTCTTTACTTCGTCAGTTTTAGCATCAATACGTTGTACAATATACGATTTGTCATCTGAATAGTCGCTCATGCAAATAACATATACATCCCCATCGGAATCTGAATAGATATAATTCGGATTCAATGATACTGTAATCGTTTTTTCAAACTCAAAGCTATTTATGTCGACAACAGAGACTCTAGTACTTTGGCTCGGCCAATTCATACCATCTGTATCAGCTGTATAGATGCGCTCATTAGCAATCGTTATACCATCCGGATTAGGTCCAACTTTTACATAGCCTTCAACAGCCATCGATGCAGTATCGATTTTAGCCACATAACCATCGAATGTTGTCAGATATACCTTACCATTGTAAGCTGCAAACATACGAGGAGGACGTATTGCTCCTTGATCGTCTGTCAAAGTCAGTTGTTTCAGACTTGTGGCATCTGCTGCATCCAAGATTTCAACAGTTTTCGAGCCATACATCGATACATATAGTTTCGAACCATATTTAATCATATGCTGCCCCATATCGCCTAAAGCACGATTGTTTTGCTTCTTAAAAATATCTTCAGTTACCTTCCCTTCTGAGTCTAAATAAGAAATCCCAGCATTGTTTCCTCCATAATCACCGCCATTCAGAATATAAACCCCTGTCACTTCTGTCGGAACCTCTATATCCGGTTCTATCTTATCATCATTACAAGAAGAAAACGCTAATGCAACAGTTGCACAAGCAAAACAAGCAAACCAATAAAAATTCTTTTTCATTTTCAATTACATTAATTGTTTGTTAATCAATATCTAGTCTTAATATATAAAAACAAGTCCTCCTCGGAAAGAACGTCCAGGCATGGGATAGTACTTTACCACATCATAATTTATATTACCTATATTTATAATATCAAATTGTAACCGCAAAGAACAAGATCCAAAAGTAAACGTCCGGTTTAACGAAACAGTCTGTTCTGCATAACGATCTATCAAATTTCTCTCTATATTTTGCGGACTGGCATAACGATCTCCAACCACTGTCAATAAATAAGAAATATTAATCCAAGGCATTTGCAATGCCGCAGAAAAATTTCCCGAATGTTTGGGGGTATAAGGTATTTGATCCCGATAGTTCTTTTCTGTTTCATCTGTTATATCTATCGCATGTTGCCAAGAATAAGACATTTGTCCGGTTAAGGAGATATTTTTCCACAGAGGAACTTCTGTCGATAAATTCACATCAATTCCTCCGATCGAGACCTCTCCCATATTCATCATTTTCCAAATGAACATTGTCGGTATAGCAACGATCTTATCACTCACACGATTGTAATAACCATCTACTGAAACATTCAGATAATTAATAAAAGGCAACAAACCACTCCATGTCATACCTACATTGTATTGAGTCGCCCGTTCCGGCTTCAAATCAGTATTGCCTATCCTCAAATAATATAGATCATTAAAAGTCGGAACACGAAATATATCTTTATAAGAGGCTCGTAAACGGAAGTTATGGTCTGACAGAACTCGCCAAGAAAGACTTACAGCAGGAGATAATCGTTTACGATCAGACGGTCTGTCTCCTCTCTCTACATTCTCGGTTATATATGTTCCTAACAAACTGGTAGTAGCAGTCAGTCTCGGATCTTTATACTGGATAGCCAAAGCCGTCAAAGACGTATATCGTTTTGGGAACGGGCATTCTGGAATTGTATTATCCAATGAATTAATGAAATAATCTTCAGCTACAGCCAAAGAAAGATGATCAGCCAAAGAATATAGCCCCGAAATAGAAAGATAATATTCCTTTTGTGTATATCGATCATCCTGTCGTCCCGATTCATATTTATTATCAACATCCAAATGGCGCATCCACGAATAATTATATTTAGCCTGTGCCTGGAAAGTAAATTTTTCAGTTATATGATTCTCATAATGAATCTGTGCAAAAGCATTCCTATCCCACAAACGTTCACCCGAATAATCATTATAAAATATTACAGATCCGGGCAATCCTCTATGGGAGTCAAAATAATATCCTTTCATCGATAATGTACCGAACTTCCCTAAATCACCTGTAAAATTCAATTCCGTACGCCACGATTCGATATCACTGTTGTATCTCTTCTTCTTTTCTATCAAATTACCATTCACCAACGTAAATGGATAATTCCCATCCGCTCGTAAATAATCGCCGTGCCAAGAAGTATACCACTTTTTCCCCAGCTTCTGCTCATACCGTAAATAAGGATTTACCAAACCAAACGAACCGGCTTTTACTTGTGCTTTCAGATGGTACGAACGATCAGTGAATACGGGCCGACTTGTCTTTATGCTCAACGCCCCTGCCGAAGCGTACATCCGTGCCGTCTGGAAGATATCGTCGGCCTGACCGATCGACAGGGAGATCATATCGACATTGTCCAGTGAAAAGCGACTGATATCCACCTGGCCGCTCTGTGCATCCGTGACCGTCACCCCGTCATAGCAGACAGCCGTATGTTTGGCACCGAGGCTGCGGACGGAAACGGTTTTCAAACCTCCTATACCTCCGTAATCCTGTACGGTCACACCGGAAAAGCGTTTTACGGCTTCCGACAAGTCCTGCACACCGAGCCGTTCGATCCCAGCCTTGTCCATCACCTGAAGCGGTGTACTCTCACGGGTGGTGGAAGGGCGTACCTTTCCTAACACCTCGACACCCGAAAGCTGGTGATAGGTCGTCGTGTCTACCTGCGCATACAAAGCGGCAAACGGAAATAGCCAGGCACATAACAGGCCCGACAATCGTTTTACAAATATATTCTGCATACCTTTTCGATTCATCAGTTCCTTTACCCGAGGAACCGGATACCGAATAATGGCAGGTTTTCTGGCTTGTTCCCCCCTTTTCAATTGATAATTGATAATGGACAATTACCAACTAACGGCAGCCTTCCCGGTGTTCAAATTGTCAATTCTCAATTGAACCACCAGTGGCAACAAGATTTGCCGGGGTTTCAGAACTTACAGCTACGGGTACAGCTCCGGACTTTCACCGGATTCCCTTTTACTAACCGTCAGCGGAAGCAAATACGGTTACACCATAATCCGATTGCAAAGGTAGAAAAAACAGATGAGTAATCCTTTTTATTTAACAAAGTAAAACATTTCATCTGTTTTTCGCCAACAAAACGGCATATCATGCTTAGAATCTTCTATCTCTATGGTTTACAAAATAAGCTATTCCTACTATTTTAGTTCATTTCAGAACTCGATTGGTTCATTTTAGAAGAGGTTGAAATTAGTTGAATATTTAACTAAGTACAAAAAAAATCAAAAAGTAATATTTCCGGTTTTCGGACATTCATAATTCGTAATATTGCAGCCGAAGAGTTGAATAGGATTAAGGAAAAAAGAGATTGTATGGGAGAAATAAAAGGTTATATCTCACAGGTTATCGGCCCGGTCGTGGACATCCATTTCGATAATGGCAAGGAAGAAAAGATAACACTTCCCCGCATCCACGACGCAATGGAGATAACCCGCCCCAATGGAAAAATCCTGATTGTGGAAGTCCAACAGCATATTGGGGAAAACACGGTCCGTACCGTAGCGATGGATACGACAGACGGGCTGAAGAGAGGAATGGAAGCCGTTTCGCACGGTTCGCCCATCACGATGCCGGTCGGCGACCAGGTAAAAGGGCGTTTGATGAACGTAACGGGGAACCCCATTGACGGAATGACCGAACTCGACAAGAAGGGGGCTCTTCCGATCCATCGTGAACCGCCCAAGTTCGAGGACCTGACCACCAGCCGTGAAGTCTTGTACACCGGCATCAAGGTGATCGACCTGCTCGAACCTTATTCCAAAGGAGGCAAGATCGGCCTGTTCGGGGGAGCCGGCGTAGGAAAGACGGTCCTGATTATGGAGTTGATCAACAACATCGCGAAGAAGAACAACGGATTTTCCGTCTTTGCCGGCGTGGGCGAGCGCACTCGCGAAGGGAACGACCTGCTGCGCGAGATGATCCAGTCCGGAGTCATCCGCTACGGCGAAGCATTCAAGAAAAGTATGGAGGCCGGCCATTGGGATTTGTCCAAGATCGATTACGACGAACTGGCCAAGTCGCAGGCGACACTGGTCTTCGGGCAGATGAACGAACCGCCGGGAGCCCGCTCTTCGGTAGCCCTTTCGGGACTGACGATCGCCGAGTCTTTCCGCGACCTGGCGGCAGAAGGGGAAACGAAAGATATCCTTTTCTTTATCGACAACATCTTCCGGTTCACGCAGGCCGGTTCGGAAGTGTCTGCCCTGCTCGGACGTATGCCGTCCGCCGTCGGTTACCAGCCGACACTGGCAACCGAGATGGGAGCCATGCAGGAACGCATCACTTCCACCAAGAAAGGTTCCATCACTTCCGTCCAGGCAGTTTATGTGCCGGCAGACGATTTGACGGACCCAGCTCCGGCTACGACCTTTACACACCTGGATGCCACCACGGTATTGAGCCGTAAGATCACCGAACTCGGCATCTATCCGGCTGTCGACCCGCTGGAATCCACTTCGCGCATCCTGGACCCGTTGATCGTTGGCAAAGAACATTACGAAACGGCGCAGCGTGTGAAACAAATCCTTCAACGCAACAAGGAGTTGCAGGATATCATCTCGATCCTCGGCATGGAAGAGCTTTCCGACGAAGACCGCCTGACCGTCAACCGCGCCCGCCGCGTACAGCGTTTCCTTTCACAGCCCTTCGCCGTTGCCGAACAGTTCACCGGCGTGCCGGGCATCATGGTCCCCATCGAAGACACGATCCGCGGATTCAGGATGATCATGGACGGAGAAACCGATCATATTCCCGAACAGGCCTTCCTGAACGTAGGCACGATCGAGGACGTGATGGAAAAAGCAAAACGATTGGCGGAACAAGCAAACTAAACGGATATGAAACTGGAAATCGTATCACCGGACGGCATACTTTTCGAAGGCGAAGCAGAACGTGTTTCGTTTCCGGGAGCAGCCGGTTCATTTGACATCCTCCCCCATCATGCCCCGCTGATAGCCGCCCTCAGGCAAGGAACCATCCTGTACGAGAACGAAAGGAAAAGAGGCGAACTGGCGATCAAGAGCGGATTCGTAGAGGTAAAAGAAGATTATATATCTGTTTGTATCGAATAAATAAAAGTACACGACATGACTGGGTGGTTAAGTATGAAGCTGATGGGATTGATAACCTTTATCAATGTGGTCATCGGCGTGACGTTAGGCGGTTTGTTATACACGATCTGGCCTGAGCATTATTTCAGATGGTATCCTTCCATCCCGATTTTCTATTGGGTGATGGGAATAGTTATGACCTTCATTCTCGACCGGGTAAAAAAGAAAAACGGCGATATGACCGTCACGGCTTTCATGGTTGTGCGGTTCTGCAAGTTCACGCTCGCCATCGTTTTCCTGTGGCTTTATGCCGCACTGGTCCGGGAAAACCTGAAAGTGTTCGGCTTCACCCTGATGCTTTTTTACTTTATTTACTTAGGGTTGGAAACATATACGGTTTATCTGTTTGAGAAGAAAAGAATGAAAAGAGAGAAAAGGGAAAATGATGAACGATATCAAGAATAACAGATTGATATGGACAGTGTTGCTGATGTGGCTCTGCTTCCTGTCCCCCGCCCATGCGGATACCGGAGAGGAAGGCATCGATGTCCAGGATATTGTCTTTTCGCATATTCAGGATGCTTACACCTGGCATATTACCGAATGGAACGGAAAGGAGATCGCCATCTCCCTGCCGGTGCTGGTCAGGAGTGAAGAGCGCGGATGGGACATGTTCCTCTCCCACCATTTACATCACGGCCAGGCGCACCACGGCTATTACATCGTACCCGAAGGCGAACACGCCGGCAAGGTGGTGGAAAAGAACAGCCGCGGAGAAGAGGTGCGCCCGGTCGACTTGTCGCTGACCAAGAATGTTTGCGGCCTGTTCCTGAGCTGCGGCATCCTGCTGTTCGTGGTTCTCCGGACCGCCCGTTGGTACAAGAAACATCCGGACCAGGTTCCGAGCGGGTTTACCGGCCTGATGGAAATGATTATTTCCTATCTACAGGAGGGCGTCATCAAAGATTCGATCGGGAAAGAAAAATACAAGCCGTTCTCCTCTTATCTGCTGACGGTCTTCTTCTTTATCCTGATCAACAACCTGATCGGGATCATCCCGGTCTTTCCGGGTGGAGCCAACATCACCGGCAACATTGCGGTTACGGCTGTCCTGGCAGGATGCACGTTCATTGCCGTCAATCTGTTTGCGACAAAGGAATACTGGAAAGAGATATTCTGGCCCAAAGCGCCGATCTACCTGAAGCTGCCGTTGCCGATCATGCCCTTCGTGGAGTTTTTCGGTGTCTTCACCAAGCCGTTCGCCCTGATGATCCGTCTGTTTGCCAATATCATGGCGGGGCACACGATCATCCTCGCGCTCACCTGCCTGATCTTTATCACGGTATCGATGGGGTTGCTGGTGAATTTCGGAATGACGATCGTTTCGGTGTTGTTCTGCGCGTTCATGAACTGCGTGGAACTATTCGTGGCCTGTTTGCAAGCCTACATTTTCACGTTGTTGTCGGCCAATTATATCGGCATGGCAAAAGTGGAAAAGGAATCCCCGTGTTAGGACACGGCGTGTCCCAGAGCAGGGACACACCTCGTCTCAGAGCTAAGACGGATGTCGTCTTAGCCTTAAGACGACAAGAGATAAAGACATTTTAAAATCACTAATTAATAAAGTTAAAGACTATGTTATCTACTATTTTATTACAAGCAGCTTCCGGTATGGGAATGGCTAAATTGGGAGCAACAATAGGAGCCGGATTCGCGGCTATCGGTGCAGGTTTGGGAATCGGGCTGATCGGAAAAGGCGCTGTCGAATCAATCGGCCGCCAGCCTTCCGCCGCCGGTGAAATCCGTACTTCCATGCTGATCATGGGAGCCTTGATCGAAGGCGTGGCGCTGTTTGCCATCGTGGTATGTTTCCTGGCTTTGTTCCAATAAAAAAGTAACAGGTTATGTCATTATTAACACCGGATTCGGGACTTCTGTTCTGGATGATCGTTTCATTCGGGATTGTCTTTGCCGTCCTTTCCAAATACGGATTCCCTGTCATCATCAAGGCGGTGGAACAGCGGAAAGCCTACATCGACAATTCTCTGGAAACGGCGCGCCAGGCGAATGAACAGCTTGCCAATATCCAGGCCGAAGGAGCCCGGATGCTTGCCGAGGCAAAGGATAAGCAGAATGCCATCCTGAGAGAAGCCTTTGCCGAAAAGGAACAAATCATCGACGAAGCTCACCGGAAAGCTGCCGCCGAAACCCGCTTGCAGGTGGAAGAGGCTGCCCGGCGTATCCGCGAGGAGAAGGAGAAAGCAATCCGCGAAGTCCGTTCCGAGATTGCCGACCTCTCGATCGCCATAGCCGAGAAGGTGATGAAAGAAAAGATCAGCCGCGACAAGGAGCAACAACAAATCATCGACCGGCTGTTGGATGAAGTATCATTTTGTAAATCGTAACGCATGGACATAGGAACTATCTCTTCCCGGTACGCGAAAGCCCTTTTCTCCCTGGCAAAGGAGAAGGGGCAGGAGAAAAGGGTATATGATGATATGAAGATGCTGGCAGACAGCTTCTCGCTCGAACCGGAGCTGCGGGTCGCCCTCGGCAATCCGATCATCCCGGCAGAAGAAAAGCGCAAGCTGCTGACGGCGGCAGGCGGCATAGAGGTCTCGGACCTGTATGAACGTTTTATCCGCCTGGTGCTGGGACACAAACGGGAAAACCTCCTGCTCTTCATGGCACATATCTATATCCATTTGTACCGGATAGACAAACGCATCACCCGTGTGCAATTCAGCACCGCCGTACCGGTCGGCGAAGAAGTGAAGGAGCATCTCCGGAACAAGCTGAAGGAAGAGACAGGCAGCACCATCGAATTTTCCGGCATCGTACAACCGGAACTGATCGGCGGTTTCCGCCTGCGCATCGGGAACTACCGGATAGATGCCAGCTATGCGACCCAGCTACGGGACATCCGTAGCCGGTTACTCGAAAACAGATAAAAAAGAAAGAAGTATGACAGATCAGATAAAAGTGAGTGAAGTTTCCGCCATCCTGCGCCAGCAGTTGGAAGGGATCAGTACCGGCATCCGGACGGAAGAAGTGGGCACGGTGCTCCAGGTGAGCGATGGCGTAGCCCGCATTTACGGCCTCGACAATGCCGAGGCTAACGAACTCCTGCAGTTCGACAACGGGATGGAAGCGATCGTGATGAACCTGGAAGAAGACAACGTGGGAGCTGTCCTGCTCGGGCCGACGGACCAGGTGAAAGAGGGCGACACCGTCAAACGTACAGGACGTATCGCCTCCATCGATGTCAGCGAAGGCATGATCGGGCGTGTGATCGACCCGCTCGGAAACCCGATCGACGGGAAAGGGGATATCATGGGAGAGACCTGCGAGATGCCGCTCGAACGCAAGGCGCCGGGCGTTATCTTCCGCCAGCCGGTCAACGAACCGTTGCAGACCGGCATCAAGGCCGTCGATGCAATGATCCCGATCGGACGCGGACAGCGCGAACTGATCATCGGCGACCGCCAGACCGGAAAGACCTCCATCGCCATCGACACGATCATCAACCAGCGCAACAGCTACGAAGCCGGCAATCCGGTCTACTGCATCTATGTGGCAATCGGGCAAAAAGGCTCTACCGTCGCCTCGCTCGTCAACACGTTGCAGGAAAAAGGGGCGATGGACTACACGGTCGTAGTCAGCGCAACGGCATCCGACCCGGCAGCCATGCAATATTTCGCTCCTTTCGCGGGTGCTGCCATCGGCGAGTATTTCCGCGACAGCGGACGCCATGCCTTGGTGGTCTATGACGACCTTTCGAAACAGGCGGTCGCCTATCGCGAGGTATCCCTGATCCTGCGCCGCCCTTCCGGACGCGAGGCTTATCCGGGAGACATCTTCTACCTGCATTCCCGTCTGCTCGAACGGGCAGCCAAGATCATCAACCAGCCCGAAGTGGCCCGGCAGATGAACGACCTGCCGGACAGCATGAAGGACAAGGTGAAAGGCGGCGGTTCCCTCACTGCCCTGCCGATCATCG
>OGWZ01003320.1_pt1 | contig 11097 bp, 9 predicted proteins | sample 1576141 | NCBI WGS metagenome assembly OGWZ01 (sample SAMEA3541512, study PRJEB24748) | human gut metagenome | biome: human gut; feature: human-associated habitat; material: faeces | place: China | collected 2012
ATTATGTTACTACCCATCAGAGATTCCAACACCAATACGGAAGAACCAAAAAAAAGTTGTGGGAAAATTGTGGAAAGATAGTGGGAAAATAACGCCTGACAAGCAGGCGTTGAGTTTATTTGGCTGAAGCTTCGGCCTTTTTAGCGGCTAAAGCGGCCTTACGGGCACGTTTAGCGGCAAAGTCAGGTTTACCCTTATTCTTACGATCGCGCAAACGCTCCTTAGGCTTATGGCGTTTTTCTTCGTCCTTACGGCGTTTATCAAAGCCACCACCAACAGCTGCACGGCTACGCTTTTTCTCTGACTGATGCTTAACTCCGGGATTTACCGGGAATTCAGCACATAAATTCTTAATGGCACGACGCTCAACTTCACGGCCGGTATAACGTTCGATCTTCTCTAAGGTAGCAATCTCTGAGGCTAAAACTAAAGAGATCACAATACCATTAGCGCCAGCACGGGCAGTACGACCAGCACGGTGTACATAGATGGCAGCATTTGCTGGCAGATCAAAATTATAGACATGGGTGATATCGGCAATATCAAGACCACGGGCGGCGACGTCAGTGGCGATGAGCATATCCGTCTCACCTTCCTTAAAGCGGCGCATGGCAGCTTGACGCTCTGACATCGACATATCGCCCTGTAAGGTGGCGCATTTAAAGCCTTGGCGTCTTAGTGCGACATCTAATCTGAGTAAACGCTCACGCGTTTTGACGAAGATGATAGATTTGCCACGTACGGTTCGTAAAAGCTCGCTTATGATCTTAAGTTTTGCGACATCAGAGGCCGCATAATAGGCACGGCTTGATAATTCCTGTGGGAGTTTATCTAAGCTATCATCACCAGCACCTAAGCGAATTTCGATAGGATCGTGTAATACAGCCGCAGCAAAGTCGCGGATGCCTACACCTTCGAGCGTTGCGGAGAAGAGCAAGGTTTGGCACTTCTTATTGATGGACTTGGTGATTTTATTGACATCATCAAAGAAGCCCATATCGAGCATACGATCGGCCTCATCGATGACATAGAACTCGATATTATTAGTTTCAAGCCATTCTTTGCGTAAAAACTCGAGCATACGGCCAGGGGTGGCGACAATGATATTGTCTTGCATCTCACGCTGTTCAATGCGATCAGCTCCACCGATAATGGCGCCACAGCTTAAATCAAAGTCTTTACAGAGCTTATTGCAGACCTCAACTACCTGTAAGGCCAATTCACGAGAGGGCTCTAAGATTAAGGCCCGCACCCCAGCTTTAGATTTCTGTGACAGTCTGTAAATTAAGGGAATTAAAAAGGCGGCACTTTTACCTGTGCCGGTAGGGGCACCACCTAAGATATCAAAGCCCTCGCAAGCTTTAGGGATAACTAATTGCTGAATGGGGGTGGGCTGTTCCCAACCGCAGGCGGCAATATTGTTATTTAGAGCCTCAGGTAGCTCAAATTCATCAAATTGCATTTAAACTCCCTCATTGCCAATGCGGGTGGCATGACATTTCTTAATTAAATTGATCATGGCAAGACGGCTAGCACTATCGGGAGTAGCGGTACCGTTAAACCAGCGTACGAGCTCTAAGTCAGAGGCTAAGAGCAGATCTTCATAATCCTTAAGGATGTCAGCGGTCATATTAGGTAAATCATGCTCGACAAAAGGGAGGAGCATTAAATCGAGCTCACGCATACCGCGGCGCGATTGCCATTTAATTCTTCCGGAAACTTCAATCATTTAAACTGCCACCTGTGCTTTAATGGGAGGATAAGGATCGTAGCCTGTAAGCTCAAAGTCGTCATAGACATAATCAAAGATGGAGGCGGCCTTGCGCTTGATAATAAGTTTAGGTAAAGCCCGAGGGGTGCGGCTTAATTGCAGTTTTACCTGTTCAAAGTGATTGTGATAGATATGCGTATCACCACCAGTCCAGACAAAATCACCGACCTCTAAATCACAATCTTTGGCGATCATCATGGTGAGCAGTGAGTAGCTAGCGATATTAAAAGGTACTCCTAAGAACATATCACAGCTACGCTGATAGAGCTGGCAGGAGAGCTTGCCATTGGCAACATAGAATTGAAAGAGGGCATGGCATGGAGGTAAGGCCATACGCTCGATGTCACCTGGATTCCAAGCGCAGACGATAATACGACGGGAATCGGGATTGTGCTTGATGGTGTCGACGGCATTTTTAAGCTGATCGATATGACGGCCATCGGCGGTTTCAAAATCACGCCATTGCTTGCCGTAAACTGGGCCTAAATCGCCGTTTTCATCAGCCCATTCATTCCAAATACGCACACCGTTTTCAGTTAAATAATGGATATTAGTCGAGCCACTGATAAACCAGAGCAGCTCGTGAATAATAGACTTTAAATGCACTTTCTTAGTGGTTAAGAGGGGAAAGCCCTCAGAGAGATTAAAGCGCATCTGGGTACCGAAAATAGAGCGAGTGCCAACACCGGTTCTATCAGAACGATCAGCACCTTCATCCATGATCTTTTTTACCAAATCAAGATAGACTTGCAAGGGTATTACTCCATAGTACTCAATAAAGGAGATATTAAAGACTTTTAAGTCTGTGCTCCTTTTTTAACAAAAATTTATTGTTCGCTATTATAAGCGATATGGCGGGCCTCACGGCATAGAAAAGCCACCTTTATCGGTGGCTTTATAAAATATCGTTTAGAAATAACTACTTAGCGCAAGGAAGTGTCTCTGGCTCAATAATGCGTCCTAAGCCTTGATTAGAGGCATAGGCGCTGTAGAGAGCGCGGATCTTAGCGCCACTGTCTAAGGCTAAGGCCTCCTTACCGACCTTTTGTAAATCCTTAAAGCTGACGCGGCGGCACATATACTTGACGCGGGCAAGCTCTGAATAGTTCATACTCAGGCACTTATAGCCTAAGGATAGGAGCATGAGTGCCCCGAGAGGATTGCCTGCAATTTCACCGCAGACGGATATAGGCTTACCTAATTCATTGCTCTTATCGACGAGATATTTTAGGCATCTGACGACAGCGGGATTGAAGGCATCAAAGAAGCGGCAGACCTTTTGATTGGATCTATCCACCGCCATGAGGTATTGAATCAGATCGTTTGAACCTATGGAGAAGAAATCAACCTCGCGAGCAATTTCCTCTAAGACATAGGCGATGCTCGGGACCTCGATCATGACACCAAAGCGCGGCGGTTTAACCGGCTTATTAGTTTGTACTACGATCTCATGAATAGCATCGTTGAGGATCTGCTTGAAGGCTAAGACTTCATCGAGGCGCGATACCATGGGGATCATGATCTCTAAATTCTCAAATTCTTGCTGTGCTAATAACATAGCGCGCAATTGTGTTTTGAGAATATTAGGCTGATCTAAGGTAACGCGGATACCGCGCCAACCTAAAGCGGGGTTACCCTCTTCGATGGGCAGATAAGCTAAACCCTTATCACCGCCGATATCTAAAGTACGCATGCATACTGGATAACCTTTAAACTGCTCTAAGAGATCGCGATACCATTCAGTCTGTTGCTGTTCAGTCGGAAAGGTCTGTGAGAGCATGAAGGCAATTTCGGTACGATATAAACCGATACCGTCAGTCTGTGAGGGCAGATCTTCAGAGTCTTCATGGCTTAAACCGGCATTAAGCTGAATCTTAAGCTCAACGCCATCGACAGTAACGCCTTTTTCATGCTTTTCAGCCGAGAAGAGATCGGCCTGAGCGCGATTTTGTGAGACTAATTGTTTGTACTCATCGATAACGCTCTGTGTCGGCTCCACTAGAACTTCACTATTGTGTCCATCGATGATGATGGTACGACCATCAACCTCGTTGAGATTGAGCTGTACACCGATGACTGCCGGGATACCTAAGTCACGGGCTAAGATCGCCGTATGCGAGCTTGTGGCATTATCGACAGTGATAAAGCCGGCAATATTATTGCGATCAAGCTCAGCGACCATAGCTGCAGGCAGATTTTTAACCACCAAGATGATCTCATCATGCTCGAGTTTTACCGTTTGCCCTGAGGTGTGAACGAGGCGGGAGATAATGATCTGCGCAAAGTCACGGGCATCGAAGTATTTCTCTTTAAGGCCTTGAAGCTTATAACTTTGTAATCTCTTTTCGGTGACGACCTTAATCGCAGAAGAGGCTAACAGACCATTGTCGAGGATCTCTTTGGTTACCTCATCTTGGAAGGTCGGATCATCAAGCATATTGCCATAGCCTGACATATAACCGGAGGCGGCTTGACTATTATGCTGCTCTTGCATCTCTAAGGCGGCTTTATCCATCTCAGTTTGGAGCTGGAAAATCGCTTGATTAAAGAGCTCTAACTGCATCTCACGATCTTCAGTGCAAGTTACCGGTACATCTTCAAGGCTTAAAGTCGGTTGCCACACTACAGCACGAGCGATAGCGATACCGCCTGTACCGCTTTCACCATGACAGCGCTTGATGCTCGAATCATTAGCATCGCGCATATTATTGCTAGTCGCGATGATAGAGGCAATTTGGGCTGAGAGCGTAACCATAAAGGACTCTTCAAGCTCGTTAAAGCCTCGTTTTTGTCGGCTTTGAATTACAAGCACGCCTAAGAGTGAGCCTTGATTGATTACCGGAACGCCTAAGAAGGAGAAGAACTCGTCTTCACCTACATCCGGTAGATATTTGAAATTAGGGTGAGAGGGAGCATCGGCTAGATCTAAAAGCTCTTGCTTTAGACCAACAAAGCCTACTAAGCCCTCGCCGATACGTAAATTTGCTTTACCGATGGCTGCTTTAGCTAAGCCATCAGTTGCCGCTAATCTTAAGTATTTTTTGAATGGATCGGTAAGATAAAGTGAACAGCAGTCGGCAGAAGTAACAGCACGGATGCGCTGTACTAAAATATCAATTGCCTTTTCTAAGGAGTTCTGCGCGGCCACTTCTTCGGTGATTTGGCGCAGTGCCAAAAGGATCTGCGTCTGTCTTTCGTCCATGATTAGCCTCCGTGCTTAGATGCACGATAAAAGTTCTTGTCGCCGCTTTGTAATCCGAATAAGGCCGTCGGCGCAAATTCGGTCAAAATACGGCGGTATACGTCGCGTTTAAATGCTACAACCTGACGCACTGGATACCAATAGGAAACCCAGCGCCAGTCGTCAAATTCAGGATGCCCTCTACGATTAAATTCAATATGGTTTTGTTTATCTCCACCTAGGGAGAGTAAAAACCATTTTTGTTTTTGGCCGATGCATACAGGATGCTCAGACCAGCGTATGAGGCGCTTGGGTAGACGATATTTATGCCAGAAACGCGAGATAGCCAAAATTTTGACCTCGTCACGGCTTAAGCCTAACTCTTCATAAAGTTCGCGAAACATCGCGTCGGTGGGAGTTTCTCCGTTATCGACACCACCTTGAGGAAATTGCCATGAATTCTGACGTATTCGCCTCGCCCATAAAACCTGACCTTTGCGGTTGCAGATTACAATCCCGACATTGGGTCTGAATCCGTCCTTGTCTATCACAATAACCGCCAAGATAAAAAACTATTTAATCCCTTAATTATCAAGAGATTTGCTAATATAAGATTATCGCATAAATTTAATTCTAAAAATTGTTTATGGATCAAAGATTATCAAAGCTCAATCAGTCATTTAAGGAAGCTTTTATACTATTAAATTTGCCCTATGGTGAAACTTCAAAAACGAACTTCTCTTATAAATTTACCGCCTCCTCCTCAGTCCTTTGAGGAGTTGATTGACGCGCTCAATGCTATTGTCGGCAAAAACTTTTTAGAGCTCTCACAAAGATGTGGTGTCACCCTACCTAGTTCAACTTTACATGGTAAGGGCTTTGCCGGAGAGCTCATTGAATTGTGTACCGGCGCCTCGGCGGGTAATTCCTCGATCCCAGATTTTCCGAATTTGGGTTTAGAGCTTAAGACTATTCCTGTAGATGAAAATCTAAAGCCCTTAGAGTCTACCTTTGTAAGCTATGCACCACTTACAAATATCCGCGATCTGAATTTTGAAAATTCTACTCTCTATATAAAGCTCTCGCGTGTGCTCTTTGTGGTCTTGCTAGCACCGCGTAATTTAGATTTAGCCTCTCGTAAGGTTTTAGGTTATTTCTTTTGGCAACCTAATTTAGAGGAATTGTCTAAAATTCGCGCTGATTTCAATGAGCTGATGGAAATGGTCAAAACTGGGCAGATAGATAAGATTAGCGCGAGATTAGGTACTGTGGTGCAATTGCGCCCTAAATGTGCCGATGGTAAACAGACTACCGCTTGTATAGGGCCATTAGGTAGTTTGATTAAAACCCGTCCGCGCGGTTTTTACCTGCGCAGAACCTTTATTGAAGCACTCTTACAGCGTTATTGGCAGAGCTGATTTTTATAAAAAATTAAGTATAATTTTTATAAAATAAGAAAATATCGAAAATAAATTTTTGTTTTCATATATAAAACAATAAGTTACATATTTTTTACATTTATATAAAATTTATTCCCAAAAAATATGAAAATTTTGTAACAAATTGAAATATAAAATAAATTATTGATTTTTGCACATTTGTGCACTCATGATAAGCACTCAGGTTACATTATTAAATAATAAACTTAATATATGCATAACAAAATTATAGTAGATTTTACAATTTTTTGTTGTACAATGTACGGGCTTTCATCGTGTAAATGGCATGTACATCACATCTACATGCTAAAATCTGTGTTATAAGGTGATCAAAAATTACCAGCAATTAAGATAGCAGCAGTGTCTTAGTCGCGGATTGGAGGGAATATTCATGAGCGTGTCTAAAAGATTTAATGAAAAGAATAAGAAATTAACTGTAGTATTTTATGTCAATCGTGCCGCCGCTCAAGGTGCTGAGAGAATCGATCTTATCTGTGAGCACAATGGCTGGCAGGCTGTGGCTTTAAAGCCGCAGAAGAACGGTACCTTTAGAGGTTCTATCACTTTAAAGGTTGGCGATCAGCCAAGCTATCAGTACAAGTTTAAGTACACCTTACCTGATGGTACTGTTAAGTATGATAATGATTGGAACGCTGAGCGCTATGTTCCAAATCCATTTGGTGGCGAAAATTCAGTTTTCTCAACTGTAATTTCTAAGCCCTTAGAGGATAAATAATCAATTAAGGCCTAAATGGTACAAATTTTGCTTTTTAGGCCTAAAACGCTTATATAAGCCATTCTTGAAGAATTAAACTTAAATTTTTTCAAAATAAACAAAAAAATTTCAAAAAAAACTTGACATAGGTCATACTTAAGTTTAATATTATCCACGTTGACGCGGGGTGGAGCAGTTCGGTAGCTCGTCGGGCTCATAACCCGAAGGTCGTAGGTTCAAATCCTGCCCCCGCAACCAGGAAGTTTTAAGACTTCCTTTTTTTTGCCTAAAAAAAGCACAGCAAAAATAAGGCCCCGCAATGGAGGCCTTTTTCATTTTTTAAGCTTGCTAATTCTTACCACCATTTCGGCTTTTGTAGAGCGCTACTATAGAGCTCTTCATATTTACGGCAAGAATCCTTCCAATTGAATCTTACTCGCATAGCATTAGTTCTGATGCGACGCATCTCTTCTTGATCCTCAAGGTAGAGGATGAGGGTACGACGCAGGCAGGAGAGCAATTCCTCAGGGGACGGCTCTTGGAAGATAAAGCCATTACCAAGCTCGCGGTTTTGATCATAATCGATAACCGTATCCTTAAGACCACCGACAGCACGGACTATAGGTAAGGTACCATAGGCTAAGGAGTAGATCTGATTTAAGCCACAGGGCTCGAAGATTGACGGCATTAAGAAGAAGTCAGAGGCAGCTTCAATCTGATGGGCAAGTGCGTTGTCATAGACTGGCTGGAATACCATTTTGTCCGGATGACGGTTAGCAATTTCCTGCATCTGACGCTGTAAGTTAGGATCACCGGTGCCTTCGATAATGACCTGTACTTTGTGCTGTAAGAAGCGATCTAAGATCGGGAGCAGGAGGCTGATACCCTTTTGATCGGTAAGACGTGCGACCATACCGTAAATCGGGGTATCACCCATGGATAAACCTAATTTACGCTGTAATAAGTACTTACCTAAGATCTTCTCATCCATGCTGTTGATATTGTAGCGAATGGTGAGTAATTCATCAGTCTCAGGATCCCAATCGGAATAATCACAGCCATTGACGATACCGGATAAGTCACCTCTTCTGTCGATGAAGTTCTGTGCCATACCATGACCGCCTAAGTAGGTGGTAAGCTCAGCGGCATAACCGGGGCTTACGGTATTGATCTTATCGGCATAGAAGACACCGCACTTTAAGTAATTGATATAGGAACCCTGAGCGATACGATCATTGTAGACATCGCGGATTTCCGGAATCATAAATAATTGATTGCGGTCAAAGACACCCTGGAAGGCGGCATTGTGAATGGTGATGATGGAACGAGTCTTATCAAAGAAAGGATCATGACCATGCTTAATTCTTAAGATCATCGGTGCTAAGCCGGTGTGCCAGTCATTGCAGTGGAGAATATCCGGCTTAAATTCTACCTTTTTGCAAGCTTCAATGGCAGCGGCGCAGAAGAAAGCATAACGCTCGCCGTTATCACCATAAGCCTGATTATTGTCACCGTATAAAGAGGTACGGTCAAAATAGCGCGGGCAATCGATGAGTAAAAGATCAACAGCTGAGTTTGCTAATTGAGTCTTACGAATGCTGTAGGGAATTTGTAGATGAGGATTAGGATTACCCTCGTTAAGTACACCCTCTGCCACAACAGGGAATTTGTCAGCGCCGGGAATAATAGAGTAGCAGGGCATTACTACTACAGTTTTGTGGCCATCAGCCTGTAATTGTAAGGGCAGAGCCTTAGCAACGTCGGCTAAACCGCCTGATTTAATAATACCGGCGACTTCTGATGCTAAAAAAAGTACGTTCACTTTAAACCTCATCTAGTCCGAGCAAATGTGGCTACATCAGCTTTAGCGCTAGAGCCTTAGATTTGCGAGTTTTATCTAAATACTAAAAAATTATAATCTATAAAAAATTCCAACAATTAGATCTGCTTTGTACTTTTTATAGCAAAGCGAAATAATTTTTTCATTTGCAAGATTTTAACTTCAAAAAATGAAAAAAGTCTCAGTCAAATTTTATTGCTGAGACTTTTTTTACTTGTATTTCAAAAACTTTAATCAAAGCCTAGGCGCATACCCTGCGGTATGACTATGATACCCTGAGGTGAAATGTAGACGCCTTTAGGGTTATTTGGCTCGATAAGTTTGCTGTCTTGTTGCGGATCGTAACCTAGACTAAAACCCGGGGCGATTTCGACATAGCGATCTAAGATGGCATTGCGGATTTTAGCGCCATGGCCGATTTTGTCATCACCGATGAGCACACAACCGTCGACATTAGCGCCATTTTCAGCTACGCATCTAAAGCCTATGACCGAGCGATTGATAGTAGCACCACGGATGAGGCATCCGGCGGAGATAAGCGACTGTGAAACTGAGGACTTATGATCATAAGTGTCAGTAAAGCTTGCCGGTGGCAGTGGGGGATAGAAGGTGTGAAGCGGCCACTTTTGATTGCTCATCGAAAAACGGGGCTTTTCTCCAAGTAAGTCCATATGGGCTGACCAATAGGCATCGATAGTACCGACATCGCGCCAATAAACATCCTCATTTTCACCTATGATCTTATTATCCCGCATGTTATAGACCATGACTTTCTCTTCTTTAAAGAGCTTAGGGATGATGTCGCGGCCAAAATCATGCGACGAGTCAGGGAAATCTTTATCTTTAAGTAAAACACGCTTTAAGACATTGGCTTTAAAGACATAATTGCCCATAGAGACGAGGCAAAAACCGGGATCTCCGGGGATTTCCTTAGGCTTTAGCGGTTTTTCCTCAAAGCCTATCATCTGTCCTTGCGTATTGACTTCAATGACACCAAAGCGCTTTGAACAAATATCAATGGGTAGGCGTAATGCTGAGACGGTGAGGGCGGCGTCATTGATTTTGTGATAATCGACCATTTGGCGAATATCCATCTTATAGATGTGATCTGAGCCGAAGACGGCCACATGCTCAGGATATTGCTCTTCAATAAATTGCAAATTCTGATAGATAGCGTCAGCTGTACCTTGATACCACTCGCGGCTAATACGCATCTGTGCGGGAATAGCATCGATAAAAGCACCGGGAATGCCGTTAACGCTCCAGCCGTTTTTAAGATGCATATACAGCGATTGCGATTTATATTGCGTGAGTACGTAAATTCTTAAAAAGCCTGAATTGACAAAGTTATTGAGCACAAAGTCAATGAGGCGATAACTTCCTCCAAAGGGTACCGATGGTTTGCTTCTTGAGATTGTAAGCGGCATGAGACGTTTGCCTTCACCACCGGCTAAGATCATAGCCAGTACACCAGACATGCAGAATTATCCTCATTATCCTCAAACTTAGACACTTTCTAAAGCTTAGGTCAGAGCTTCAGACCTTTCAAAGACAAAAAGTGTCGGAATGTCTAAACTTTTAAGTCTTTGGTGTTTTTGGAAACTTGATCAAAAAATTGTCGATTTTGTCTTTATAGTTCGATTAAATATAGACAAATAACGTTTGTCGAAATCTAAACTTTGTTAATAAAATCACGATAACGGTTGCGTAAATTTACGTTTTAGCGCTGATTTTGAATTTTTTTAGCTATTTTACGCAGGATTTTTTTTGATTAAATGAAAAAATAAGATCAGACCTGTTAAGCGGGGCCATGGCGCCGACAAAAAAGCTTTTATGCCGCTGATGTTACCGATATACATTGATTTATTTAGCTTATTTTTTAAGGACTAATGCTTTTTAACGGGATAGAAATCAGATCACTTTGGCGCTTTTGCGCTGATTTGGGGCACAAATGTTAGTCTTTAAAAAGCATTTTTTTAGAGTGTGCACTAGTTCGCAATTTTTAACAAATGTTTGCAAAAGTGCGCACTTAATCATGGAATTACGCAAAGATATATTTTTATAATTAAATAACTTTTAAACATAGGAGTGTTTTAATTATGAAGAAAAATGGCATTTTAGTAGCAAGTGCTTTAGCTGTTGCTGTTGCAG
>OGWZ01003328.1_pt1 | contig 11067 bp, 8 predicted proteins | sample 1576141 | NCBI WGS metagenome assembly OGWZ01 (sample SAMEA3541512, study PRJEB24748) | human gut metagenome | biome: human gut; feature: human-associated habitat; material: faeces | place: China | collected 2012
CATTGTGGTCAAAATTGTGGTCAAAGCCAAATGAGGCCAGCCTATAAACAAAAAAATCCAACGATTTCTAACGTGAAATCGTTGGATTTATGGTCCGAGTGGCGAGAATCGAACTCACGGCCTCTTGAACCCCATTCAAGCGCGCTACCAAAACTGCGCTACACCCGGATATCTGTTTGCGTTTGCCGCTCACAGCTTGATTAGTATACCCGACTTTTCCCGTTTTGTCAAGCGCTTTTTCCAAATTTCTTATGCCGTTTTTACATTTTGCTTTCCCGGCTTTGCCCGCCGAAGGGATGCGCGAAAGAGCGTTATTTTCAAAAATCGCTATACACATCTTCCTCGTCATCCTCGCAGATCGGGGTGGTGTCGTCCGGCGGTGCGCCAAACTCTACCGTGGCAAAGGCCAGCGCGAACACGCTGTCTGCCCCGGCATGGAGCAGTGCCTGTGCGCAGGCGGCAGCGGTCGTGCCGGTGGTAATCACGTCATCTACCAGCAGGATGCGCTTGCCCTCCACCTGCTGCGGCTGTGCCGCCCGGAACGCGCCTGCTACGTTGGCCATGCGCTGCTCCAGCGGCAGACCAGCCTGATGCCGTTTGGCGCGGGTGCGCACCAGCGCCTGCGGTGCCAGCGGCACCTCCATGGCTTTTGCCAGCGGCAGCGCCATCAGTTCCGGCACGTTGTAGCCGCGCTTTTTGCCGGAGGCCGGCACCGGCACGATCAGGTCGTACCCGATAGCTGCCCACGGCACCGGCTGCGGGAGCAGCTCGCCGTACTGTACGGTCAGTTCTCCGTCAAAGGCCAGCTGCACCAGACGGTTGCCCATCTCCACAGCCCGCCACGGCTTGCCCTGATACTTTGTGTTCAGGATACCGCGCCGCACACAGCCGCTGTAGCGGTAGGGCGCAGCTGCACCAGCCAGATTGCTGATATAGTGCTGCGCCGGGTCCAGCCGGATACCCGGCTTGCGGCGCAGCGCTTCCAGCTGCTCTGCGCAGTCCGGGCAATCCCGTACATCTCCCAGCACCCGGCCGCAGAAGGGGCACTCACGCGGGTAGAGCAGCTGCCGTACCGCCCGCAGCGCCCTGCGCCGGGGGTCATAGTAGTCCATCAGTCCTTTTTGACTGCCACGATCACCCGCACGCGCTTGCCTGCTGCGCAGCCAAAGTTATCGTACCAGCCGGTCAGGTAGTAGCCCTCGGAGTTCACCTCGGAAAGCTTGGTGGCATAATACTGACCCTTGTACCACAGGTACACCTGCATATCGTCAGCCGTCTCGTAGCGGGTGCCGTTGCTCATCACCGATGCTGCGCCCACCTTGTCGATCTTCATGGGCATCAGCTGGATCATGGCCTTTACCGTGCCGTTCACGTTCTGCCGCACTGCCAGACCACCCGCCAGCACCGGATACTTGATAGAGGTGGAAAAGCTTGCCGGGCTGCCGTTGACATAGCAGATATAAGTAGCGCCGCCGCCCACAAAGTTGAGGATGGTGCTCATGGGCTGACCAGTGATATCGGCCAGCTGCTTGAGACCGATGCTCAGCAGCGAACCGGAGCTGCTGGTGATGCGGTTCCAGACCGTGCTCAGCAGCGAGCCGTCAATGACGCCCCACAGGATCTCGCTGGTGGTGGGCACCAGTACATCGCGCAGATCATCCGTCACCGTCGTGGTGTTGGTGGTACTGCCAGTGCTGCCGGAGCTGTCCCCGGAGGAACTGCTCCCCGAACCGGAGGAGCCGCTGCCGGTCAGGGTGCCCAGAATGGAGCCGGCATTGACGGCCAGATTCTTCACATCGTCCAGCACGCCGTATTTCCACAGGTCGCCGGTGACATCGTTCAGGATCAGGCGATCGATCTGCCCCTGCTCATTCAGCGTATAGTAGCGCACGGTCAGGGCATTCAGCTTTGTCCCCGCTATTCGGCTGGGACGAACCGTCCCAGCCAACCCCTCCGATGTCGTATCCAGAATTTGTACGTCATCGGCCAGAGCATAGTCCCCCAGCGCGGTGGCGGTTTCGTTGATGGTGCCGCTGACCGATTTGGACTCGATGGCGGTCACCTGCTCTCCCTCGGGGGTCACGCTGATCTCCACCAGCCAGCCGGTGGGATAGTTCAGGCTTTTGTCGATGTTCACGGTGCGGGTGATGCCGTCGGTGCACATCACCGAGATCTTTTGCAGCACGTCTGCGCCGTTATCCTCCACAAGGCTGCGGGTGGCGGTCTGCACCACACCGTAGAACACGCTGTCGGCTTCCTCGCCGGTGATCACATCGGCTACCTCGTTGTCCATGCCCAGCAGCAGGGTGACTACTTCGCCCACGCCGCCGCCGTTCAGGGTGGAGATCTTGGACGCCACCGCAGAGCTGCCCAGACTGTAGGTGCTGCCCGCCACAGTCAGTGCTGTGGGTGCGCTGGCGCTGGGCGATACCGCGGTAATGCGGCCTGCGGCGCGGCGGGTGTAGATCCACACCGTCTGCAGGCTTTCGCTGTAATAGTACACATCGTACTTGTTCAGCTCTGCCGAAGCGGAGGTCTTATCGTTGCGGTAGACGCTCACCGGTGTAAAGGGCAGCTGGGTGCCCTCCTCCGCCACAAAGGGACCCTTGCGGCTCTTGAGCAGCACCGAGGAGGTATCCACCTGACCGTTGGACACCGTAAAGCCCAGCGAGCTGCCGTAGGCGCTGCCGCTTGCGGTGTTGGCGCGCAGGGCGTTGTACAACAGCAGGGTGCACTGCTCGTAGGTCATAGCCTGACCCTGCGTGCAGGTCAGCTGATCCCGCAGACCGATCTGCTGCGCCTTGTTCAGCTGTGCCTGCGGGAAGGAGCCGGTCAGGTCGGTGGTCTTATAGCTCAGCAGCTTCAGCACCGCTGCGCAGGCTTCCTCCAGCGTGACGGTGTTGTCCGGGCGGAAGGAGCCGTCGGTGTAGCCGTTCATCCAGCCCTGCTGCACCGCAATGCGGATGTAGGGTGCCCACTGGGAGGTGCCGGGCACATCCCGGTACAAAGTGCCCACCGTGCCCTGTGCGCCTACGCTCTCCCGGTAGGTGGAAAAGGACACCAGCATTTTGGCAAAAGCGCCGCGGGTAATGTTGGCGCTAAGCTCCTGACCGGTGGGCACAGCGCCCAGAGTAATAGCCGTCTGCAGGGCCGTGTTGTTGATGCTGGCCGCCGAGACCGGCAGCACCAGCACCGACACCGCAATGCTGACCGCCAGCAGAAATGCGAGAATCCGTTTTTTCATTGGTCGTACCTCTTGTTCTTTGTTTATCACGCCGCCGCGATCAATCGTAGCGCAATGCTTCAATGGGGTTCAGCCGGGCTGCGCGCCGCGCCGGCAGATAGCCGAACAGCACGCCGATGCCCACCGAGATGCCAAAGGCCACCACAATGGAGTTGAAGGAGGGGCTTACCGTAACAGTGGTATCGGTCATGAACATGGGCAGCACCTTGTTTGCCGCCATGGACACCGCATAGCCCAGCGCAATGCCTAAAACGCCGCCCAGCGCCGAGGTAGTGGCTGCTTCCACCACAAACTGCGCCAGAATGGTGCGCTCCTTTGCGCCCAGCGCCTTGCGGATGCCGATCTCGCGGGTGCGCTCGGTCACAGACACCAGCATGATGTTCATAATGCCGATGCCGCCCACCAGCAGCGAGATGCTGGCAATGCCGGTAAGTATCACGATGACCATGTTGATCATCTTGTTCATTTCCTCCAGCCACTCGCTGGCGCTGTACACATAGTAGCCGTTTTCGGTCTTGAGGATCGACATCAATTCCTCTTCCATCGTGCTCTTGGCCTCGTTGGCAAGGCTTTCGTCGGCCATCATGGCGGTGTAGCAGTCCACCATGCTTTGGCTGGAAAGCCGCATCACGGTGGTGTAGGGCAGGTAAACGCAATCGTCATCGCTGCCCTGCTGCATAGTGGGGTCGCTGACTTTGGCAGACAGCACACCTACGACGCGGAACTTGTTGGCACCGATCTTGAGCGTCTGCCCCACACCGTTGCCGCCAAAGGCTACGCGGTTGAGGTAATCGCCGATGACGCAGACCTGCTTGTTGTCCTGCATATCCATGTATTGCAGGCCGCGCCCCTGAACGATCTGGTAATTCTTCATTTCGGTAAAGTTTTCGTCCACACCGCTCATGTTGGACCAGCGGTAGCTGGTGGTACCGATCTTCAGCGTACCGCTGGCTTTGCCGCTGAAGTTGACCTGCGGCGACACCGCCTTGATCAGGTCGGAATGCCGCTGGCAGATATCATACATCTCCTCCACCGACACGGAGCGGGAGCCGTAGCCCCACACCTGAATGCTGAGGGTGTTGGTGCCCAGTGCGGAAAAGCTGTCCCGCATGCTCTTGGTCATGCCGTTGCCCAGACCCACGATGACGATGACCGCCATCACGCCGATGATGATGCCCAGCATGGTCAGAAAGGTGCGCAGCTTGTTGCTCCACACGTTCTGGATGGCCTGCCGGAAGGTTTCAAAGATCATGCCTGTTCCTCCTTTTCCGGCGTTTCGGGCAGCAGGGTGGGCTGCACCATGGCCTCCGGTGCGTGGGAGTCGCCGTCATACACCACCTGACCGTCCTCCAGCCGGATGATGCGGTCGGCCTGCACGGCAATGGAATTGTCGTGGGTGATCAGCACTACGGTGTGTCCCTGCTTGTGCAGCTGCTGCAAAAGCCCCAGCACCTCGCGGCCGGTATGGGAGTCCAGCGCGCCGGTGGGCTCGTCCGCCAGAATGACCGGCGGGTTGCGCACCAGTGCCCGCGCAATGGACACGCGCTGCTGCTGGCCGCCGGAAAGCTGGTTGGGGCGGTTTTTCAGCTTGTCGCCAAGCCCCACCTGCTCCAGCACCTCCCGGGCGCGGATGTGGCGCTCGGCGCGGGAGATGCCCGCATACACCAGCGGCACCTCCACGTTTTCCATCAGGTTCAGCCTGGGCAGCAAATTGTATTGCTGGAAGATAAAGCCCAGCATCTCGTTGCGGACAGCGGCCAGCTCGTTGCGGTTCATCTTGCCCACATCCCGGCCATTGAGCCGGTAGGTGCCGTAGGTAGGCACATCCAGACAGCCGATGATGTTCATGCAGGTGGATTTGCCCGAACCGGACTGACCCACGATGGCCACGAACTCGCCTTTTTCGATTTTCATGGTGATGTGGTCGGCAGCCTTTACCGTGGTATCGCCCATCTGGTAATATTTGCAGACTTCATCAAACTCGATCAGAGCGCTCATTCATCCCTCCTGCGTCAATCCACCACGACTGCGCCGGCCTCGGCGGGGTCGATGCCCTCTGCGGGCTCTTCAGCGTCCGCTGCGGGGGCTTCACCGTTTTCCGTCTCCTCCGGCAGCGTCTCCTCGCCGCCCTCGGCAAGGTCTGCATTGTTTCCGGCGCCGCCGATCACTTCGCCGTCCATATCGTCATAGCCGCCGTCGTCATAGTAGCTGTCGCTGCTCACGGAGCTGGGGTCGTAGGCGATGGTATCACTCTCGGACAGGCCGCTGGTCACCTGCGTATAGTTGTCGTCGCTGACACCGGTCTTGACCTTGACATACACATAGCCCTCCGGTGCGCTCATGGAATCATCGGCGTTCACGGCGCTGGGAGAATCCTGCCGCACCAGCACATAACCGCCCCGCACAATGGCGGCATTGGGCACGGTGAGCGCATTTTTCGCCTGCGCCACCACGATCTCGGCGTTGGCATTCATGCCCGGGCGCAGACCATCGGTCTCGTCAATGCGCACGGTCACCGGGTAGGTGGTGGTACCGCCGCTGGTATCACCCTTCATGGACACACGGGTGACCAAGCCCTCGTAGGTCTTATCCTTCACGGCATCTGCGGTCACCTGTACGGACTGCCCCACCTTCAGGCTGCTGACCTGCAGCTCGTCCACGTTGATGGTCATTTCCAGATAACTCAGGTCGTAGATGGTGCACAGGTCGCTGCCGGTGCTCAGGGCATCGCCCACCTTGGCATTTTTCTCGATGATGGTGCCGCTGATGGGCGAGGTGATGGTGTAGTTATCCATGGCGTCCTGCATATTTTGCATGGACAGTTCCGCGCCGCGCAGGGTCTCGGAGGCAGACTGGATGGACTCTGTCAGTTCCTCACCGCTGAGGGTCAGGATGATATCGTCCTTGTTCACGCTGCCGCCCTCCCGCACATTGATGGCGGTGACGGTACCGGAAGCCAGCGCAGTCAGGGTACGCTCGGCCTGATACTGGAAGTTGGCTGCTGCAATGGAGCTCACCCCGTTGATAGTAGCCGTTGCAGCCTGTGCCGTGGTCAGACCACCCGCATTGGACACCGAGAGGGTCACAGTGCGGGTGAGCAGGTTGCCCGTGCTCAGGGCATCGGTGCCGGTCACAGCGGTAATAGTGCCGGGCAGCACCTCAAAAGTACCGTCCAGCGTCACCTGGGCGGTCTGCCCCGCCGAGAAGTTAGCAGCATCCGCAGCCGGGAACTCCAGCACCAGATTCATCTTGGAGCTGTCCCGCACCACGGCCACCTCCTGACCGCTCTTTACCTCATCGCCCTTGTTCACCTTCAGGCTGCTGACGACGCCCGCCACCTCGGCACGCACATACTGATGGTCGGCGGTCTTGTCGTAGCTGCGCTGCGCCTGCTGCAGGGTGATGGCTGCCTGCTCCACCTTGGTGGTTGCATCGGAGGAATCCACCGTGTAGAGCACAGTGCCCTCCTCCACGATATCGCCCTCCTCAAAGCCGCCGGTCAGCACCTTGCCGGGCACCAGCGATTTGACGCTGTAAGTATTGGCAGGCTTCAGCGTACCAGTGCCGCTGAGCGTGTTGGAGACATCCCGGGTCTCCGGCACTGCTTCTGTATAGGAAGTATCCACGTTGGCGGGCTTTGCACCCTTGGGCTTCAGCAGCCACCAGCCGCCTGCCAGCACCACGATGGCCACCGGCACCAGCCACTTCCAGTTCTTTTGGGCAAAGGCTGCTGCACCGCCTTTTTTGGGTGCAGCCGCTGCGTCCTGCTGCGGGTCGGCGGGCTGTTTAGACTTGTTCCAGATCATTCTTGCCGTTCCTCCTAGGTTCTTTTATGACAAGGTGCTTTTTGCAAAAGCACCCGTCAGAAACTCTTATTTGTAGTGTATCGCATTTTGCCCCGATAAACAAGCGTCCAATTTTCGTTTCACGGCATTTCCACAAAGTTTCAGACTTTTTTAACAAAGAATGGCTTTCTTTGTGCGCCGCTGAGCAGTTGCTTATCTTTATATAATACGATTCAAACTGCCTCTCCTCTGCTCTCCTTCCTGTGAAAAAGGGTTCTGAAAAGCCCGCAGGCTTTTCAGAATCTCAGATGGGGGAGATTCTCTGCAACTATCGGCTCACGCCAAAAAGCTCCCCCTTCGGGGGAGTTGGCATCGCACAGCGATGCCTGAGAGGGTTCTTTTGCCGTTTTTCCCTCAAAAAGAAAATCAGCCGGACCCGAAGGCCCGGCTGATTTATTCTTTTTTACCCTGCGTCTGTGATGGGCTCTACCACCACATACACCCCTGCGGGCACACAGGCGGCCCATGCGCCGTCCTTGTCCAGCCAGCCGAATTGCTCACAGACATGGTCCGGGCACTGACTGTCCAAAAACGCGATGGCACCATCCTTCACCTGCAGATGCACGATGTAGTCCCCTACCTCGTACAGGTAATCATGATCCTGCGCAAGGGGCAGGGTCTCGGTAACGCCGTCACCGAAATCCACAACGGCCTGTAAGCCGCTGCCCTTGGCGGGGTGCTGCGCCCGCACCGCAAGAAAAATACCTGCGGCCAGTGCCAGCACCACCAGTGCAAAGATCACATTTTTCTTCCACGCGCTGCCCTTGGGGGCGGCGGTGTCAGAATTTTTTTGCTTTATGCTCATGCAGCGTACTTGCTGGCAGCTGCACCGGCAATGCGGCCAAAGACGGTAAAGTCGGCCACAGCGTTGCCGCCCAGACGGTTTGCACCGTGCACGCCGCCGGTCACCTCACCTGCTGCGAACAGGCCGGGGATCACAGAGCCGTCAGCCTTCAGCACCTCGGTGTTGGTGTTGATCTTCAGGCCGCCCATGGTGTGGTGCACACCTGCGGTGACCTTGATAGCATAGTAGGGAGCAGTATCCAGAGCCTTTGCAAAGCTGGTGCGGCCAAAGTCGGGGTCGTTCTTGGCGGCAACGTAGCCGTTCCAAGTCTTCATGGTCTCGGCAAAAGCAGCCTCGTCCACGCCCATAGCCTTTGCCAGTTCCTCGTAGGTCTGGCCGGTCACGGTGTAGCCCTTCTTGATGTAGCCCTGAATGACGCTGGAGGCATCGACCATAGCCTGATCCACCACCAGCCAGCTGTAGCTGCCGGTCTGAGCGATCTCGGCAGCAGAAACCACGTCACGGGTGCCCACTTCATCGATGAAGCGCTTGCCCTCGGCGTTGATCAGCACAGCGCCGTCGCCGCGCAGACCCTCGGTGATCAGAGCAGCGGTGTTAGCCTCCACGGTGGGGTGGATCTGGATCTGATCCATGTCCACAGTGTCAGCGCCCACAGCGGTAGCCATCTCAATGCCCTGACCCTGTGCGCCTGCGGCATTGGTGGTCATAAAGCCCTTCAGCTCGGGCTTGTACTCGGTGACCATGTCCAGATTTGCGCCGAAGCCGCCGGTGGTCAGCACCACAGCCTTGGCATTCACGGTGATGGTCTCGCCGGTGGAACCGGTAGCCTTCACGCCCACAACAGCGCCGTTTGCATCGGTCAGCAGCTCGGTAGCGGTGGTGTTCAGCAGGGTCTGCACGCCGGCCTTGTCGCAGTTCTCCTGCAGCAGGGGGATCATGTAAGAGCCCACAGAAAGGGTCTTGCCCTCAGCATCCACGGGGCGATGGATACGCTTGACGGATGCGCCGCCGAAGCTGGAAACGCTGTGCAGAGTGATGCCGTGCTCGTCCAGCCAGTCGATGGCGTCAGCGCTGTTAGAGCACAGAGTCTCCACCAGAGCGGGGTCGTTGATGCCCTTGCCGCCGATCATGGTGTCCAGCTCCATCAGCTCCACAGAGTCGAAGTAGCCCTTGGGGTCTGCCTGATAAGCTGCCCACTGCTCAGAGACGGTCTTTGCCAAAGCGGTGATGGTGGCGTTGTCGGCGTACTTTTCAGCAGCGGTCTTCAGGGTCTTTTCCACGCCTGCGGACTCGCCGAACTCGTTCTCATCCTGATACACGGTCTTGCCGGCGTTCATGCCGCCGGTAGCGCGCACGGAGTTGCCGCCCACCATGGGCTGGCTTTCCAGAATGACCACGCTCTTGCCCTCGGCAGCAGCAGTGATGGCAGCAGTCATGCCTGCACCGCCTGCACCCACGATGGCAATGTCTGCATCAATGGTGGAGTCCTCGGCCTTGTTTTCCTCGGCCTTGACCTCGGTCTTGTAGTCATCAGCGTTCAGGCCGGCTGCGACCAGAGCGGCAGCAGCAGCCTCCTTGATGGCGTCGGAGGTGATGGTTGCGGTGGCCACGCCGTCCACGGCAATGCTGCCGCTCTCGGCAATGGCGCCGGGCAGCTGCTCCAGAGCCATGGTGCCGATGCCGGGGGTCTCATCCTTGCCCTCGGCGGTGCAGCCGGTGATCTTGCCGTCGGTCAGGGTCAGGGTGACGGTAACATCGCCGCCCATGCCCTTGGCTGTACCGGTGAACTCGCCGGACACGCCTGCGGTGGAGGAGGCAGACTTGCTGCCGCAGCCGTAGCCCAACAGGCTGACGCTTACAACAGCCGCCATGGCCAGCGCAGCCACGCTCTTGCGGATCTGATTCTTTTTCATTGTTTCATCCTTCTTGTTTTGGGTTGCTTGTGTTCGGATATCTATCAGCAAAAAAGGGGAAGCTGCTCATTCGGAAAGCAGCTCCCCCTCGCTGAAACTTAGGAAAGACTTAGGCGTTGGCCTGAGCTGCAGCAACAGCGCAGGCAACGGTGGCGCCGACCATGGGGTTGTTGCCCATGCCGATCAGACCCATCATCTCAACGTGTGCGGGCACAGAAGAGGAGCCTGCGAACTGAGCATCACCGTGCACGCGGCCCAGAGAGTCGGTCAGGCCGTAGCTTGCGGGGCCTGCAGCCACGTTATCGGGGTGCAGGGTACGGCCGGTGCCGCCGCCGGAAGCGACGGAGAAGTACTTCTTGCCGTTCTCGATAGCCCACTTCTTGTAGGTGCCGGCAACCAGATGCTGGAAGCGGACGGGGTTGGTGGAGTTACCGGTGATGGAGCACTGCACGTCCTCCTTCTTCATGATGGCAACGCCTTCCATAACGTCGTTAGCGCCGTAGCACTTAACGGCTGCACGCTCACCCTCGGAGAAGGGGATCTCCTTGACCACAGTCAGGGTCTGGGTGGGGATATCGTACTCGGTCTGCACATAGGTGAAGCCGTTGATACGGGAAATGATGTAAGCTGCGTCCTTGCCCAAGCCGTTCAGGATGACGCGCAGGGGGGTCTTGCGGACCTTGTTTGCGGTGCGTGCGATGCCGATAGCACCCTCAGCAGCAGCAAAGGACTCGTGGCCTGCCAGGAAAGCGAAGCAGGTGGTGTCCTCGCTCAGCAGACGAGCGCCCAGGTTGCCGTGACCCAGACCGACCTGACGCTGCTCAGCAACAGAGCCGGGGATGGTGAAAGCTTCCAGACCCTCACCGATAGCAGCTGCGCACTCGGCAGCGTCGGTCAGGCCGCGCTTCACAGCGATAGCAGTGCCCAGAGTGTAAGCCCAGACAGCGTTATCAAAGCAGATGGGCTGCACGCCGCGGACGATCTTGTCGCAGTCGATGCCCTTGGTGAGGAGCATCTCGTTGCAAGCGTCCAGAGACTCCAGACCGTTAGCCTTCAGGCATGCCTCGATTTTAGGCATACGGCGATCCATAGATTCAAAAGTTGCCATTGAGTTGTTCCTCCTCTCTTATTCCTCACGCGGGTCGATGTACTTCACAGCGCCCTGCTCCTTGCTGAAGCGGCCGTAAGTACCCACATTCTTCTCGTAAGCCTCGTTGGGGGTCTTGCCGTGACGGATATCCTCCATCATCTTGCCCAGCT
>OGWZ01003329.1_pt1 | contig 11062 bp, 8 predicted proteins | sample 1576141 | NCBI WGS metagenome assembly OGWZ01 (sample SAMEA3541512, study PRJEB24748) | human gut metagenome | biome: human gut; feature: human-associated habitat; material: faeces | place: China | collected 2012
GAATTTTGTAACGAAAAAAAAGCTTAGAGAGGACTTAGAAAGTAAGAAGGGTAATGTATCTGAACAAATGTAAAAAGCCATCTGTAAAAAATACAGATGGCTCAAGCGTTTACATGGAACCGCCTAAAGCGTCATTGAGCTCGGCGACCTCACGCTGTAAGGTCTCATATTCCTGCTGCTTTTGCAAAATAGAAGCATTATCAGGAGTATTGCGCATATTATTAATTTGCGCCTGAGCATTATCAAACTTCTTCTTTAAAGAAGAGTTTAAAGATTGCTTTTGCGCTAAGCGCTGTTGCATAGCAGAAAGATCTTGATTGAGCTTATCTAAGTTCTTACGCTTTTGCTCATATTTAGCATGCACTAAAGAGCTTTCCTTTAATAAAGCCTCACTTTGTGCAGCTAATGCCTGTTGCTCTGCTTTTAAGGCAGCAATATCAGCTTTTTTATCTTCAACACGTTGCTCATAAGAGCCTGAGAAGACACACCCCATCTTATTTAAAAGGCTCGGATCGCCAATTGACGGATCGCATTCCTCAGGAGTCATAGTACAAGCACTTAAAAGACAAGCTGAAGCAATTACGGTTAGAAATTTAACTTTCATAAATCATCCATTTTAGCCACGAGCTAAACGATTTCTCTGAGAGGTGTAATCCTCAGAGATAGCGTATAAATTGTCACGCTCGGCCTTAAGTGAAGCAATCTTAGTATCAAGCTCTGACAGCTTTTTCTTATCAGCTGCAGAGGTGCTGCTGGTCTGATACTGATCGCGAGCATACTTATAGGACTCGATCTTAGAATCGATACCCTCAACCTGCTCCTTGATGTAGGCAATATTAGCATCCATCTCACTGCTCTTCTGCTGCAGAGCCTTCTTATCAGCCTGTCCGGCAGCGACCTTCTTCTCTAAAGCAGCCACAGCCTCGGTATCGCGCTTGATGAGGTCAGAAGCAGCTTTATTGACGCCTTTAACGGAATCGATATCTTTAACAACCATTTCCTTAGTGGCATCAAGCTGCTTTTCGGTGGTAGCATAATTAGATCTTACATTATCGAAGACATAGTTAGTAGCAATACCAACAGCACAACCAGAAGCACCGGCAATAGCAGCACAGGCAAGCTTATTATCAGCATTAGATAACATGCAACCTAAAACACCGATACCGGCACCGGCTAAACAGGACTTAATGCCTGAATCAGAGAAAAACTTAGCACCGCTCTCTTTTAAAGCAGGATCAACTTCAGCTGAACTAGAACCCTGATTAGCGCAGCCACTAGCTAAAACTGCAGCAAGAACAACACTTAATAAAGTCTTTTTAATCATTTTTAATTCCTCAAATTTTATTTTCTAAGTTCAATGTTAAAACTGCTTTCATCGGACTTACCTTGTGAATAAACAGCTTTACATTGACTATCATTATTAGTGCCAGGGGCGCATTTAATCCTAGGCATAGTATATGAGCTCTTATCAGAGCAGATAGCCACAGCTTCATTTTCTATCTGTAACTGGCCTGATACGATCTTGCCGTCCACTGGCGTTATACACTTTACTCCATTTTGACGCATAATTGTAGCCTTTCCCTTACCATTAGCATCAAAACTATATTCTAAGTTGACAGGCTTTCCAGAATTTGCGTCTATAAGCGGGGATTTAACCTTCCAAGTGCCTTCAAGTTTCTTAACTGAACCTTGCTCTACATCGCTTTGAGATAAATTCAAAGGCTTTGTATTAGCAAAAGGATCTGAGGAACTAGAAGCTGTATTTGTTGCATTAGCATCATCCTCCTCATCACTTAAAGTAGGAGGAATTACAGTCTGAGTGAGAGGCTCCTGCTGAGCTTGTGGCGTTTGAACCTGCTCTTGATTTACAGGATCAATCGGTGCATTGTTCTCAGTATTTTCTTTAGTGGCACTCAGGTTCTCCTGAACACTCTCAGGATCTACAACTAAATTAGGGGCGCCAACTTCTTTTTTTGCATTAGGCGTAACTACGTTCTCTTCATTAGGCGTAACTACATTCTCAGCATTAGGATCTAAAAACGCTTTAGGATCATAAAGAGGTGAATTAGGATCAATCACTAAATTACCCTCAGGATCTAAATGCACCCCTTCGATATCCTGACCGTTGATAGCAATAGAACCGTCATCTTTAAAATCAAGCTTTAGATTGTCGACTAAAACGCCATTATCATCGCTGACAGTATAGGTACCATCAGGATTTTTCTTAAAATAATAGCGCTTAGAGTTAAAGACATAGCTAAACTCATCTTGCTGAGGAATAACTACAGCTTTAGGATCTGTTAGCTCAGCTTTCGGATCTGTTAGCTCAACGTTCGAGTCTTTTACCTCAGCTTGCGGGACGGTTACCTCAACTTTAGGATCGTTGACTAAATTAGGCTGTTGCTCTTTTACTACTACCTGCTTTTGTACCGGATCTGATGCTACTGGCACTACTATTTCTTTATTTAAAAGGTACTTCCACAAGAAGTAGCCCAAAAGTAATAGAAGTAGTAATAATAAGAGTAAAAGCCACCATAAATTGCGTCTAAAAAAACCCGCCTTTGCTACAGGAGCAGCTCCCGTAGCCACTCTCTTATAAGTTTCATTACGCTTATAGAGATCTCGATGCAAAGGTTCAAAAGGAGCGCCCTTTAAAGACAGGCGATCTTTAGTAAAGCCCCAAAAGGTAATTACCGGCTGACCGTTGACAATGAAAAGACAATCATTGTCAGGAAAATGCAGGGCAGGTAAAACATCATTATCCTTTGAGCCATTGATAAAGTGTTCAAAGAGCTTGTCATTTGAGGTCAAAGCCATAGCTTTAAGATCTAAACCATAATTGACGAGCTTCTCTGACATACGCTCCATCTTATCTAAAGCTTTACGCTTTTCATCGATAGAGGCACTTTGCCAGCGTACAATTTCATAATCCTCGCCTTTAGGACTATCAAAAGGCACAAACCAATCTAAATACTCCCCACCTTGTGAGGCCTTTGGAATGGCTAAAAAACGAGTGATCTCCGGGCCTAATTGCTTTTCACGCTCTAAAGCATTACGAAAGGCTTCGGCTGATTTCCATACTAAAACACCGTCTTGACCAATAGCGGCATATTTATTGATAGGGCCACTATTTAAAATCACCGAACGCATATTTACTCCTTACAAACCTTTTGCACACTAGCGCCTGCGGCTTTGAGCTGAGATACAATCTGAGAGGCATTTTTCGGACTAAAGACCTTGCCTCCGGTATATTTGGCAATACAGGCAGCCTGCGAGGCATTACTGCCAATTAAAATGGTATGGATCTTAAGCTTAGGCTTAAGAGCATGGATACGCTTAGCTAGCGAACAGACACTCATATTTGCGGTAAAAGGACAAGTATCCTCACCATCTGAGATAAGCACGCCTACAGCCTCAGCATTAACACCATCAACCATATTCATTAATGCCTGCAGACCATTTATAAGTGGGGTCTTACCGTCATAACGATAAGGATTGATATTGCGGATCTGCTGTCTGAGGGCACTACGACGAGTACCGGCATAGAAGCCGTGTTGCTTAGCCACAGGACAGCCATTAATTTCCACTAAACCGATACTGACGTTTTTATCGGTATTTTGTACTAAAGCCTCAGAGGCACGAATTGCCGCCGATAAACGACTCTCGCCACCGCCTACATCACGCTCGAGCATCGATTCTGAACCATCAAAAGCGATAACAAGCTGTGGCATTTTGCCTTCTTTACGCAAAATCTCACATTTAGGCAGTCCCTTAGTCGAGTTTTGCGTACTTGTCGCCTGATTTTTAACCTCTAAAGCCTTACGCTCTTGATCGCTTTTTTCTTGTTCAAGCTGAGCTTTACGAGCCGCTTCAGCTTTCTTTTGCTCCTCTAAAAGTCGCGCCTCTTCAGCTTTTTTCTGCTCTTCTAAAGCCTTAAGACGCGCCGCTTCCTCAGCTTTCTTTTGCTCTTCTAAAGCTTTAAGACGCGCCGCTTCTTCGGCTTTTTTCTGCTCTTCTAAAGCCTTAAGGCGTGCCGCTTCCTCAGCTTTCTTTTGTTCTTCTAAAGCTTTAAGGCGCTCCTCTTCCGCTTTTTTCTGCTCTTCTAAGGCTTTCTTTTGCTCTTCCTGAGCCTTAAGGGCAGCCTCCTGCGCTAAACGTGCCTCTTCTTCGGCCTTAAGCTTTTGTGCATTAGCCTCATCAAGAGCCTGCTTAGCTAAAGCTAATTCCTTATCATGCTCTTTTTGTAAAGCATCTTTATCAAGATAGGCTACAAGCTTATCAATATCGCTCTGTATCCTTTGATGTTGCGCTACAGCCTCAGGATAACCACGAAAAGCATTCCATCTATCTAAAAGCGTCCCTTCCTGAGGCCACGGTCTTAAGTAAAACCACCATAAAAGGCCTAAAAGCAGCAGTAAGAGTAAAAAAGCTAATAGGCATAAATAATGATGATTTTTAGCTGGAGCTGCCGATGCGGCTAGAGCTTTAGCATAATCAGCAAAAACCGCTGTCTCAGGCTCTTTGAGCATATAGGGCAAAAATACCGGAATAGAATTGCCTAAGATAAAGCATTGCGGGCTTTTTTCTAAAATCAGTGCTAAATCATATCGCTCAGACTCTAAAACTTCATTTGCTAAAGGAGTTTCAGCGCGTAAAAAATCGACAAAGAGCTGTAATCTCTCAGCATAGATCCCATAGAGATTAGGATTAGTGCGCTTTAAAGTCGCAAGCGCTATTTCCTCGCTTTGTCCTTGCAAGCTAGTATTAAAGCTTATAAAGCTCCCCTCACAGATTACCTTAGGTAAGGAGCTCATAATTTCAGAGGAAAAGTGTCGCGACAATTCCTCCTGCCAAAGCGTCATATGCCTACAGATCTGTTGCGACTTTACGCCTAAAGAGTCTTGGGCGATACGATTTAGTCTAATCATCAGGATACCTATTTTTTATCCTTAACTAAGCTAAAGCATTTATCTACCCACAATTTGTGGTTAGCATCTCTATCCTTATTAAGGGTAGGATAGGTCTTAATGGCATCATAATAGACGTCAATGAAATCATCTAAACCCGCATTATTTTGGCCCTGTGATTTTTTCGCTGTGGTTAAGAGATCTTTTAACATGCTCAAATTATAGGTTTCAGCAGCCTGTGACATGGTATCGCCATAATAGGTAACTAAACCTGTGAGCACTTTCTCCTCAGTTTTTAAAGTGTCCTCATGTTTAGCTTTAAGCTCACAGCCCTTAGGATCGGTTTGACAGCGACGTGTGGCGATATTTAACAGCGATTTTCTAATACCAATATCGATATTTTGAGCGGCAATAGAACGACAGAGGAAGCCGCCTAAACGTAAATTTGAGGTGGCAGCTTGACGTCTTTCCTCATTCATCTGGGCATTGATATCGCTAATCTGAGCTCTTAGAGCATTAAGCTGCGATACTAGCTTTTTATTAAGCTCTGAATCTCCATTACTTTTAAGCTTATCGTTCTTAGATTGTGTCTCTAATTCGCTAATTTGAGCTTTAAGAGAGTCGATCATCGCTAAAGTTTTAGCTTTATCCTCAGCTTTAGTGCTATCAGCCTCGTTTGATTCTGTACCTAAAGCCTCAATTTGCGCATTGAGAGCCTTAACGGACTTGGTGTCATGAGCCACACTCAAGGCTAAAACCAATCTACCGCCTAAATCACCACTGCGATTTTCCTTACCATTAATAAAATAAGGGCGCTCGGCACGCGTGGCATTAGATAAAGAGCTTTGAGGTGATTTAAAACTACCGCCACGCACCGTCATACCGCCACTTTGGCCTAAAAGACGATTAGTTCTCACGGCCTTAAAGGGCTCTTGGCACATCTCAAAGACATTACCTAAAATATCGTAAATACCCAGAGGATTAGGCTTTTTTAAACCCGGTAACTGTAATTTACCATTAGCTGAAGTCGGTCCTTGATACCAAGCATAGGCTCCTAGATCGTCATCACCTAAAGGCGGCAGATTTTCATTAAATTCGCTCTTTGAAACATTCAAACCACCACGGGCGGCAAATTCCCACTCAGCATCGGTAGGTAAACGTGCATATGCATGCTCCTTACCATTTTTCGGCGCGTCAGCGGCTTTTTGCAGATACAGAGAATAACGACGAGCGGCCTCATTTAAATCAAAATAGGAAATATTGACAGCAGGTAATGCTCCCTTACGCTCAACTGTAGTCGGGCATTTATCTTGATTCATTAAAGCTTTATACTGAAAATCCATAAGCTCATATTTGGAGATCAGATAATAAAAGCCCTGATCATCTAAAAAGCCACCTTGTACATAGAGGCGATTGGGTTTTTGAGCTAAGGGGCTCTTATTATCAAGCGAGCCTGCTTGAAACGAGGCATCAGCACTCTTATTTTGATTATTGAGGGTAGTATAGACCTTACGAAAAACCATGGTCTGATTGCAGGGCATAGATACCACCACATCCTCACCATCAGGCTGCGGATTGCTAAAATCGGCTGCGTTAGCTGCATTTACCGACAAAATAGCCACTGCTAAAGCTAAAGTTTTACCAAATGTCATGATCTAAGCCTCTCTTAAAGTTGTGGCGATACCGCTGTTTACAATTTTGAATTTAACGCTGATCAGGGAAATGATAGCGGCCACGCTCAAAGACATAGCTAAAGCCACACTCACATGCCACCATGTCAGCACACTTACGGATTCGCCTTGATTTAAATTGCTAGCAAAATAAAGATTAAAGATACTCTGTCCTAGATAGAAAAGACCTAAAGCCAAAGCAAAAGCCATAAAGGCTAAAAATAGATTTTGACAGAGCACTAATAGGGTAATTTTATAGGGGCTAAAGCCCATCAAACGCAGTAAAGCTAAACTTTGATGTTGCCTACTGATATTTGAAAAGACTAAGCCTGAAAGCGTAATCGCGCCGCCTATAATTGATACTAGGGCAATTACGAGGAAAATAATATTTAACACTCGCGCTATAGCTTTTACATTTTCAATAGCGGCACTTTCATCGCGAATATTATAGTTTTGACGCAATTGCGCAGCTAAAGGGATCACATCATCGATGCTCTTAGCATAGATACGCGCTCTAGCAAAACTCTGACGCAAAGAATTAGGTTTTGAACCATCGCCAAAGAGCTTAGGCTCATAACCGTCACGATAATCTTCCATAGCTAAAATCACATCTTTAGCTAAGTAAATAAGCGTGCGTGAAGTCGTAGCCCGTGACAGTACTCCCGCCACTTTAAAACTTTCAATACCGTTTTGCTTGCGCCCATCGACTATACGCGAGATCACAAGCTTAATCTCATCGCCACTTTTAACCCCTAAATCAGAGGCTAAAGATGCAGATAAGAAGGCCTCATTATCAGCTAAAACATGATCGATTTTACTAAAGCTTACTAAAGGATCACCTTCTTTAGTTGGCACAGCTTCAATATTGCTCTTAAACTTTGAAGAGGATTTAAGATTGCAAGTAAGACTTAAAGCACGGGTTAATTCCACATAAAAGCCCACATGCGGATTTTTAGCTAAATCCTCAAAAAAATCAGGCTCAAGAGTATAGCCTGAGAGCATTTTGATCTCTAAATTATTAGGATTAGCCGCTAAATCATGCTCAGCCTTACTGATAATACCAAAGCGTAAGGAAAATAAGAGCAATAAGGGCGCTATCACCGCGGTCATAGCCATGATGATACATAGACTCATAAGTCTATCGGCATTAAGCGATCTTAAAGATAAGGAAAAGATCATATTTGCTCCATACACTTAAAGACACTGTGATTATCTGAGCTCTCTTTTCCATCATAAGCACAATTATAAAGACCATGTCTTATAACCGCCTCGGTATCATGGGTGACTACTAAGACGGCAATATTGAGACTTTTAGCGCACTCGATAATGCTCTCAAAAATCTTCTCGGCATTGACGGGATCTAAAGCTGAGGTCGGCTCATCGATGAGCACTACTTGCGGACGATGGGCTAAGGCTCTAAAGAATACCGCTCTTTGTCTTTGACCTATGGAGAGTTGATGGGGTTTAAGCTTTAAAAGCTTGTCCATATCAAAGCGCTTAAGCTGTGGCATTAATGCGTCGATATAGGCGTTAACTTCACTGCGCTTTAGATCACCATGAGCTAAGCGTATTTGTAGCTTTAAATTATCTTCAAAGCTTAAATACGGTAATAATCCACCTGACTGCGGCATATAGCCTAAAACTTGCGCGCGCCTACGTGCTTTTTGTGCTTCAGAAAGTGAGCTTAAATCCTCACCTTCAAAGCAAAATTTAGTCGCTGTAAATTGCGGGCGCAATAAGCCTATACACTCTAATAAAGTCGATTTACCTGAGCCTGACACTCCTGTGAGGGCACATACCTGCCCCTTTTCAAGGCTCAGGGCCGTGAGCGTGATGGTAAAGGCACGCTCATCGGCATAGACATAGCTTAAATTTTCAATTTCTAAAAGCATAGACTTAAGGCAGCATATCAAAAGGAATTGGATATACAGCCTCAGACTCATCGGCCTTAGAGTTAAGCTTTAGCCAGCGTGAGGTATCGTCATTAGCTTTCTGATAGTATTGAATTTTGCTCTCTAAATCGGCAATGGTCTGATTTTGCTCATCAGCGCCCATACTTGCCCAAGTATCCTCATCAAGATCGGAAATCAAGCTCTTATACGGCAGACCATCAAGATATTCATCTAAAAGGCCTAACTCGGATAATTTTAAAGTTGAGCTTTGTGACAGTTGATTAGGATCACGACCTAAGCTTACAGCAATGGAGCGTAACTGAGAGAACATTGCCTCAGGCTCTAACATACCGGTATTAGCAGCTTCCAAAATTTGAGAGGTGATCTGCTTTAGATTACTCAGCTGTAACTTATTTAATAAGGTTACAGGGGTAGCGGTAATACTAGAGTGCTCAAATAAGTCTCTATCACTCATCCAGCCTTCAAAGAAGGTTGGAGCTTTGGTATTTTGAGTAGAACCTAAATAGGCTAATTGCATGGCCTTACCTAAAAGTTCGGTATCTTTGAGCATTTGATCTTGCTCATCGTTAGCACTATTAGCAGAGCCTGCAGTTAAATCACCACTACTTGCCTGCATTACCTGAATGGTTAAAGATTGAGCTAACTCATCGACACGCTTACCAAAGGCATTTACATCACCAGCCTTTACCGGATAGTAAAGGGATTTATTGATGACCTTATTAAAGGTTAATTCCTCATATTGAGCTTTAGCCTTGTCATGATTGTGATTGCGCTTACCTGAAGCGGTTAAGAGGTGTAAAGCATAGATAGCCGCACCATGATGCTCAGCTTCGGCACGTAATTCCTTAGCATCAAGACCTGTTGATGAATGCTTATTATTACCTTCAATGGCACCAGCATCGGTAATTAAGACGATATAACGACCGCCATAATTATTCCAATTGATCTTATCTAAGGCCTCGCTAATACCACTATAAGCATCCTCATCAAAAAGCGAGCTTGAAACTTTAGCTTGATTTAAAGTCTTAAGCTTAGCCATGAGATCCTCACGGTTATTAGCCTCACCTGGAGCTACATACATCTTTGAGGTGTATTCAAGACCCGGAACTGCTTTGACATCGGATCTAAAAGAGACGATACCAAAGTGTACGCTATCTTGTAAATTTTCCTTTTCAATTTGATCATAGATATCAGATACAGCCTTACGGGTTCTATCGATATACGGTTGCATGGAAATTGAAGAGTCGATAACAAAGACTACTGCAGCCTTAAAAGCCTTAAGCTCGGATGCTACCGGATCGCTTGACTTATTAGTTTTAACTGTAGCTTTATCGGAAACTGAACCTATGTGTAAAAGACGGGTATAGTTACCGTCAGCGAACATAGACTCCTGTGCCTCTAATATTGGCAGGAGATAGAAATTCTTTTTCCAATCTACATAGGTGGCAGGCTCGATACTGACAACACCCGGGGCACTTTCCCCTTTTTCAGCATGCTCGAGCAATGACAATAAGGCCTGACTTTGATCAGGACTATCGTTTTCTACAAAGTTTAATAAAGACTGATCGGTATCAAAGATCAAAGAACGCTTACGAGCGGCCGGATTTGTGAACATCAAGGCGCTTTGCATCTTCCAATCGATAACGCAATCAGTCTTTAAATAACCTTCAATCTTACCCTTAGTATCATTACCTACAGCCACGAAATCGCCATCGCGCTCATAGACATAATATTGATTGAAAGTAGGCACTAAAGGACCATCAGTATCGGTCTTATTAGCGTATAACGGGCAAGGGGCGGTAGTTAACACGCGCTGATATAAGCTCTCCTTACCTTCCATTTTTAAAGGCTCGGCAGCATTAACCTGTGAGACAACTAGCATCACAGATGCTAAACTCAGAATTTTTTTTAACTGCATATTCTCAACTGCATCATCTTAAAAGATTGATGCAGTCCTCCTTAAAAAATTTACACCAAATCTTAAAACTCTTTACTTTTGTAATTTATCTAAAGCACTCTGAGCTTCAGGATTATTTCCACTCTCTAAGACTTTTTGATACCAGTAAATTGCACTATTAGCATCTTTTAAAATGCAATTATTGCCATAAAATACATTAGGATCAGCGTACTTAGCATATAACATGGCTAAATTAGAATTACCTTTACGACCTAAAGAAGTTATCAGGCGCTTAGCTAAATCACAACGACCGTTAACTAAAGCATCCTGAGCTAATTGCTCTAACTGCTCAGGTTTAGGGCTTGAAGCTAAGCAATTTTTAAGTAAAAGCGCATCATTAGTCTCAGTTAATTTGCAGGCATTATTAGTTTCCTCAGACTCAGTAGTAGCAGCTTCTGGTTCTGCACCCTGAGCTTGTTGCTGAGGCTCTTCTACCTTAGTTTCATCGACATTGACTTCTGGAGCAAAAGACTTCTTAGTATTAGGTTTCTCAACTACTGTTTCATTAGCCTGAGGCTCTTCTGCTACAGGCTCATTAGCCTTAGGCTCTTCTGCTATAGGCTCATTTACCTTAGGCTCTTCTGCAGCAGGCTCATTAGCCTTAGGTTCTTCTGC
>OGWZ01003333.1_pt1 | contig 11053 bp, 7 predicted proteins | sample 1576141 | NCBI WGS metagenome assembly OGWZ01 (sample SAMEA3541512, study PRJEB24748) | human gut metagenome | biome: human gut; feature: human-associated habitat; material: faeces | place: China | collected 2012
AGATCCATCCGAGGACCCTAACGATCCTGCAAACTGGGATCTGGACGGTGCGCCAAAATGGTTCCTGGTAGGGCAACCAGATAATATTACAGATGACCAGTGGGAACAGTTGATCACTTATTACGAGGGCAAGGAGCGGCCTACAAACGCTAATTATCCTGCTTCTATCGAGTCCTTGCCTGACAATTACCAGAATAACGAAGAACTGGCAAAGAAATATTGTGGGAAACGCATGGAATCCCTCTATGATATCATGCAGGCAGATCTTGCTGACCAAGCTATGGCTGCAGATGGAGAAGCGGATATTACTGCAGAAGAGAAGAAGATGATTAATCTTGTGAATGAAGCCAGAAAAGATGCTGGTGAATCAGAACTGATCGTTTCCCCTGCGCTCTGCCGTGCAGCGGATATTCGTGCCAAAGAAGGGGCGCAGCTCTTTTCTCATACACGTCCTAACGGACAAGATTGTACATCTGTCATAGAAATGGAAGATATTGATTTAGCATTCTATAAATTTGATGGTGAATCAACCAGTACGGTTTATGCAGAAAATATAGCATATCGGAAGAGTTCACAAACTTATACTGCAAAAGATGCCATGGAAGATTTCTGCGATTCCAGTTTGCACAATCAAAATCTTTTAGCTTCACATCATAAGTACATCGGAGTTGCTAGTTATACTTCTGGAAATAAAACTGTTTGGGTTCAATGCTTCGGAAGAACCCAGTGAGTGACCAGAAAGTTAAACAGGAAATACAAAAACCTTCACGATAAAATTCGTGAAGGTTTTTTCATAATTTATCTTGAATGTAATACTTTGATCTGCCTGACACAAAACAAGCCTACTCGTAATGAGTAGGCTTGTTTAATTCAATCACGCTTACTATCTCAGTACCCCTCTGGATGGATCAGAGAAGATCCAGATTTCATCATTGTTATGTCCGTGAAGAACATAGCTATGCCAAATGGATACTTCGCTTACGAGGGAGGACTGAACATCGGTGAAGGTTGGAACCTGGCAACCATTGAAGTCAGGGCTCTGATCTCTGCCAAGGATATTGCACATATCACTTGCAAAGGAAGATCTGGCGGTTCTGACAGATGGATCGGTGTTCGTGGTATCGGTCAGGTAGGTGTAATCAAGCCCTACTGCTTTTACCATACGAGCAAGCTGTTCCTTGGTTGCGATCATACGTGGCGTATTGCCGTTGTAGTTGATCCAATCAACGCCTTCATCGGTCAGTTCATAGTCCACATCATTCTGAGTCAAGCACTTGATAGCACCCATGAACATGACTGGATCCGAATACCACTGACCGGTCTTGAAGCAATCTGGCAACGATGCTGCTGCATCGATCAGGGTCTTGCCACCAAGCAGGGATTTCCACTGATCGTTGGTGATGCTTCGACCAACAACGGCAGCTGCTTCTTCAAGAGACAGATATTGAGATTTTGGTGGGTTGTCGTTGTCTGCATTGACAACTTTAGGCCACCAGGAACCATCGGTATACCCAGCAAACAGTTTATTATGCTGACCGGAGATTGGGCCGGCATTGGTAAACGTGTTGGTTGGTGCTGTTGCAGAAATCGAACGGAAGTTGTCACTTGCAGCGGTAGCCTTGTTGGTATAGCTTTCGTCTGCATAGTCGTTTTCAAAACGAACTTCAAATTCAACTGTTATGGTTTCTCCTGGCTGAATGTCACCCACTGGGATGATGATTTCATCTACAAGGCTTACCTCATCATAGATGTATTCATACTGACCCCAAGGGAGTTTGATGCCATCGATGTAAACAGAATCACTTACCAGATGGCAGCGCATAACCTGAATCTCATCATGGACCTTAACATTCTGCCAAACTTTATCTGTTGGGTTGCTCAGTTTGATCGTATATTTGTTGTATGGATCTTTCGAGAGATCTACAATCTGTTTTTCAGTTAGTTTCTCGATAGTAGGATCGTTAGGAAGAATCCCCTCTTCTGGAGGAGTTTCCGGTGGATCTACAGGATCGTAAACGATGATCGGAGGAACCTTAACCTTATCGTCCGTTGCGCCGGCCTGACCATTATCGCCAACTGCCCTTGCATTGTTGACAAGCGTTACGGTATTGTCTCTGATCTGATCTTCTGTAGGCTTTTCGTCCTTTTCATCTTCTGGAACATGGATGGTTTTCTGAGTACCCTTCTTCACCTGTACGGTGTAGGTAACATCTACGCTTTCACCTGGTTTCAGGTCGCCGAGGAAGAGTTGTACATTGTTGCCGCTCATAATGTAGTCGCCGCCTTTGCCATCGACATTAGGAGGGCCTACGAGCTGGGTTTCTGGAGGGAGAACGTCTTCAAGGAACACATTCTGCCATACGTCGCCATCTTTACCGTTCTTGACGGTAACAGTGTAGGTTACATATTCCAGATTGCCAACTTCGTCTACATCATGCGTCTTACTAACAGATGGTGCTGCAGGATCCACAGGAACATCTACTGGTCCACCTGGGATATCCTGATCGCCATCTTCATCGGTCAGAACTGCAACGTTGTTGATCGTCTTACCTTCGGTGCCTTCGTTAACCTTAACGAAAATCTTCCACTGTACCTTTTCGCCAGGAGCGATTGGCTCAGGGGAGAGCGTTACGGTACGGGTTTCTGGATCGTAGCTGACATTGGACTCTACAGAGTTGCCTTTTTCAGTACGAACGTAGGTGACTTCTTCTGGAAGTGGATCGGTGATGGTGATTTCCCAATCCTTGGTTGCACTGTTGGCATTCTTAGCGGTGATGGTGTAGTAGTATTCATCGCCAGGACGTGCAGAGCTTACGCTTGCAACCTTCGTGGAGATCGTACCATCTGGATCGCCGTCTTCAACGTCTACAACCTTAGCTTCATCTTCTTCTGGATCGTCATTATCAGCTGTTACCTGAGCGATGTTATGGATTTCCTGTCCATACGCGGTGTTGCTGATGGTGCCGTAAATGATGACTTCTGCTTTTTCGCCAGGATCCAGGCCGCCAACGATTACGTCAAGCTGTCTGGTTTCTGGATCCCAGTTGTAGTTTGCGCTCTGACCATTCAGCGTAACCTGTCCACGGAAGTCGATCTGTTCAGGGATCGTGTCATGGACGACAACATTGTGCGCAGTGGTTTCTGCATTTCTGTTGTTTTCTACGGTGATGGTGTAGTAGAAATCATCCCCGACTTTTACCTTGCGTTCGGAAGGCACTTTCTTGATGCTAAGATCAGCGCTACCTTCTGGCACGGTTACTACGTCGGATGCATCATCTGCTGGATCTGCGTTGTCTGCTTTTGCAACAGCGATGTTTTCAATGTTCTTGTTCCAGGCATCTTCTGCGACTTTTACATCATACGATACGTTCTTAACGGCTTCTACGTCGATATCACCGAGTTCAACCGTCAGGGTTCGCGTGTCTTTGTCGTAGGAGTAATCATTGGTTCCATGACCATCGATCATTACGCCTTTTGCAAATTCGAGATTTTCATCGAGTACGTCAGTGATGATAACGTTTCTTGCTTTGGTGTTAGAATCGCGGTCTACACTGACTGCAATGTTGTAGGTCAACTGCTCGCCAACGGTGGCTTCTGTTTTGTCAACGGTCTTATCGACGTTCAGATATGCCTTGCCGTCGAGAGTGGTGAACCCTTCATCTTCTGCTTTCTGCTTGTCAATGTTATCGCCTTTGACGGTTGCAACGTTCTTGATCTTCTTGTTGTACGCGTCTTTATCAACGTGGCAAGAGAACTGGATCGTTGCTGTCTTACCGATCTTCACATCGCCAAGCTTCACAGAGATTGTGTCGTAGCTGTCTTTTGCATCTTCGGAATCCTTATCCTTGGTGGTCTTGATGCTGTACTTGGCGGTTTCGCCATTGACAGTTACAGAACCATCAACGAATGTGAGCCATTCAGGGATTCGGTCAGATACAACTGCGTTTTCAATCTTGCGGGTGGCTTTTTTCGCATTCTTAACCTTAATGGTGTAGGTCACGAGATCGCCAGGCTCGAACAGTTTGGCGTTTTCACCTTCACCGTTAGAGGTTTTGGTGATGCTTGGCTTCGCTACGCCTGGCTCATAGATGTAGGTCGTATGCTGGACATAACCGAGGTACTTGAACCCTGGAATGTCTTTTGGTGCATCGACTTTCTTACCCTGAGATACCGCAGTCTCAGCCAAGGTGTTGCCTTCCTGATCGACGAAGTTTTCAATGATGACATTATACTGACCATCGTTGTAGTCAATTTCATGCCAATCTTCGGTTTCGTGAGGAATGGTTGCTTCAATCGCATCTGCATAGTACCAATCGGAGGACTTGATATCCGTATATGGGTTCTGAGCCCCAACTTCATTCAAGCGTTCTGCTGTGATCTGGCGCTGCAGTACACGGTTGATAACAGCCATGGTCTCAGTACGAGTAACGTTCGCTTCTGGCTTGAAAGTACCATCTGGATAACCGCCAACCCATTCATTGGCTGCAGCAAGTGCTACAACATCATCATACCACTTACCATCCTGCACATCCTTGAATGGGGAATCCCCGACATCCTTAGATGGGAATTTGTCAGGATTGAAGCGAGTAGCGAGAGCAGCAAGTTCTGCACGGGTGATTGGGGTATCAGGATAGAACTTGTGATTGTCCCCACCGATGATACCGGATTCATAAAGCTGCACGATGTTATCATGTGCCCAATGATCTTCTGGTACGTCCGTGAAAGTCTTCCCTTCTCTGTACTTATTCACCTCTTTTGGATAGTTCCCATCATACAGGCGGTAGAAGATTGCTGCTGCTTCTGCACGCGTCAGATAGCGCAGTGGACGGACCGTATCATCTGGATAACCGACGATATAAGGAATGTCTTCTGGAACGTAGATGTAATCTACAGATTCTTCATAATCGACATACACCCAATCCTCGATTTCCTGTGGTGTCTTCTCCGATCTCGAAGTCGAATACGTTTCAGGATTGATGATCTCAGTCCCACCAATACCATTCAGGTATTTGGCGGTGATCTCAATTAATTGGCTGCCAGACTTGTTGCTGGTAACTTCTACTTCGTCCTCGTCAGCTGCAAATGCTGCAGATGGCAGGATCGACGTTAAGATAAAGCACACCAGCGTCAAGATTGACACAATGCGTTTTTTAGCTTTCGCCATTTGAGTTACCTCCTCTTCCAAGAATTTTCTCTTTGAACAGGTCTGGACGACGCTGTTCTAAGACAACGGCGCTGATCGCGATGATCAGCAGAACAATGGAAACGACTACCAGTGGTACTGTGTAATCAGTTACACCGGTCTGTGGCACGCCCTCCGAATTTACGGTAGCAGCATCCTCGGAATCACTTCCAGATCCAGTCGAAGAGCCAGGCGAGTTGTAGCTCCCAGCACTTGATGTGGAAGCTCTTCCGGAGGATACCCTACTATTCGTAATGGTAGTCGTGCCATTTATCTCAAACCCTTCCTTTACCGTAAAAGTATAGGAAGAAGTGTTGAGCGAATAATCGCTCGGAACAGAAGTTTCTTTCACCGTGTACTTGCCTAATTCCGGCACTACGAAGGCCACGCTGCCATTAGCGTTTGTTGTTCCTGTAAATACGGATTCGCCTTTTTCGTTGGTGATCGACAGCCCTACGCCCTCGATCACGCCACCGGATGACTTGTCTTCAACAGTGATCACAACCGTTCCTTGTGGGGTACTTTTTAATGTTCTATCAGAATCACCTGAAATCCTTCCTTCGTCATCGACGGAAATCTCAATAGTGTCTGAACTTTTATAGTACCCGTCTGCAGCAGCAGATTGATAAATCTTGTAATCTCCTGGGGCCAGTTTTTCAATCGTAACCTTGCCTTCCTTATCGGATTGTTCCTTGGTAACGACATTGCCCTTGGCATCTTCGACAGAGATCTCAGCGCCAATGACAGCGTTGCCAGTTGTCACATTCTCGTTGGTAATGACAAGTTCAACCTGTACTTCGCCACCAGTCGATTCACTTGTATTATCATCCTTACCGGTTTCATCCTTACCAGTCGATGGGCCGTCAGATCCTGGCTTGCTGACGATATCCACGTCACCGATCACACGCCCGTTTTCATACACTTTGAAAGCCAGATCGTCACCAGCCGACATATAACCGGCAGGGGTGAAGGTTTGCTTCATCGTGTACGAGCCAGGCGGCAGGTAACACATCAGTTCGCCGTCTTTATCCGTCAGCCCTTTGTGGACTTCCTTCCCGTTTTCGTCATAGATGGTAAATTCAGCGTTTTGAATTGGCTGGTCATTATCTTTGCCATCCTGCGCCGTGTTGGTGATGATCACAAGAACATCATCCTCATTGGTGCTGTTCGCTATCTCCTTACCATCGTTTGGCATTGAAACGTCAGGAGCCACATAGGTAGGACCGTCTTTAAGACCGGATCCGTTCGTAGAAGTTGATGGACGCTTTGGTTCATCTTCCTCTTTACTAGAATCCTCTTCATCGGTTCGATCATCTTCTTCTGCAGTCGATTCATCTTCTTCGGTATCCTTGTCGGATTCGTCCTCTGTTACTTCATTCGGAGCCTTGTCCTCGGAATCAATCTCTGTGCTGTCTTCGTTGTCTTCGTCCAGATCTTCGTCGTCCTCGGTATCATCGATATCCTCAGCCGCTGAATCAACCGTGACCGTGATCTTGCCAAAAGTCACTTTCGATTCTCCGTCAATCTTTCCGTCAGCCAACTCGAAGGAGTATTTCTTTTTCTGACGTTTTTCGCCTTCCGGCGCTTTTGTCTCTTTCAAGTAATACTCTCCAGGTTCAGCCTCTTCCCAGGTACAAATGCCCTTCTTGTTCGTTTTGCCCTTAAACACAACTTCGTCATCCTGGTCAAAGACCTTGATCACAGAGCCGGCAAGAGCATCACCATCTTTGTCTTCGCGCAAAAAGGTCAGTTCCATAATGTCATCAGAAGCTTCTGACGATTTTTCTTCGGCCTTTTCTCGCAAATTCTTAGTAGAATCGGAACTTAGATCTGCTGCATACCCCGTTCCTGGCAGTACGAAGCAAATCAAGAGAAGAAACGTTAATAGATATGAAATTGTACGTTTTAAGATCATAGGCGTCCCTCATTCCAATTTGCCATGTTATATTTATAGTTCAATCATACCACTCGTGTTTATTTTAGTCAATGCTTAGGGTAACTTTATCATAACATGATTTTCCTCATTTCTCTAAACTATATGTGTTTTTCAGTATTTCTGTCTTGTTCTGTTTGTTTTCAAGTTTAAACAAAATTAATTATCCAACATTATAATATAGTAATAATAAAAAATAGTGGCGCAAGGCCACTATTGCTTTCTGTGTTAGATTTTGCTGTTAAGATGGATTTGATTCGTCCGAATACGTTGCTTGCATATCTGCCAGATGTAGCATCACCGCAAGCGGATACTGATCAAACGCGCCGTTGAGGGCATAGCTGCCGCCTCTCACAGCATCGTCGAAGCCACCCATGTGCCAACGGATCGCAATTGCTTCTTCCGTGGTCAAATGCATAAACTCATTAATAATAAAGACGCTTTTCTCGCCATGCCCGTATGGAAATTGATCGTTTACTCTATAATAAGGAACCTTTTCCCAAACACCCTTCTCATTTTTGGCGTTGCGATAGTCTACCGTATAAAAGTTCACCTTGTTAATATCGTGGAGTAGACCACAGATCGCAATGGTTTCCGCTGTCGGCGCAAAAAAGGTTGGGTTTCTTTTTTCCTCTGCCTGGCACAGCTCATTTAATCGAGCACATACATGAAGACTATGCTGGGCCAGACCGCCCTCTTCTGCCAGATGAAATCTGGTGCTTGCCGGCGCAGTGAAAAAATCGTTGTTAAGTAGCCAGTTCAGCAGATCACCAGAGCCTTCGCGGGTAATTGTCTTCTTAAAAAATTCCAGGATCGTGTTTTTATTTTTTTCAACGTTGATCATTTTCTTCTCCCCTTAGTATCTTTAATAGCCGAAAGAGTAGTCTACGTTCGTTTCCTCTTCTATGTCAGAATGTTTCTCTACAGAATCCGTCATAACAAAACGAATGTATCCGTATTTTTCTTTCAGATCATTCGTCATAGTTCCCAATTCACTTTGCGAGTGCTTGACAGGTAGTTTGATGCGATATACCGAGGGGAGCAGTTCAACGACTTTTCCCCCAAGGTTAGAAAGGACTGTTTGGATCTGGGCATCTGTCGCATCGTCGTCAAAACCAATCATTAACTCACTTGTTCTATTACCAGGGCTTTCAATGACAAAAAAGCCATCTGCCGCTGGCTTTTTCGTGTATCGCTTATTTACAACTGCCGCTGCACCACCAATAAGCGCCGCAAGGATCAGTAATCGTTTACCGTTTTTATTCAAAGTGATCGACTCCTTTTCTAGTAATAGCTAAGAACCATCAGGACAAAACGAGAATATAAACCATGAAGGCAACGAGAATAAAAAACAATACCGCAGCAACGCCGGCCTCTGCTGCGCTGCGCGTTCTTACACTCGCAATATGGAATCGCTTAGGAAATGGATAGAGAAGAGGAATGCCCTTCTTGTTGCACATATCCAGCAATAGATGCGAACCCATCCCGATCAGGAAAAAGACCGTATAGGTCTGATACTCTGGAAAGAAAATAGCCATCCCAAGGTAGATGATCAGCATGAGAAGAGGGCTATGAAAGAGCGTCCTGTGTCCGAACACGAATTGGATCACCCAGGAGGCCGCTCCCGCTTTATGCCCCATCTTACTGCCATGTAGATCTATATCAGGGAACAAACTGCCAACAACCGCTGCACCAAGGCACATTGCCAATTCCGCATGATTCATGCCGACAAGCGATGTTGCAAGGGTGGTAGAGAGGAGCGGCGCGATAAGCACCGCATCCATCCCTCCAAGAATGTGTGTTTTACCTGTCATTTATGCCCTCCTTTGGCTTTGCCAATATAGGAGAAGAAGAGGGGGCAAAGCCCCTCAACCTTCCTCTCCCAGCATATTCAACTCTTTTTTCAAGTACGCACGTAACGCCGCTTCAACGTGATCGCTCATGGAGCGGTTCGGGTCTAACACAGCGCGAAGTTTGAGTGCATTCTTGACCTCTACCGAGATATAGAAGAAAGACCCTTTTCCTGTAGAAGAAAGACCAGCTTTATCGTGAGAATCCTTCGACTTCTTAGGCTTTGGAAGAGGGGACTCAATCGTTGGTCCCTTTTTCTTTCCTTTTCGGGACAAATCCTCTTCTATAGCTTTTTTCACTTCTTTTTGGTTTTCGCTCAATGCCGCTGTTGCAGCGGTCTTTTTCTTTGCCGGCGGTTTGACGCTTGCCCCTGGAGGGACATTTACAGGAATTTCCGGTACAATTTCTTTTTCTGGTTCCTCGTCATCGAAGGCACTCTCAATGAATTCTTCTTCGGGATCAGCGGGAGCGTCGTCTTCATAGATATTTGCCGAAGCCGGCTCAAAATAGTCAGTGTCCTCAAAGGACAGTTCCGCAGGATCTACCAGTTCGTTTTTCTCGTGATAGAGCAGATCTTGCGGTACACTTTCATCCGCATTCGTGAAATCATCTTCCAGAAGTTCATCTTCCAGAAGAAGTTCATCGCCCAGGAGGTCTTTATCCAGAATATCATTGTCTTTTTTGCCACCATACAGTTTTGCATATTCTTGTTCCTGTTCCTGGCTTTTCTCTTTGAGTTTTGAGCGGAATTTATTACTCATGTTTCAACACCTTCTTCAAAAATTCATCCGTAAATGCCTGGTAATCTCGCGCAACCGTGCTTTTCGCGTTGTAGTCCAAGAGGTTTTCCGAGACATAGTGGGCTTCTGATACAGCGACGGCTTTTCTGATGTACGTATCAAATATGATCGTATCAAAAACTTCCGCTGCTTCTTTCAGATCTTCATCGACTTGCTTGGAAAGATGCTCTCTTGGATTCCATATTATTCTAAGAATACCGCACACCTGGATCTTCGGATTATTGTATTTCTTGACCAGCTCCACATTGTCTTCAAGCTGCTGAATACCCTTTTCCGAAAACGAATCCGCTTTCATAGGAACCAGAACGTAATCAGAGGCTACCAGAGCGTTGACGATAAAAAAGCTAAAGGTAGGAGAAGTGTCGATGATCACGAAATCATACGTTTCCGCAAACTTTCCTTTTTCGATTATTTGCTGCAAAACGTATGAACCCGCTGTCGAATGAGTGAGATCACTCTCCAGATAGGCCAGATTTTCTCCGGCAGGGATCAGATCGTAATGTTTGCCTTCAATGATCAGTTCGTGAATAATCCGATACTTGTCTTCATCAGATTTTTTCCTCATGCAATACTCCATCGCTTGACGCAGCCCTGGCTTTTCATCAGCTGCCATGATCATTGATAGATTTCCCTGGGGGTCAATATCAATGCAGAGGACCTTATATCCTCTTTGCGCCAAACACGCCGCAAAGACAGACGTGGTTGTCGTCTTGGCAACGCCACCTTTAAGATCAGCGACCGTAATGACTTTCATGGTAAACTCCTCCTAAATATTCTTCTGATTAGATTTTACCACCATCGGACGTTAAAGCGCAAGAGTTATAAAGCTATTTTAATATTTTCCTATTATCCTAGCAAGATATTTTCATAGGAAAATAGGAAAATATTTTAATAGGATAATATTTTGCTAGCTTGCTAGGATGATAGGATGCTATTTTGCTAGGATGATATTTTGATATTATGACGATCTAAATGAATCCTCATTAATTCTCAGAATTTCCATGCCCAACTTTGAGCACTGAAAACTTCTCTTGATATTTTGCTAGGATAATATTATGCTAGCTTCATAGGATAATATTTTGCTAGGATGATATTTTGCTAGCTTCATAGGATAATATTTTGCTAGGATAATAGCTTGCTAGCTTCGTAGGAAAAAATTTTGCTAGGATAATATCATGCTAGTTTGCTAGTTTCATAGGATAATATTTTACTAGCTTGCTAGGATGCTAGCTTAAAAGGATGATATTAAGTAGCATCTGAGCGGCGCAGGATAAAACCGAGAAAGAA
>OGWZ01003339.1_pt1 | contig 11031 bp, 7 predicted proteins | sample 1576141 | NCBI WGS metagenome assembly OGWZ01 (sample SAMEA3541512, study PRJEB24748) | human gut metagenome | biome: human gut; feature: human-associated habitat; material: faeces | place: China | collected 2012
AAATGGTAAATTTGGACAAAGACAAAAATCAGAAGTTTTTACTGATCGATGTCGGTTAAAGCCAATTTTTAGCGAGTTTAAGCGTCTTTTGTCACGTAAATTTTTATCACTATCAAAATCTTAGCTATAGCTTTAAAGTCACGGTTAAGCACTTTGCGGGCGGGGCAATTTTTCTCTTTATCTACTCTTTATAAAAGCTTGAATTGCCCCTATGTTTTAAGTCAACCTTAGAGGCAAAAATTAACAGCTTGAGGCTAAAAATAGGTAAGATGGCTGAAAAAGATTAAATTTTGCCCTAAAATAATGGATTATCTACGCTCAACAAAGAAGCTACGCTTAATTAAGCTAATAAATTCGGAGAATCTGCAATGGCAGCTAAGAAACCTAAACATGACAGCAATACAATTGCGGTAAACCGTAAAGCGAGCTTTGAGTATTTTATTGAGGAGCGTTACGAGGCCGGTTTATCCTTACAGGGCTGGGAGGTCAAATCTCTGCGTGCTGGTAAGTGTAATATCACCGATGCCTATGTAACTGTTAAGGATGGCGAGGTGATCTTATTAGGCTCGCTGATTAACCCCCTAAAGACCTCTTGTGCCTTTGTGGTAAGCGATCCTACGCGCACTCGCAAGCTTTTACTCAATAAAAAGGAAATCACTCGCCTTATCGGTCGTGTACAACGTCAGGGCTATACCTTAATTCCGCTTAGGGTGTATTGGAAGGGACCGTGGGCTAAGATTGAAATCGCTTTAGCTCGTGGTAAACAGGATCATGACAAGCGCGATAGCATCAAGGATCAGCAATGGGCCCGTGATCGCGAGCGCATCATGAAGAAGAATTTTAAAGACGCCTAAAGGCTTTTAAAGAGTTCATAAAAGTCCCTGCAGTTTAAACTGCAGGGATTTTTTATTTTTAAGCTAAAGGATCGCGGTGTTTATTGACAAAATCCGGATCAGCTAAAAGCTTCTTAGCTAAGGCTATGGCATGGTCGAAGTCGACAGCTAAGGCGCCATCGAGATTCTTGTGAATACCGGCCTTTTCTAAAATAGTACGCGGCTGTGAGCGCATAGCGGAGAAGATCACAAAAGTGTGGTGTTCCTTACAAACATTGATGATGTTTTCAATGGAAGACTCACCTGAGGCATCTAAGTACGGCATAAAGCGCATACGTAAGATGAGGATGCGCGGCATCTTCTCTAAAGCTTTGAGTTTATCGCAAAACTCGGAGGCTACACCGAAGAATAACGGACCGTTAATCTGTAAAACGATGACATCATCAGGGATCTCAACGTCTAAAGGTATATCACCATCTTGGCTTTCAAACTCAGAGGTCTTGTAGTGACGCTTGATCTCTAAAGAGCGTGACATGTGACGCATGAAGAGTAAGGAGGCGAAGGTTACACCAACACCGATAGCTACGGTCAGATCAACAAGAACGGTGAGCGCAAAGGTTAAGAAGAGAATGGTGCGATCGGACGGGGAGATCTTTGCAATCTGCATGAAGTGCTTAATATCACTCATGCCCCAAGAGACCATAAAGAGTACAGCCGCTAAAGCCGCCATAGGAATGAAGGCTAAAATTTCCATGGCAGTATATAAGAATACTAACAGGAATAAAGCATGAGCAATACCCGCTACCGGAGTACGACCACCGGCTTTAACGTTAGTGGCGGTACGGGCAATAGCACCAGTTGCAGGTAAACCACCGAAAATACCGGAGGCAATATTAGCCACACCCTGACCTACGAGCTCCTGATTTAGGCTGTGCTTGTGGCCAATCATACCGTCGGCAACTACGGCAGATAACAGCGCCTCAATACCGGCTAAGAAAGCAATAGTACAGGCAGAGGGGATTAGCTGGCGGATAGTGTCTAAGGTGATATTAGGCCATACTGGCATCGGCAGACCCGTAGGTAACTCAGGGAAACGGCTACCGATGGTGTCGACTGGTAATTTAAAGATAAAGGCTATTAGGGAGACGGCGATAATTGAAACTAAATAAGAAGGGATCTGCGGGGAGATCTTCTTGCAGATAGCGATAAGACCAAAACCTAAAAGACCTAAGCCTACAGCATAGACTGAGGTTTCATTGAGGTGAGTAAAATAGCAGGCCCATTTATTGATGAAATCAGCCGGTACATTTTCGACAGTTAAGCCTAAGAAGTCTTTAACCTGAGAGGAGGCAATAATGACAGCAATACCTGAGGTAAAGCCGGTAATTACCGGATAGGGAATAAACTTAATGAGCTTGCCTAATTTAGCATAACCGGAGATGACGAGGATGATACCTGCCATGATGGAGGCTATCACTAGGCCATCAAAGCCAAAGCGCATGATGATATCGAAAATCACCACAACGAAGGCACCGGTAGGACCACCGATCTGAACTCGGGAACCACCTAAAAAAGAAATAAAGAAACCGGCGATAACAGCGGTAACTAAGCCCTTATCAGGAGAGGCGCCACTAGCTACAGCCATAGCCATGGCTAAAGGTAAAGCTACAATAGCGACAGTGATACCGGCAATTACGTCTGTACGAAATTGTTTAAAGCCATAGCCTTCTTTGAGGCATGTAAACAACGCTGGGACAAAAGTGCTGGAGGAGGTTTTCATAAAAAAAATAAATCCCCTGCGGCATTCCATACGGATCCGCGATGTAAAAAAAAAGCCCTCACAGAGTGGGGCGTGGTGAAATCAAGAAAGTGATAATGTCGGACAGACAGATATAAAAGGAGTGAGCCGGCATAAATGCAGGGCGATTATATCAGGATTTTGCACAATTTTATCAAATGTGCGTAAAAGAGAGCACTTTTTTTAAACTATTGTAAAACATACATTTTAGTTTAAGATTTTAGGTTGTATTCAAGAAAACTAGTATGGTTACTCTTGAATTTTGGAAAATCAATCATATATAATCTTATAACCTTGGGGGTGTTTTTGGTTTCGACCGGAAGCATGGATTCCTAGGAGCATGTCGAGGCGCGGGACCTCGTAAAAAATTCGCATTAAAATAGTCGCAAACGACGAAACCTACGCTTTAGCAGCTTAATAACCTGTTCGAAGCCCTCAGTTCTAAGCCTTTCTAGTGACGCTTAGTCTTACTGGGGTCGGTTTTCACTAGATCGAACGGAAGCCCCGTCTGAGGTGGAAGTTTTAAAGAATTTATCAGACTGGACATTTTGTGGCGTGGCGGTCCGCAGCAAGTGTTGAGATTAAGGATTGCCTAAGCATGTAGCGCCGAAGATGAAGTCTTTTGGGACGAGGGTTCGACTCCCTCCACCTCCACCAAGGCTTCTCTATTTCCTTCCTAAAATTCTTAAAAATCAATAAATTATATTTTTTTTAATTAAGCTATTTTGCAAGCTTAGTGTCTTTAGCTTCCCGTGTGGGGACAAGTCAAATCCTTAGTATAAATTGAGTTCAATAATTAAGATTGAGTCATAAAGGTTTAAGTGGATTAAGAAAAGACTTTATTTGGTTAAAATCTACTAAAAAGAGCGTTCTTTATATCTGTTTTTAATCAATTAAGCTGTTTTAGGTGTAGTTAGAGCTCTAAGGACAAAGGCATAAGCTGGTAAAATCTCATCTTGATAAAATTCTTTGAGCTTGTTTTCAATTGTGGTCTTAAAAGGCTTATTTTAGCCAATGATTTTGAGATCCTTGTACGGAAATCGTTAAAATTTAAAAACAATTTTGAAAAAAAGCTATATATTATCTAAGTCTTAGGTCAAGGGCTCTTGGCCTTTAGGCATAAATTGGGGCTTAATGCAACTGTTATAGAGTGCAAAAGTTGTTAATTAAGTCTAAGATTTTTGTCGAAACAGCGTTTGTGTTGTGATAAAATTTGCAAGCCCTTAACTGAGTTTGTGATCGGTCTGAGGGCAATGTTATTATCCATCACAAAGGAGCATAAAGAAATGTCTTTAACTGTTGAACAGAAAGCAAAAATCATCGCTGAGTTTGGTCGTAACCCGCAGGATACCGGTTATCCGGAGGTTCAGATTGCCCTTTTAACTGCCAGAATCGTTGATCTGCAGCCGCACTTTGAAACCCACAAGAAAGACCATCACAGCCGTCGCGGTCTGCTGCGCTTAGTTGCTCAGCGCCGTAAGATGCTTGACTATCTGAAAGCCTCTGATCTGGCTCGTTACACTGCCGTGATCGAGAAGTTAAAGCTCCGTCGCTAATCCGGCGTCTGGATCGGGCGGCAATTATGCCGCCCAATTTTTAGCAGATCCGTCAAGAGGCACATAAAGAAGACGGATCCATGTGGAGAATTTTAATGAATTTAAAGCCTACCGTGCACACCTTCAAATACGGTCGTCATACAATTACTTTAGAAACCGGTGCAATTGGTCGTCAGGCTGACTCAGCCGTTATGGCATCTATGGACGATACTACCGTCTTTGCCACAGTCGTCTGCAATCGTCGTGAGGAAGTCGCTGGCCGTGATTTCTTCCCGTTAACTGTAAATTATCAAGAACGTTCTTATGCAGCTGGCAAGATCCCAGTATCCTTCTTCCGTCGTGAAGGCCGTGCCACTGAGGGTGAAACCTTAATTTCACGTCTGATCGACCGTCCTTTACGTCCGCTCTTCCCTGATGCCTTCGTAAATGAAGTTCAGGTGGTTGTGACTGTAATGTCCGCTAACCCTGAGATCCCGACTGATATCATCTCTATCATTGCCTCATCTGCTGCCTTAGCCTCTTCTGGTTTACCTTGGAACGGCCCTTTAGGCGCAGCTCGTGTAGGTTATATCAACGGTGAGTATGTATTAAATCCGTTGACCACTGAATCTCGTTCCTCTGATCTCGACTTAGTTGTAGCCGGTACTGAAAAGGCTGTTGTCATGGTTGAGTCTGAGGCCAATCAGTTACCTGAGAGCGTTATGCTCGGCGCTGTAATGTTCGGTCAGGAGCAGTTACAGCAGGTGATTACCAATATTAAGGAATTCGCTCAGAAGGCCAATCGCCCGGTTTGGGATTGGCAGGCTCCGGTTGAGGATACCGAGTTAGTTGAGGCTGTTAAGGCTGAGACCTCTGAGGCTATTGGTGATGCCTTCCGCATTGTTGACAAATTAGAGCGTCAGGACAAATTAGCCACTATCGAGAAAGAGTGCATTGAGAAGTTAACTGCCTCTCGTGAAGATTGGGCTGAGAAGTCTCAGGACATCGCTAAGATTTTCTTTGAGTTAGAGCGCAATATCGTACGTGAGCGTATTTTAAGCGGTGAAAACCGTATTGATGGTCGCTCCTTACGTATGATTAGACCTATCACCATCGCAACTGGCATCTTACCGCGTGTTCACGGTTCTGCCTTATTTACCCGTGGTGAGACTCAGTCTATTGGTACTTGCACCTTAGGATCTGAGCGTGATGCTCAGACCTTTGAGGATATGACCGGTGTTCGTACTGAGCGCTTCATCCTTCACTACAATTTCCCGCCGTACTGCGTAGGTGAGACCGGTCTTATCGGTTCTCCTAAGCGTCGTGAAATCGGTCATGGCCGTTTAGCAAAGCGTGCCTTAAAGGCCATTTTACCGGATATGGATAAGTTCCCGTACACCATTCGTGTAGTCTCTGAGATTACTGAGTCTAATGGTTCTTCTTCCATGGCCTCTGTGTGCTCAGGTTGCATGTCTTTATTAGACGCAGGTGTGCCGATCAAGGCCCCGGTTGCTGGTATTGCCATGGGCTTAGTTAAGGAAGGCGAGCGCGTTGCCATCTTAACTGACATCATGGGCGATGAGGATCACTTAGGTGATATGGACTTTAAGGTCGCAGGTTCCCGTGAGGGTGTAACTGCCTTACAGATGGATATCAAGACTGACGGTATTACCCGTGAGATCATGCAGCAGGCTTTAACCGATGCCCATGCCGCTCGTATTCATCTTTTAAATGTAATGCAGCAGGCTTTACCGGCTCCGCGTGAGAATATGTCTCCGTATGCTCCGCGTTTAGTTACCATCAAGGTTCCTGTAAACAAGGTTAAGGACATCATCGGTAAGGGCGGCTTCAATGTCCGTTCTATTCAGGCAGATACCAATTCTCAGATTGATATCGCTGATGATGGTACCGTTAAGATCTCCGCTTCTTCTGAGCATTCCGCTACTGCCGCTATCAAGCGCATTAAGGATCTCTTAGTTGAGGTTGAGGTTGGTCAGGATTATGACGGTAAGGTTGTACGTATCACCGATTTCGGTGCTTTCGTCAATATTTTACCAGGTCGTGATGGCTTAGTTCATATCTCTCAGATCACCGAAGAGCGTGTTGAGAACGTCGGTGATTATCTGCGTGTGGGCGACAATGTCCGTGTCCGTGTCTTAGATATCGACAATACTGGCCGTATTCGCTTATCTATCAAGGTCTTAACTGAAGAAGCCGCTGCCGCTGCCGCCGCAGCTGCCGCTGAGGGTGAGGCTTCTGAAGCTACTGAAGAGAATGTTGCCGCAAATGCTGCTGAAACTGCAGTTGAGGCCACTGAAGAGAATGTAGCTTCTGAGACTGAAAACACCACTGAGCTTGTCTCTGAGAGTGTTGAAACTCAGGAAGCTGTAGCTGAGGAAAATTCAGCTGTTGAAGCTCCTGCTTCTGAGACTTCTGAGTCTGAGAATGCTGTAACTGAGAGTGTGGAGTCTGAAGACGTAGCCCCTGAAGCAGAGGCTAAAGCTGAGGAATCTGCAAACGAAGATGCAGGCAAGTCTGAGCGTTAAGCATAACTTTTTTATATACTAATTGTGGTAGCCCGAAGGTCTTAGACGTTCGGGCTTTTTGGGTTTTTAACAAGGTAATATTAAATGGCTACACGTGAGCATTTTTCCTCTCGCCTAGGTTTCGTTTTAATTGCCGCCGGCTGCGCCATCGGCTTAGGTAACGTCTGGCGTTTCCCCTTTATCGTCGGTCAATATGGCGGTGCGATTTTCGTTTTAATCTATTTAGCTTTCTTATTCGTATTTGGTCTGCCGCTTTTAACCATCGAGTTAGCTGTCGGTCGTGCCTCTAGAAGAAGTTTAGCTCAATCCTTTGAAATCCTTGAGGAAAAGGGAGCAAAGTGGCATATCAATAAGTATTGGATGATTTTCGGTAATTATGTACTGATGTCTTTCTATACTGTGGTTACAGGTTGGATGCTCTTTTACTGCATTAAAGGCTTTACCGGTGAATTTGGCATCAATACTGAGGCTAAGGTTGCCGCTGAAGCTTTTGGTAAGATGCTTGCATCTCCAGCTGATATGCTGACTTCCATGCTTGCTGTAATTGCTATCGGCTTTGGTGTCTGTGCTATGGGTCTGCGTAAGGGCGTAGAGCGTATCACTAAGCCTATGATGATCCTGCTGTTTTGCATCATGATCTTCTTAGCTATCAGATCTTGCTTCTTACCGGGTTTCTCTGAGGGTATTTCCTATTATTTAAAGCCTAGTTTTGAAAACTTCAGTCAGCACAGCCTCATTGAGGTTTTATCCGCTGCTATGGCTCAGGCTTTCTTCACTCTCTCCATCGGTATTGGTGCTATTCAGATCTTTGCCACCTATGCTCCGTCTGAGCATACTTTAGCCTCTGAGAGTATCAATATTGCTGTTTTAGATACCTGTGTAGCTTTAATCTCCGGTCTCATTATCTTCCCGGCTTGCTTTAGCTATAACGTACAGCCAGATCAGGGCCCGGGTCTTATCTTCATTACCTTAGTATCCATCTTCTCTCACATGGAAAACGGTGGCATTTGGGGCGGTTTATTCTTCCTCTTTATGACCTTTGCCGCTTTATCTACTGTGGTAGCTGTGTTTGAAAATATCATTGCGATTACCATGGAGCTTTTTACCACTTCCCGCCGTCGCGCTGTGGTTTCTAACTTCCTGATCATTTTAGCAATTTCTCTGCCGTGCTTATTTGGCTTTAACTATCTCTCCGATGTTCATCCTTTAGGTGGCAATAGTTCCTTCTTAGATTTAGAGGACTTTATTATTTCTAATAATATTCTGCCTTTAGGTGCCTTATGCTACTTAATCTTTGTTACCTGGAAGCGCGGTTGGGGCTTTAAGAACTATATCAATGAGGCTAACTTAGGCCGTGGTATTAAGATGCCGTTATGGATTGAGAAGTATTACCGTTATGTCTTACCGGTAGTTATTTTCCTCTTAGTGGCTAACGGTTATATTGCTGTCTTCGGCTAGGGATAATTCATGGCTCGTGAGCAATTTTCATCAAGATTAGGCTTTCTTTTGATTACGGCAGGCTGCGCTATCGGTTTAGGCAATGTCTGGCGTTTCCCCTATATTACGGGACAATATGGTGGAGCCATCTTTGTTTTAATCTATATTTGCTTTTTACTTTTAGTCGGCTTGCCGATGTTAAGTATTGAGCTTGCTGTAGGTCGTGGTTCACGCTCAAGCCTAGGTCGTTCCTTTGAGGTTTTAACTCCGCAGTCAAAGTGGAGATATAACAAGTACTGGATGATCTTAGGCAATTATGTGCTGATGGCCTTCTATAGCTTAGTTACAGGCTGGATGCTCTATTATACCGTGCTCGTATTCTCAGGCGGTTTAGACAGTCAGATCGATCAAGCTCATGCTGGGGCGATTTTCGGTAATATGCTCTCTGAGCCTTCAGTGCAGTTTATCTGCACTGTAGTGGTTACCGTAGGTTCCTTTGCTATCTGTGCTTTTGGTCTGCAAAAGGGGGTTGAGCGTATCACTAAGCCTTTGATGGTCTTATTATTTTTATTGTTGATCTTCTTGTCATTAAGATCTTTTGTCCTCCCGGGTTTCTCTGATGGTATGACTTATTATCTGATGCCAAATTTTGACAATATTGAGACCTCAGGTTTAATGACTACTTTAGCCGCAGCTATGGGTCAGGCTTTCTTTACCTTAGGCTTAGGTGTAGGCTCAATTCAGATTTTCGGTTCTTATATGAGCCGTAAATACAGCCTCTTTTATGAGTCTACCATCATCACTACCTTAGATACCTGTGTTGCCTTGCTTGCAGGTGTAGTGATTTTCCCGGCTTGCTTTAGCTACGGTATTGAGCCAGGTTCAGGTCCGGGTTTAATCTTCGTTACCTTGGTATCAGTATTCTCAAATATGGAATTAGGCTGGTTATGGGGTGGTTTATTCTTCCTCTTTATGCTCTTTGCTGCAGTTTCCACCTTAATTGCTGTATTTGAAAATCTCATTGGTATCAGTATCGATATTTTTGAGTGCTCACGCCTTAAGGCGGTGATCGTCAACTGCGTGGTGGTCCTCGTCTTAGGCCTGCCGTGTATGTTAGGTTATAACCTTCTCAGCGACATTCATCCTATGGGTGGTGAGAGCACAATTTTAGATACCTATGACTTTGTTTTGAGTCTGAACATTCTGCCCTTAGGTGCAATGGTTTATATACTCTATGTCACCTTAAAGCGTGGTTGGGGCTTCTTCAATTATGCTAATGAATGTAATACCGGTAAGGGTATCAAGCTTCCGTCTTGGGCTAAGTGGTACTACCGTACAGTTTTACCTTTAGTGGTAGTAGCTCTCTTTGTTCAGGGCTATATTGGTATGTTTGCCAAATAAATTTTAGGAACCAAAAATGGATAATCGTGAACAGTTTAAAACACGTCTAGGCTTCTTATTGATTGCCGCTGGCTGTGCTATCGGCTTAGGTAACGTCTGGCGTTTCCCGTATATCACCGGTCAATATGGCGGTGCTATTTTCGTGCTTATTTATTTAGCTTTCCTCTTTGGTGTAGGCATTCCGCTTTTAACCATTGAATTAGCTGTAGGTCGTGCCTCGCGCAAGTCTATCGCTCGTTGCTATGAGGAATTACAGGCTCCTAAGTCCCACTGGAATTGGAATAAATTCTGGCAGATTCCAGGAAGCTATGTCCTCATGTCCTTCTATGGCTTGATTACCGGCTGGATGCTCTATTATTGCGTACAGTTTGCCCGCGGTACCTTTGGTACTAATTTAAGCCATGAGGCTGCTAATGCCCACTTTGGTGAATTATTACACAATCCTTTAGTCATGTTTGTGTGCATGAGTACTGTGGTTTTAGTCTCCTTCATCGTCGTCGGTATGGGTGTAGTTAGAGGTGTTGAGCGCTATACTAAGCCGTTAATGCTTTTGATGTTTGCCATCTTAATTTTCATGGCCATCCGCTCGGTCACTCTTTCAGGCTTTGCTGAGGGTATATCTTATTACTTAAAGCCGGATTTATCTCGTTTGCAGGAGCATGGTTTCTCGCAGGCTTTATGGGCTGCCATGGGGCAGGCTTTCTTTACTTTAAGTGTTGGCCAAGGCTCCATTGAGATCTTCGGTACCTATATGTCCAAGCGCCACACTCTGTTAACCGAGTCTATCTGGATCGGTGTTTTAGATACCGTAGTGGCTTTATTAGCAGGCTTTGTAATCTTCCCGGCGTGCTTTAGCTATGGCGTACAGCCTGATGCCGGTCCTAGCTTATTATTCGTGACCATGAATACTGTCTTTACCAATATGACCTTTGGTGCCGTTTGGGGGTCAATTTTCTTCATGTTCATGTTGATTGCCGCTATGTCCACCTTGATTGCTGTATTTGAGAGTATCATCGCCATCTGCATGGAGTTATTCAATATCTCCCGCATTAAGTCTGTGATCATCAATTTCTGCATCATCATGACCATCGCCATTCCGCCGTTATTAGGTTATAACGTTTTAGATTATATTCATCCTTTAGGCGGTCAGAGCACCATCTTAGATCTGCAGGACTTCATTATTTCTAATAACATTCTGCCTTTAGGCTCCTTGTTATTCGTAATCTTCGTCACTGCTAAGACGGGTATGGGTTGGAAGCGTTATATCGCTGAGGTTAATACCGGTGAAGGTATTAAGTTGCCAGCGGGCTTATATTGGTACTATAAGTTTGTACTGCCGGTAGTTATCGGTATTCTTTTAGTCGTAGGTTATATCAATATCTTCGGTTAAAAAAATTTTTTTAAGGAGGCTGCCGCAAGGTGGCCTTTTTTTTATTGGGTAAGGATTTAATTAACAAATTTTTATTAAATAACTTTAAGTA
>OGWZ01003341.1_pt1 | contig 11024 bp, 8 predicted proteins | sample 1576141 | NCBI WGS metagenome assembly OGWZ01 (sample SAMEA3541512, study PRJEB24748) | human gut metagenome | biome: human gut; feature: human-associated habitat; material: faeces | place: China | collected 2012
CGGACTTTTAATATTAGCGGATTGCCGTGTCATAAAAAACTTACAAAATCCGCGGGAACAATTCCGGGCTTATTTACTTAGAAGATCTAATCCTTAACTACATACCAAAATTGACGCTATGGAGGTATTTAAAGAATCCCTGATCGTCAGCTGAGAGTTTTTCAAGCTCTGAAAGCTTACTGTCATCAGCGTGCATCTCAATAAATAAGGGTAAATGCTCGCGACGACTATAGATAAAAAGCTGCTCAGGCTTTTCTAAAACAATGAAGGATTCTAAGGAATAAAGCTTATCAAAGAGCTCTTGTAAATCCTTACAGACAGAGCCGTCACAGCCCATATCTAAATCCACACAGAGATCAAGACCTCTTAAGATTGCGGCCGTACGCTCATACGCAGCTGTTACCGGATCTATAACCACTGAAGGCTCACTTTCATCGGCAACAGATGCCGTAGCCTCTGTCTCAACACTCTGAGACTCAGTTTCAGTCTTTACCTCAGGCTCAATACTCTGAGGCTCAGTTTCAACCTTAACTTCAGGTTCAACACTCTGAGGCTCAGTTTCAACCTTAACCTCAGGCTCAACACTCTGAGGCTCAATTTCTGCCTTTACCTCAGGCTCAATACTCTGAGGCTCAGTTTCAGCCTTAACCTCTGGTTCAACACTCTGAGGCTCAATTTCTGCCTTAACCTCTGGTTCAACACTCTGAGGCTCAGTTTCAGCCTTGACCTCAGGCTCAACGTTCTGAGGTGTAGCTTCGACCTTAACCTCAGGTTCAACACTCTGAGGTGTAGCTTCGACCTTAACCTCAGGCTCAATACTCTGAGGTTCAATTTCTGCCTTAACCTCAGGCTCAATACTCTGAGGTGCAACTTCAGGCTCTAAAATTACCGTGGCACTTTGAGGATTAGGAACAAAACTAGGTGCAATATTTTGTGGCTCTTCCGGCTCTAAGATAACAGTTTTAGGCTCACTGTCATTTACCTCAAAAGCTTCTTTGGCAACTTCCTCTTTAGGAGCACTCTTATCCTCTAAGGATAATAAGGCCATGATAAAGCCCCGATCTTGACTTTGCAGACTGTCAATTAAGATCTGACGGGCATGATCTTCTAAACGGAAAATAGACAGATAGATGGCAGTATTTAAGCTTCTATCGATCAGGAATTTAACGTCTTCACCTTCAACAAGATGGAGATTTTTCTGATTAGTCAAATCATAGAACAGATCCTGAGGCTTATACTTAGGCGGATGTACAGGATCCTTAATAAAGCCAGTCTTTAAGAGAATAGAGATGGTACGGTTATAAGCAAGATCATAAAGCTCATCGCTAGAATGCGAGAGTAATGCTAAAAAGCCCTGCTCATAATCATTTACCGGAACACTTTGAGTATTCTCTTCAAGCTTAACTTCTTGTTGCGGTTCTTCTTTAGTAGCTTCTACCTTAGAGTCGATATTATCAGGAGTGTCGGAGAATACATCCTCACTCTCATCCTCCCCCTGAGACTCTGCTTCATAGGACTCTGATCTCTCAAAATCATCACGTTCCTCATCATTATCAGTTTCACTTGACTCCTCAGAATAGAAACGCTGTGACTTATGCTCAGAATCACCATGCTCTAAATACAGATGCTCATAGAAATCAGGTGAATACCAACTATCGACATTAGGCTTATTACGACCATGCTCAGAGTAGAACTTATCGATGCTCTGTAAAATAGAGATAAAGGCCTGATCCTCAGGTTGCATTGAATTAAAGGCCTGAGCAAACTCCTCGATATCAGGGATCGACATGATCTCATTGTAAAGAGCAAAATTCTCACGACGTTCATTTAAAAAGTCGATAGAACGCTGATCTAAACCACGGACATCAGCACAATAAAGTTGCTCGATAACCTGTGAAGCACTGACAGCATAAGGCGGATTTTCTAAATCATCTAAGATATTCTTTTGATTTAATATCCATAAAAAGTTTTGCTTGGCAATCTCTAAACGAGCTGGACCATATTGCTCTAAATAACTGTCAGCTAAGCGATTTGACTGTCTTAAAATCAAGCAATAGAAGAACTCATAGAGATCCTCACCTTCAGGGGTGAGACGATTGAAGATACTATCTGGTACAGCAATTTGATTTAAGCGACGATTTAAAATGAGCTTGACGGTATCTAAATCATGCTCCCAATTATTGATTACATCAGCATAATCAGGATGTACATTGATAAGCGCCTGCTTATATTTAGAAATAGTCTTCTCAACTAAAACCGGATCGGTAGGAATAGGCGTAAATACCGGATGATCGCTTAAATTTAAGGAGCGTAACACCCAAGATAACACCTTACGGGAACGTTGTTTTCTACATAAACGCGCCTCGGCCTCATCTAAAATACGATAACCACCATCGGGGTGACTGCCACGATTGTCACTGATAAGGCGCAACATCTGCACAATTACCCGATCGTAGGCATTAAGGCGGGAGAGGGCCTCTTCCATAACATAAGGATTACCTGAGGCTAAGATCTGTCCGTAGATATCCTCGTGATGAATAAACAAGCGCAATAAATCCTGCTCATCAGGATTTAAAATTGCCAATGATTGATTTGAGACTAAACGCTCACATAATCTTTTAAAGGTTAAATTCGCGGGGATGTCATCAAGATTACGCAGAATATAAAGTTTTTGGAGCATGCGTAAAAAAGTTCCTGCAAGCTCTCTCTCGTCTTGGTATTGCTTCATATATAAACCTTAAATCTTATGATGACTAAGCTCTTAAAACAAAAGTGCTAATTATTGAAGATATCAGCACTAAGAATTAGTGATTGAGCTATTTTTCGATAATCTTTACATGGGGATCTAAACACAATTTTTCAAAAATTACTGAAAAATTTGCGATTTTTCTATCTGCGTCTCCCCCTATCTTTTGATTATAGTCATGGCACAAAAATTCTCCACACAAGACTGCTTAAAGCTTGAAGATCATAAAATATAAATATTTTAAAAATCAAATATTTAAAAATAAAATTAAACGACAAAGATCTCTTTAACTTTTTGATAAAAATTTTTAGCTTCAAATATCAAGAACTTGCTAAATTTTGCCTAAGCTTAAGCTAGAGCACAAAAGAGCAATACAACTATTGCGGCAGCTACCTACTCTTGTTAACTTTGTGATAAGAAATTCAAATAGTTAAGGGGCTATGTATGCACAGATGGATCCTAGCTTTGATGATACTCAACCTGTTGCTTTTAAGCACCAGCTATACCATTGTCATGCCCTTTATCCCCATCTATTTAAGCTCAGAACTTAAAACTCCCGCCTCTAGTTTAAGTTTATGGAGTGGCGCCTGTTACGCTATCACCTTTATTATCGCCGCCTTTATCTCGCCGCTATGGGGACGTTTTGCAGATAAATCCGGCAAAAAGCTCATGCTCATTCGCGTCAGCTTTTTATTAAGTCTCGCTTATTTAGGTTGTTATTTAGCCTCAACCCCTTCACAGCTCTTTTTAGCCCGTGCTTTTCAGGGCCTTGCCTCCGGCATGTGGCCAGCTGTTTTAGCTATCATCAGTGGCTTTAGTCCTAAAGCAAAAGCTGGCATCTATATGGGTATGGCTCAGAGTGCCAATCTTTTAGGTACTATCCTAGGTCCTGCTATCGGTGGCTTTTTAATCTCTTACTCCTCAGTCAAAGAGTGCTTTGCCCTTACTGCCTCATTAGCCTTTATCATTACGCTTTTAAATATATTTTTAGCTAAAGAACCACCTAAAGGCGACTGTCCGCATCAAGATCTGATAGCTGATAATTTAAAGATTTTCGATCTCTTTAAAGTCCCGCGTTTTTTAGAACTGCTCTGTGCTAATGCTTGTGGCGCTATGGTAATCATGCTCTTAGTTCCAGTTGTCGCTTTACATGTCGACACTCTTGCACAACACGCCCCAAATAGCATGGAATATGCAGGACTTATCTTCTCAGCAAGCGGTCTTGCCGGCATTATCGCCTCCCCCTTATGGGGTTATCTCTGCAATAAATACGACGGCTTTAAGATTTTAGCTATAGCCTGCCTTTTAAGCGGTATGTGCTATACCCTACAGACTTTGCAAGATACCTTAATCATCTTCACCCTCTTACAATTTTTAGCCGGTCTATTTATCTGCGGTATTGCCCCAACAGTCCATACCCTCATTGCTAAAACTATAAGTCAAAAACATAGCGCTAAGGCCTATGCCCTTACCTATGCCTGTCAGCAAGGAGGCAACTGTATAGGCCCAATTGTCGCCTCACTTGTCCTATATTTTGCTAATTCCTTTATGGCTTTTTTAGTAGCAGGAAGTATTTTAATCATAGCTTCGTTTTTACTTATATTTTCATATTGTAAAAAACTGATATTTAAAAAGCTTGATTTAAATGGGCTTTAACTAAACTTAAATCTAACAAAAACTATCAACTAATCTTTACAAAATTGATAATCATTACTAATATTTACATAAGTTAGGCAACTTTATGGAATATTAAAAATGACTCCCTTAAGAAATAGCAAGCAGCGTGATCTTATCCGCAATGCCCTGATGGACAGAACCGATCACCCCACTGCCGAGACCATCTATAGCGAGCTTAAACCACAATATCCCCATTTAAGCTTAGGCACGGTTTACCGTAACCTTATGCTGTTGAAAAATCTTGGAGAAATACAAGCAATCGACATTGGAGACGGTGTCACACATTTTGATTATGATATTCTTCCTCATGCACATTTTTTATGCTCTAGGTGTGGTAGAGTAAGTGATATAAAGGTTAGGGATATCGACCGTATTCGTAATTCTTTCGCTCGTGAGTTTTCCGGGCGTATCAACAGTTGCAGTGTCAATCTCACCGGAGTTTGCGCCGACTGCTTAAATAAAACTATTAAAGAAAAAGAAGACTAAAATGCTATAGAGCGGCAGCTACCATCTGCCTTACAAACTCTATAGCGCACATGTAAACGATAATTTCTGTTAAGGAGAAATTTATGTCTTTTGTATGCAAAGTATGCGGTTATGTAAGTGAAGAGGATGAGGCTCCTGAGGTTTGCCCGCGCTGCCGTAAATCCGGTGTTTTTGAGGACACCTCTGCCCCTAAGGCTGAAGCTCCGGTCTGCAAATGCAAGTATGCTGGTACTAAGACCGAGCAAAATCTGCGCACTGCCTTTGCCGGTGAGTCTCAGGCCCGCAACAAATATACCTACTTTGCTTCTGTAGCTAAGAAAGCAGGTTATGAGCAGATTGCAGCCTTATTCTTAAAAACAGCTGACAATGAAAAAGAACATGCTAAACTTTGGTTTAAGGCTTTAGGTGAATTAGGTACCACTGAAGAAAACTTAGCTGCCGCTGCCGCAGGTGAGAATTATGAGTGGACCGATATGTACGACAAGATGGCTAAAGAAGCTGACGAAGAAGGCTTCCATGAGCTTGCCGAGCAATTCCGTGGTGTTGCTGCTATTGAGAAGCATCATGAAGAGAGATATCGCAATCTCTTAAAGAACCTCGAGCAGAAGACTGTATTTGAGAAGGCTGGTATTGTAATGTGGGAATGCCGTAACTGTGGTCACATTGTTATCGGCACTAAGGCCCCTGAGGTATGCCCTGTTTGCAACCATCCGCAGGCCTATTTTGAGGTTCACACTGTAAACTACTAATAAGATTTCAAATCTGACGATTTAAAGGTCTTACCTCGGTAAGACCTTTTTTTCGTTTCTTCAGTTATTCTTTAAATCGTGCATGATGTTTAAATAAGCTAATAAAGGCTTTTTAGCATCCCTATCATTGCGATAGAGTAAGCCTACAGCAATCGGCCAATCATCAGCTAAAGCTGAGGCTAATCTAAAATCAAAACCTGCGCTGATATCCTTATAGCCGAGATTGATATTACCCTCGAAATTGACCTGATTATTTTCAATATAAGGATCGCTTATCATGAGGCTTTGCACTTTAGCATTAAAAGGTTTTAAACGCTCATTAGCACGTTTGACGGTACGCTCTATATCCTGAGGCTTAAGCAATTTAGCAAAGCCCATATAAGCTTTATTGCCTAATCTAAATTTCATAAAGTGGCCGTCAACACCGACAAGACCAATCAAAATAAAATTAGACAAGCCCTCATATTTACCCGCACGTGCCTTAGAAATTTCCTCGCAAGGTGCAACTAAAGCTTTAAGATCGACACTCCTACCTAAAGCCTTATCAAAAAACTGTATATAAGAACTTTCTTTTTCAGTTTGAGGATTAAAAGCGCAATAACCCTCAGGCATCTTGTAATTGAGCTCCTGGCCTTTAACCGAGATGGAGGCTGCCTGCGCTAAATTGCAGGTAAAAGCACAGACAAGACCTAAGGTCAAAAGTAATTTCTTCATAAAAACCTCCAAAAAACTCATGACCTTAGTCTATATACTATGTCTTAGCTAAAACTTAGACATGGCTTATCGAGGAGAGTACCTTAAAGTAACCTGGGAAGGTCTTAGAAGTACACTCTGGATTATTGATCACAATATCGCGATCTAAAGCGATAAGCGACATACACATGGCCATACGATGATCATTATAGGTATCAAAAGTAGGAGTATCGTGATTGCGAACTGAGGCATCGACACTGATATAATCGCTACCGGCATCGACCTTGACTCCAAGCTTTCTCATCTCAGTTGCCAAAGCTTCAATACGATCAGTTTCCTTAATTCTCCAGCTAGCGATATTAGTGATGGTAACCGGCCCCTTAGTATACATAGCTAAAGGTACTAAGGTCATGGCAGCATCGGGCATATTATTGAGATCGATCTCCACGCCCTGAAGCTCTCCCTTCTCGACAATCACTGAATTTTCAAGGCGTTTAACCTTAGCACCCATCTTTGCAAGTACATCAAAGAAGAGAGCATCGCCCTGTAAAGAATTAGCACCAACACCGTAGATTTCAACCTTACCACAGACGGCAGCTGCTGCCGCAAAATAAGTGGCACCGCTAGCATCACCTTCAATTAAATAAGTACCAGGTGAGGTATAACCTGTACCCTCAACTTCAAACTCGGTATAACCACGGCGTTTGACCTTAGCACCAAATTTTTCAATTAAAGCTACAGTTAAATCGACATAGGGCTTTGAAATTAAATCGCCCTCAACTTTGATCTTAAGACCGCCACATACTGGAGCTGTCATAAGTAAAGCTGAGATAAACTGACTTGATAATGAGCCGTCAATAGAAGTTTCATGCTTAGTAGGCTGAGTGCCACGAATGAGTAAGGGCGGATAACCGTCATTATTTAAATACTCAATTCTAAGTCCTAATTCCTTTAAAGCCTCAGTTAAAGGACCTATAGGACGCTCCATCATGCGTGCTTCGCCTGTAAGCTTAAACTGTCCACGGGAGACTGCGAGAGTGGCAGCGAGTGGACGCATAGCAGTACCAGCATTACCTAAATCAAGCTCAACTTGATTTAACCCCTCATTAAAGCAACCGCCTAAACCTTCAACATCGACAGTTGAAGCATTTACGGATAAATGCACTTTAAGCTTCTGTAAAGCTTCAAGCATGCGCGCAGTATCATCAGACTTTAAAACATTTAAAAGACGAGTACGGCCTGAGGCTAAAGCTGAAATGAGTAAAGCACGATTAGATAAGGACTTAGAGCCAGGTAAAATTACCTTGCCTTCGACCTTGTTAATTTTCTTTAAAGTTAAACTATTGGCGGCTTTCAATTTAGTCTCCGTTTAAGATAGCGTCTAAAGCGCTAAAAAGTTTATCGTTTTGTTCTGGGGTACCAATGGAAATACGCAGAATGTCCTTAAGCTTATAGCCTAATAACGGACGAACGATTAAACCTCTGTGTAATAAATCAGAAGCAATCTTCTGAGCATCGCGTCCCGTAAAATCTATAGCCACAAAGTTAGCACATGAAGGGATCATAAATAAACCATGCTGCTTGCAAAATTCCTCATAGCGAGCTCTTTCACGGGTATTATTGTCAACAACCTTACGCAGATGCTCCTCATCATCGATAGCAGCAATCGCCGCATCTAAAGCAATGAGGTTAACGTTAAACGGAGCACGCAGACGATTTAATAAAGAGGCAATCTCAGGATTAGTCAGCATATAACCGATACGTAAACCGGCTAAACCATAGGCCTTAGAAAAAGTTCTAGAAATTACTAAGTTCTCACAATCTTCTAAATACTTAGCGGTATCCTCGTAATCCTCATCGTCAGCATTAAACTCGTTATAAGCCTCATCGATGACTACTAAAGTGCTCTTAGGCACCTTCTTTACAAATTCATGTAAAGCTTTATTAGAAATAGCCGTACCGATAGGATTTGACGGATTAGCAAAAACAACTACGCGGGTATTGTCATCGATAGCAGCATAGACAGCGTCTAAATCAGCTTCCCAATTTTTTAAATGAATATTGCGGACTTCAGCATTATTGACAGTAGCCTCCATGCTGTAAACCACAAAGGAATACTCAGGCATGACGACATTGCAATTCTCCCCTACAAAAGCTTGGAATAACAAATTGATAAGCTCGTTTGAACCTGCACCTAAGGTAATGCATTGCGGATCATAGCCCCACTTTTCCTGCAGTTTTTGCTTTAAATAATAACCATTTGAATCAGGATAGAAATGACCTTCATCGATAGCTTTCTTGCAGGCTTCCTTAGCCTTAGGGCTCATACCAAAAGGATTTTCATTTGAAGCTAATTTGATAACCTCACTAATGCCTAATTCACGCTGAACCTCTTCAATAGGCTTACCTGCCTGATACGGACGAATGCGAGTTAAGCCGCCTTGGGCTAATTTAGAATAATCGGTCATTTTATCTTCCTTAACTTATCTTTTATGTGCAAAAGCTTGGCTAAATTCTTAAAAGCTTAAGAATATCTATGCACATTTGCCATAAATAATTATAAACATCCGCAATGACTTATCCATTTTTTTCGCTATCTCCCCTTATTGATACAGAAAAAGGAGATTTTAAGCGCTAAAAATTTTAAAGGCGCTCATTAGCGCCTTTAGATTACTCAAAGTGATTTTTAATCTTGATGATATTATCGACAATATAATCATCAAGATGCGCTCCGAATTTATTGGATAGATACTCATGAACCTTTTTGACAGCCTGATAGCCCTGAGTTTCAGTTTCCTGACACACCACAAAATCGATAATATCGTTTTTAACAAGCTCTTTGGTGGTATAGATTTCATCACAGGCAATGACAAAGCGATGATGCTTAGAATCGGCAATAATAGCAGCTCCTAAACCAGACACTCCTGATCCTGTAGCCGTATAGACACAGTTAATCTCAGGATGACTTAAAAATGCCTGCATCGTGACCTGCTGCGTATCGATATCCTTATCATGACCTTCGACAATATCAATAATCTGATAATTGCTACCACGCTTATCTAATTCTTTGACAAATCCATCTAAACGTCGCTTATGACCTAAATGAGTCTTATAACCAACTACAACTAAGATCTTAAGTTCCTGTCCCTGCTTGCATTTATCAAGCATAGCTGCCGCAATTTGACCTGACTTGTAATAATCAGGACCGACATAACAGACATGAGTTGCTTCAGGGAAATCATTATTGATTAATACAACCGGAATGCCCTCAGAGGACAAAGCATTGATCTTCTCGCAAATCTCAGGGCAATCTACAGTACAGAGAATAAAAGCCTTACAGCCACGATTTTGTAATCTACCGATAGCCTCAATATGCGCCTTAGGATCCCAGCCTTGCTCTTCTTCTAAAATGACATCAACGCCTAAATCCTTAAGCTCGCGAGTTGCGTTTTCAATACCACGCTTAATATCATCAAAGAAGGGACTATTAATACTAGGCAAAACCACGCCGATATAGCTAATGCTCTTTTGAGCTGATAACGCTCTGCCGGCACGATTGGGGATATAACCTAATTCTGCAGCTAATTGACGAATTCGGTCGGAGGTTTTAGCACTAACCTCCTTTTTATCATTAAGTGCACGTGAGACGGTGCCTACCGAAACACCGGCTGTTTTAGCCAAATCTTTTAGCGTGACGCTCATAAAGCCCTTCTTAATGCAAAAAACGCAAGCGATTACAATAACTGACTCATTGTAAATAAAAACATGAATTTAGGCGATATATGAGCGCAAAATTTGCTAGTCACTTTGCAGTTTTAGGAAATCCTCCTAAAATTTTTGCGAGTTTGCGCACACATCTTGTACATAAAACTTTTCATTTATATTTTATATTTAAAATCAGCAATATATACTCGTACATATCTCCTCGAAAACATATACGCATATATCCATAAATATCAATTAGTTAAAAATTAAAACCACTTAAAATGAATAATATTCAAGCGACGCTACGCACTAAACTTATTGAATTAAGCGATGAAAGCTATTTTAAGTTTTCAACTAAGCTAAATCCGCAAATTAAGCTTATAGGCGTAAGAATGCCCAAATTGCGCACGCTTGCAAAAAAATATGAAAAAGATCCGCAAACTGCGAATTTGCTAATTACGCCCTATGCTCAAGATGACGCTCCTTATCTTGAAGAATTGATGATACAAGCAATACTCATAGCTAAACTAAAACTTAACAATCGCTTTGAAATCATCGAGGCTTTTATTCCCAATCTCAAAGGATGGGCTCTTTGCGATCTCTTGTGTGCAGAGCTCAATGAGGCACACACGCTGAAGGATGAGTACTGGAATTTCGTATACCCTAAATTTTTACGTAATGACAATCAAAGTAAACGTTTTGCTGCCGTCATGACTCTTCATTATTTCACTAAGAGACAATACCTCGATAAAATCCTCGATACTATAAAAAATCAGGAATTTAAAGATTATTACGTCAGCATGGGAATTGCCTGGATGTTATCGATTCTCTTTATTGAGCATCCTGAGAGAGTCTACAATTTTCTAAAATCCGGAGATCTTTACTTACCTACACTAATGCAAACATTACAGAAAATTCTTGATTCATTCAAAGTAAAAAAAGAACAGAAAAATCTCATCAGAGCTTTG
>OGWZ01003347.1_pt1 | contig 11018 bp, 9 predicted proteins | sample 1576141 | NCBI WGS metagenome assembly OGWZ01 (sample SAMEA3541512, study PRJEB24748) | human gut metagenome | biome: human gut; feature: human-associated habitat; material: faeces | place: China | collected 2012
TGATTACCTGATTTGCCATAAAAAAAGTCGCCTCCTTCGCACTTTATTGTTTAAGTACGACAAGCGGTGACTGTACACACTCCCACGCGTATCATATAGTCTCATTCATAATTCGACCCACGCGCGTCATTTCTGCGGATTGCAGATGATTTTGGTACAGTGACTTGTCGCCAGTTTCTTCGCCGGAGATTATCTCCAGCATTGACATTCGCTCCACGGAAAACCTGCTTTATTAAAGCAGCAACCTCACGCTTCACAGCTATCAATGTCACAGCAAGTATTAATATACACTACTCTCTATATAAAATCAACAGAAAAAATTGTATTTTTTTTAGTACAATGCAGAACAAATTTGACCGGAACATAAGTCCCGGTCAAAACAGTATTTTAATAAAATCCAAATCCAAGATACATAGAATTAATCTTCCACTTACCATCTTCATATTTATAATATATGTAAGCTGAATTATTGTTATTATTCTTGTCGTTAGCTTTATCACTTCCTGAGTACTGTATCTTGTATGTATATCCTAGTTTAATTGAAACTTTAATCACCGGGCATCCATCATCTGAATCCACTCTGAAAGATGTATCCGCGATAGAAGCTGTGAATTTGGAAATCTTCAAATTGGATACAGTTTTGTATTTGTCATTGTAGCTGTCGTAAATATTCTTATAAGCTGACTCTATGTTCTTCTTTTCTTCTTTACACACCCTGTCGGCTATAGCTGAATAATCTTTCTTTGCCTGTACAGCATTAATTATTGCATCCACATCTGTTCTTGCCTGTGTCTTAAGTTCTTCAAGCTTCGAATTAACATATTTTGCATTGTATGTTCCAACAGTAAATGTATCTTCATCATGTGCTGCATAAAGCTGTGTTGTGTAGTCCTCTATAAATTCTCCAGTTACCTTAATATTATTCTTTCCATTGAACAGATATGGTATAACATATTCATCAGAAGAGCCGTTTCCATTCTTAGATGCATCCGACTTATATCCATCGCCAACAATAACATCATTAATATATAACGTAAGTCCCTTTGGAACCTTTATTGTAACATCCTTTACTACAAGATTCTCAGCGCTGACTTTATACTTCTTAAAGAAAAGCATATAGTGCTTATTGGCTACTGTTAGATACACATCATTATACTGCATTCCCGAATCTGTTATATATCCGACCTTAACAGCCTTGTTACCAGGCATCTTGCTATATGTTGAGACAATGTCATCTGCTGCCATCTTTTCAACTTTCTCACCAGTCGCATCTGCATGAACATTAATAAATGCTTCCTTTGTAAGGAACTCCCCATCAGGTAGATTAATAAGACTATACGCATCATTCCATTCGCACTCTGCAACCGCCTTAACATACTGCTTGGCAGTTTTCTTATAATCTGTCACATTCTTTCCCACACATACAAATATAATTATGGCAGCTATCACAGCAACTCCCGCAGCTACAATTGCAATTATACCCTTAGGGAATCTGGCAGGCTTATTATTGGCAGGCTGCTGACCAGAATTCTGACCTGTAAACTGTGTAGGCTGTACAGGCTGTTGACCAAAAGCCTGCTGTGGCTGAACTGGAACACTTTGCTGTACTGGTGTTACTTCCGGCTCTGCTGTCACACTCTCCTGTACCGGTGTTTCCTCCGGCTCTGCTGGCACATTCTCCTGTACCGGTGTTACCTCTGGCTCTTCTTCCACACTTTCCTGCACCGGTGTCTCCTGAGGCACATCTATCACTAGACGTGTTCCACAGTTTCCACAGAATAGTGCATCGTCCTCGTTCTTTGTTCCGCAATTTGGACAAAACATAATTTTTCCTCCCTCATATGATTAATATAGTAAATCATATATCATCATACCATGAATATATGATTTGCTCAACCAAATAATCTGTTCTGATGTCACTTGTTTTGTTAATATTTACTGCTGTTTCTGTTTCTCTATTTTTTCTGCAAGATCATTAAGATATTCCCATCGCTCCATCTTTTCTTCAAGCTGCCTTTCCACATCTTCCTTTTCCTTAGTAAGTTCTGCAAGCTTAGAATAAGAAGTTGCATTCTTTGCAATCTCGTCATCAAGTTCTGAAACTTTAGTTTCAAGCTCCTCTATATCATCATCTATAGTCTCATATTCCTTCTGCTCCATATATGTGAACTTAATCTTATTCTCATGGCTGTTATATGCTTTCTTCACCTGACCTGCTGCCTTTGATTTTGGCGCATCAGATGTTCCATTTGATTCCACATTATATATAGAAGAAACACATTTATCCCTGTAGTCCGTATAACCACCTTCATACTGTGTAAGGTGGCCTCCTGCCTCAAATGCAAATATCCTGTCAACAACTCTGTCAAGGAAATATCTGTCATGTGAAACTGTGATTACAATACCTGCAAATCCATCAAGATACTCCTCAAGAATCTCAAGAGTCTCAATATCAAGGTCGTTGGTAGGCTCATCGAGAATAAGTACATTTGGCGCACTCATAAGAACACTTAACAGATAAAGTCTTCTCTTCTCACCACCTGACAGCTTGCTTATAGGCGTCCACTGCTGCTTCGGTGTAAAAAGAAACTTCTCACACATCTGTGACGCTGTTGCCTTTCCATCTGCCGTCGTAACATATTCGCCTATGCTTCTTACGAACTCTAGCACAGTAAGGCTGTCGTCAAGTGGTTCGTTCTCCTGCATGAAATATCCAATTCTTACAGTCTCTCCAACCTCAACACTACCGCTGTCCGGTTCAAGCTGTCCTGCTATAATCTTCATAAGCGTAGACTTGCCGCATCCGTTATCACCGACAATACCGATTCTGTCATCTCTTAGAAAAATGTAGCTAAAATCATCTATTATTGTCCTCTCGCCAAAGCTTTTACAAATGTTGTGAAGTTCAACAGTATTTCTTCCAAGTCTGCTGCTGACCGAATTCATATCCATAAGCTGCTTGTCAAATCTTGCTCTCGCCTGCTTTGAAGCCTCCTTCATATCCTCGAATCTGTCAATTCGTGCCTGCTGCTTGGTAGATCGAGCCTGGCATCCTCTTCTTATCCACGCGAGTTCCTTCCTTAATATATTCTGTCTCTTGGCTTCAGTTGCCCTCTCCATCTCCTCACGCTGGGTCTTCAGTTCAAGAAAGCCTGAATAATTCGTATCGTAGCTATAAAGGGAAGCTTTATCAAGCTCTACAATCCTGTTAGTTACATTATCAAGGAAATACCTGTCATGAGTAACCATGATAAGTTCTCCCTTGAAATTCTTAATAAACTGTTCCAGCCAGAGTACCATGTCATTATCAAGATGGTTCGTAGGTTCATCAAGAATAAGAAGTCTTGCCGGCTCAACTAAAGTTCTCGCAAGTGCCGCTCTCTTTTTCTGACCACCTGATAAAATATTCATCATTGCAGCGTGATTTGTTATTCCAAGCTTGTTAAGAATCTCTTTTGCTTTTGGCTGGCTGTCCGCATGCTTTCCACGCATAACATATTCCAGTACATTTTCATTCTCATAATACAGAGGTGTCTGTGCAAGATACGCAAGCTCAATCCCCTTGCCCTTGACAACCTGTCCCTCATCCGGTTCTTCAACACCTGCAATAATCTTTAAAAGTGTAGACTTACCAGTTCCATTCACACCTATAAGTCCAATCTTATCGCCACTGTTAATTCCCAGACTTATATTATTAAAAAGTTCCTTTTCTCCGTAGGTCTTGCTGACCTTTTCTACATTTAATATATTCACTATTATCTCCGTTATATAAATTATTTGTCATCGTCTGAAAGATTATAGAAATTCTTAAGCTTCTGTGCAAGCTCCGGATCTTTCTTCTTCAGATGTTCATAATGCTTCCTCTTCTGCTCCATCATATGCTCATATGCATACGGATTGTGAAGCTTCATTCTGTCAAGTATCTGCTTTCTGTGTTCCTTAAGCATCTGTATTGCATCAGGATTAATCTGTGCCAGCTTCTTCTCGACAACAACGCGGCGCTCATCGATTCTTTTCTCAATATCATCAATATCAAGATTCGGATATTTTTTATCGTCAAACAAATGCATTTCAAGCCGCTCAAGCAGCTCATTCTCATCAAAGAGTCCGATTCTTCCCCATGCAGCATGCTTTTCAGCATCAACAATAACATTCTTCTCATCTTTCTTGACACTGCCAATCTCATCAGCCATCTCTGCTGCCATCTTCTCAAGCCATTCGTCTGCATCTGCACCAAAAGCCCACTCAATCTCAGCAAGTCTTTCATTGTCCTCATGTACCTCGCCAGAAACAGCCTGCTCTTCTTCCTCCTCCTCGACAGGATATGGTCTGTCAAGCCCTGCATCTCTTAGGGCAAGCGGAATAGTTCTTCTTACAACACCTTTTTCAACAAACTCGCCTGCACCAAGCTCTCTTAACTGGTCATTTAATGTATGTTCATGCTCTGTAATATAGAATCTGATACTTTTCTTTTCAAGCACCTTATATAAAGACATAAGCCTGTCAACTGCCGTCACATCAATAGAGCCAACGCCTCCAGCGTCTACAATTACCCATTTAGTATTATCATCAAGATTCTTTTCTATATCATCAATAAATGTATTAATATTTGCAAAGAAAAGTGCTCCGTTAAATCTGTATATAACCACACCTTTTATCTTCTTTACATTGCTGTATCTGTTAAGACTATAGAATCCCTCCTGTCCCGGTATCACCCCGAGAAATGCTCTCGGCGGTTCAACAGCTTTTACAATAACTGCAATGAATGAAAGTATTACACCGATTACAACTCCGTATATCGTTCCAAATAACAGAACACCTAAGAAAGCACCTACAAATATTGCAAACTCCGTATGGTCTGTTTTCCATAATTTAACTGCAAGCCCGAATTCAGTAATTCCAATCAGTGCCGCAACAACAATTCCTGTAAGTATTGGTACAGGAAGATACTCAAGCACCGGCGTACCAAAAAGCACTATAAGAAGCATTGTCAGAGAAGCTGTTATTGACATGAACTGTGATTTGCAGCCAAACTGGTCTGCAATTCCTGTTCTTGACACACTTCCATTCAAAGGGCATCCGCCAATTACAGCAGAAGCCGCATTTGCAGCAGCATATGCCAGAATTTCTCTGTTGTTGCTTACCTTATAGCCATATTTGTTGGCATAATTATTAGTTGCCAGCAATGTCTGCGCCATGACAACACCTGCCACTGAAAGTCCAAGAAGTATTATATCTGACGGATTCTTAAACACAACTGACATATCAGGAAATGAGAATCCCGGCAGCCCCTTATCAACATGCGGAAGAAGCTTAACACCGAATCTGTCAATATGAAAAATTGCAGTTGCAAGTGCACCAAGCACCATAAGAAGTACTGACATTGGAAACTTTGGAATGAACTTCTTCGCAACAAGAATAATCACAACTGTTCCGACTCCAAGCACTGCCGAGAGCAGATTAAATGAACCAAACTCGCCAGCTATATGCATAACAAGCTGTATCGCTTCGCCAGTCCCAGCATTGCCACCAAAAAGCTTTGCTGCCTGCATAAGAATTATTGTCACGCCAATACCGCTTATAAATCCACCCATTACAGGTGTAGATATATAATTGACAATACGCCCTGCTTTAATAAAGAAGAAGAGCAGCAGCCACAATGCTGCAACCAAAGTTATCGCCGGAACTACTGCCTTTGCCTCCTCAGATCCTGACACTATTCCAAGCGTTGCAAGTGTTCCACCAACAAGTGCCGCCGGAGTTGCGTCCACTCCGAACACGAACTGCGGCGAGGATGTAACAAATCCATATATAAGCACTGGCAGAATAGAGCAGTACAGACCATACACCGCTGGCAGTCCCGCAATCTGTGAATATCCCATTGATATAGGAATTGACACAAGAGCAACAATTATTCCTGATACAATATCCTTCTGTATATTCTTTAAACTAACATTTTTCAATATGCATCGCCCCTTAATCAGATTTCGATAGAAATATATTAACATAAAACAAGCCTGTTCAAAACATTTTTGCACGATTGCAGTTATTAATATTTTCGTATATAATTATTTAATAACAAATGCGGTACCAAACTGCAACACATTTTTATATAGAAAAGGATACTTAATTATGTTTATAGCTGACAACTGGAAAGATTATGAAGTAATAGATACCTCTAAGGGTGAAAAACTTGAACGCTGGGGTAAGTATATTCTTGTACGCCCGGACCCACAGGTAATATGGGACACTCCTAAGAAAGAACGTGGCTGGAAGAATATGAACGGTCATTACCACAGAAGTTCTAAGGGCGGCGGAGAATGGGAGTTCTTTGACCTTCCACAGCAGTGGCAGATTCACTACAACAGTCCTTCATTTGAACAGGAGCTGACATTCAACTTAAAGCCATTCAGCTTCAAACACACAGGAATATTCCCTGAGCAGGCTGCTAACTGGGACTGGTTTGGAAAGATAATCTCTGATGCCAGAAAAGAACGTGGCAGTGAACCCATAAAGGTTCTTAACCTGTTTGCTTATACAGGTGGCGCAACACTTGCATGTGCAGCCGCAGGTGCTAATGTTACACATGTAGATGCTTCTAAAGGTATAGTCGCATGGGCTAAAGAAAATGCACAGTCTTCAGGACTTATTGACAAGCCTATCCGCTGGATAGTTGATGACTGTGTAAAGTTTGTAGAAAGAGAGATAAGAAGAGGCAACCATTACGACGCAATCATCATGGATCCACCTTCATATGGACGAGGTCCTAAAGGAGAAATCTGGAAAATAGAAGAAGCTATACACCCGCTTGTTAAGCTTTGTGCACAGCTTCTTTCTGATAAACCATTATTTTTCCTTATTAATTCATACACTACAGGTCTTCAGCCGGCCGTTCTTACTTATATGTTAAGCACAGAGCTTAAGAGCTTTGGCGGACACTGTGATTCACAGGAAGTAGGTCTTCCTGTTTCAAGCAACGGACTTGTTCTTCCATGTGGTGCTTCTGGCCGCTGGATGAAATGATTAATACACAACACCATCGAGTGACGGCGATTCTTCGCCGTCATTCACAATTCTGATAACAAGATGATTTGGCAGACATGTGATTGGCATTAAAGGTTCAGATATATATCCCATATTTACACACAGCTTATCCGGACAGCTTGCATCAGCAATCTTAATCTTTCCATTCTCGACAAGAATATCATTATACTCTCCATCCCCATATTCAATCCTGAATGTGTACGGATTCTTAACGTCATCTAACGAAACAGTTCTTAACAATTCGTTATCTCTGTATATATAAGCGGTCTTTCTGCCGTTATTCTTTCCTGATTTCATATATATAATAGAAGCCACACTTGCCCCGACAAGCAGGACAATCACAGCCACCACTGCAATAACTCTTTTTTTCACAATCTCCTCCATCTGCTACATAGTATATTTTTTAGGAATATATCTGTCTGCAAAGAAGCACACAAGGCCCGTAAACAGACCTGTTATAACACCGCTTATCACAAGGAACGGCATGTACGCAAATATACCTGACAATCTGAGTATGAAAAATGCAGCAAGAATCTGACCTGCATTGTGCGACACCGCGCCAAGTATACCTGTAAGGAATATATACTGTCCCCTAAGCAATTTATTAACAGCTGCCATCACAATAAGACATAAGAATCCACCACTTACACTATATATAAATGATACTGCCTGCCCTGTAAATATTGTAGCAAGTATAATTCTCATAGCTAACACAATCGCTGCATCACTGAATTTATATCTTTTTAACACAAAAAGTGTGACTATATTGGCAAGTCCTAATTTAACTCCAGGTATTGGAACAAGCGTAGGTATTGCTGATTCCACAACAAATATTGTCAGCGCTATTGTTGTAAGCAATGCCAGTGTTGTAAGTCTCTTAACATCAAAAGTTTTCTTCATATCTGCCTCCGCATAAATATTACCTATGCATTTTAACAGACATTTCATATTAAGACAATAATTCGTTAAATTAATTCAAATTCGTGCAAAATCAGTTTGACAGTTTGCAAAAATATAGTATAATCATTTGGCTTTATAAATATACGAAAGTGAGGAAATCCTATGGTAAAAGACATGACAAATGGTTCGCCTTCCAGGCATATTCTTGGATTCGCAGTTCCAATGCTGTTCGGAATGCTGTTTCAGCAGTTCTACAACCTTGTTGACACAATAATCGTTGGTAAAACTCTCGGTGTTGAAGCTCTTGCCGGAGTTGGAGCAACAGGTTCTATCAACTTCATGATAATCGGTTTCTGTATGGGAGTCTGTAACGGATTCGTGATTCCGGTTGCCCAATGCTTTGGTGCAAAGAAGCCTGCTGACCTTAGAAAATATGTATTTAACGGATATATCTGCAGTATTGTGTTTGCCATAGTGCTTACGCTTGCATCCGTAATATTCTGCCGCAGAATACTTATTATCATGAATACACCGGCAGATATTATTGACCATGCCTACAATTACATAGTAGTTATATTCATAGGAATCCCAACTGTATTCCTGTACAACATGGTGTCCGGTGTTATCCGTTCGCTTGGCGATAGTAAGACACCTGTAGTTTTCCTTGTGCTTTCTTCAATAATAAATGTAGTACTTGATTTCTTTCTTATTCTTGTATGTAAGATGGGGGTTGCCGGAGCTGGCTGGGCAACTGTAACATCACAGTTAATTTCGGGACTTACCTGCCTTATATATATGTATAAGAAATATGACATCTTAAAAGGTGACAAATCAGAAAGGGTACTTGATAGAAGATTTATCACTAACCTGTGTATGAACGGTGTTCCTATGGGACTCCAGTATTCAATAACAGCCATCGGAAGTACAATCCTTCAGGCTGCTGTCAATACACTTGGTTCAACATATGTAGCCGCAATGACTGCCGGTTCTAAGATGTTCAACTTTACCTGTTGTCCATTTGATGCACTCGGCTCAACCATGGCAACCTATGCCGGACAGAATGTTGGAGCTGCCAAGATTAAAAGACTTGGTCAGGGCGTACGCTCCGCTATGATAATCGGTTCAGTATACAGTGTTCTTTCTCTTATTGCACTGTATTTCACTACAGATTATATTGCATTATTATTCGTTAATGCATCTGAGACAACAATTATTGCTCTTACAAGACAGTTCATCCTTGCATCTGCATGCTTCTACATTCCACTTACAGGTGTTAACGTGGTCCGCTTCTGCATACAGGGTATGGGTTTCTCAGTATTTGCAATATCAGCAGGTATCTTAGAGATGATTGGCCGTGCATTTGCAGCCATCATACTCATTCCAAGTATTGGATTCATGGGTGCATGCCTCGCCTCACCAATCGCATGGATTGCTGCTGACGCATTTTTGTTCCCTGCATTCATACATTGTGCCAAAAAGCTTAATGCAAGGCACAATATTAAATCAAACTAATAACATGACTAAAGGGAGGACAATATTGCCCTCCCTTAATTATTCTATAATATAGACAGCCTGGCTGTGCATCGCTTCATATCTTGATTGAAATGTCTCAAGATTCCTTGTTACATTACCTTCCATAGGATCCATTATATAAACAATATTCTTATTAAGATCATATCCTGTAATTACAACACAATGTTCTGGAGACATCCATGTGTATTCTTTCCCATTAAATACAAATGTCTTAGATTCATATGGCTGTCTCATATCTATTGTATTCCATATTACTATCGGATCACCCTGAGCAACCATACCAAGAATCTCTTTAAAATCTGTTCCGCTTATATTCTTTGCAACTGCTGACATATTATTAACCTTGAAATATTTATTAGCTGCATTAACAATTGGCTGTGACATGCATCCATAACTTGTGTTATCCCTTGGATTACCAAGAAACATTTCGTAGAAGCTGCCATTGCCTTTCTTAAGATATTCATCTGCCATAGTTGTTTTATCAACATTACATCCATAATAATTCAGTACGGATGTTAACGATGTAATCTCGCATCCTGTTGGCAGCTCTGGATTCTGATTAAGCGATTCATAGCATTCTATTCTGTATACATCTGGTAAATCATTTACAGTCTCTTCACTTACAGAAAGCTGTTCCTCCGTCACATTACCATCGCTCTTAATTGCTGTATATTCTGCACCTACTGCTACACCTTTGCTGACATTCTTATTATTCATCTTGACTGTTAATACAATTGCTACCGTACATGCCAGTATAGTCATCATTACAAGGAATATTTGATTCTTCCTTTTTCCTATTCTTTTGTATTTTCTCCTGCCATCTCTCCTACTCATCCCAATCACCATCCTAACCTTCCGTTGTAAGTCAAAGTCTCATTTATTAACTTCTATACTTATATACGAAACCTAGCATGATTTGGTCTGAATAAATCGTAAAAATTGTGCTTTATAATATTATATAAGCTTTACCACCTGACAATTATCAGTCATTCCATCCCAGAATTTATCCAGTGGTGTTCCTCTGAATTTTGCTATAATACTGCAGTTCATGGCACCATGACCAACAATCAGTATATCTTTGCCACTATTTACCTGTGGCATAACTACATTGTCTATAAACTCCCCTGTTCTTGCAAAAAGCTGTTCAAAACTTTCCCCGCCTTCAACCGTCACATAATCCTCTGGATTTTTAAAAAGAGAATTAATTGGGCAATCCTTTATTGCAAATGAATTCTCTATTCCCTCATATATTCCAAATCCCATCTCAACAAGTCTGTCATCTGTATATACAGGTACTCCTCTTCCTTTGAGAAAAATCTCGGCTGTCTCTTTTGCTCTTGCCAAAGGTGATGAATAACACTCATCAAAATGTATATCTGCATACTTTTCCCCAGCCTCTGCCGCCATCATTCTTCCCTCATCATTAAGAGGTATATCAGTTCTGCCCTGTAATTTATGACATGCATTCCAGTCCGTTTTTCCATGTCGCATTATGTATAACATGTTGTACTCCTCTTTTTATCATATTCTAGCTCATTACT
>OGWZ01003355.1_pt1 | contig 10984 bp, 8 predicted proteins | sample 1576141 | NCBI WGS metagenome assembly OGWZ01 (sample SAMEA3541512, study PRJEB24748) | human gut metagenome | biome: human gut; feature: human-associated habitat; material: faeces | place: China | collected 2012
TCATCGGCCGCCCGGTGTTCACCATCCCGTATCTGGGCTATGTTTCGCACTGGGTCTCGAACCCGCCGGGGATGTATCTGGCCATTGCGATCGCGATCGTGCTCGTCGTTCTGGCGTTCCTGCCGGACATGCTGCGCAAGGCGGCTGAGGCCGATGCCCGCGATGCGGCGCGCCGAGCAGAGGCGGAAAACGTGGCAGAATGCACAGAAAATGGTGACGAAAACCGTCAGCTTTAAACATTTTCACGGGAGTATGAAATATTTTCAAATCTCCGTGCATTAACTCAATGAACGCTGACAGCGCACGTTGGACGCTGTTGGGACATGGTAAGTTCGGAGCATGATACTTTTATAAGGGAGGAAAACATGAAATGAAGAAGAAAACTTTGACGATCGCCATCGCGCTCGTGCTCGTTGTGGCGCTGGCGGTCGGCGCGACGTGGGCGTATCTGACGGCGCAGAGCGGCCCGGTTGTGAACACGTTCACGGTCGGCAAGCTGTTTGATCAGGGCGGCGCGTTGACGCTGAAAGAGCACAAGGCGGTTGCGCAGACTTCCGGCGAGTATTCTTACAAGGTCACCACTGAAGAGGCGACGGGCAATGAGTACACTCTGCTCCCCGGCACCAAGATCGAAAAAGACCCGTTTGTTAAGGTCACCGGCCTGAAAGCCGGCGCTTCCTGCTATCTTTATGTTGAGGTCGTGGCTTCGGACGCGAGTAGCGTTCTGAATTATAGTGTGGCCGATACGTGGGAGCTGCTTGCTGGTGTTACGGGCAAGAACGGCGGCGCGGTTTACGTTTACAAGACGAACGATGGCAACAGAGTGACTGCAGATGTCACTGCGACCAACATTCTGGCGAACAACCTTGTCGAGGTTAACGATTTTGACGTGAATTCGGATGCGACTGCCAGCCTGACGTTCTATGGCTATCTGTGCCAGTCCGCTGGTTTTGCGGATGCTGCGGCCGCGTTTGCCGAGTGCTTTTAAGTAACTCCCTCGCAGCTTTCCCTGAGCCAATTCCTTGAACACCTTGTGCAGAGCGCTGTACACAAAAATAGAAAAGGAGAACGCTACTTATGAAGAAGAAATCCATTCTGATGGCTGCGATCGCAGTCATGCTCGTCGCGGTGCTGGTCGTCGGCGGCACGCTGGCGTACTTCACCGATACGAAGTCCGCGACCAATACGTTCACCATGGGCAATGTCAAGATTGCTCTGGATGAGCAGCAGAAGGGCGAAAACGGTCTTGAGGCCTTTGAACAGAACAAGACCCTTGTCCCCGGCAAGTCCAACGACGGCAATGCCGTTTCCAAGATCGTTACGGTTAAGAACACGGGTGCGAATGATGCTTGGGTTTGGGTCGAGCTTAAGATTCCTGCCTATCTTGTGAGCAAGGAATATCCCACCAACGAGAGCAAGAACGCTCTGCACTGGAACAGCTACGGCTGCTTCAACGTGGAGTACAACTCCGGAAATTATTGGGGCCTCGCGACCAACGACGGCATCGTTGATGCAAACCACAAAGTTACCGACCCCAAAATGGTTGCTGTTGAAGATGGCCTCTGGAACGACTACAAGTATGTTGGCACTGAAACAATCGGTGGCATCGAGTATGTTGTAATCCGCACGACCATGGCAAAGACCCTGCCCGCTGGCAAGACCTCTCTGCCCTGCCTCGCTCAGGTCTACATGGATTGGCGCGTGACCACGAATGAAGATGGCACTCAGTACATCCTGCCCGCTGGCGATCCGATCTCTGCGGATGCTTCTTGGGAAGTCATCGTGACCGCTTACGCGATCCAGGCGGATGGTTTTAACACGGTGGATGAGGCTGTTGCTGCTTATAACAACAACGGCAAGTAATTCCCCAACATTTTGACCCCAAAGGGGCGGCGAAATCGCCGCCCCCATCGGGGACTCTGGCTCGGCTTCAATCCGGGCGCGGGCGGCGGTACTGCCGCTGTCCGCGCGCAGACTGAAAGAGAGAATCCCGCAAAAACAGTCCCGGCGCGCCTTCGGGCGCGGAAGAGAATCCCTGCGCACAGCGCAGAATAACCCCCGGCAAGGAGAAAGGTGGTTTGTGCATGAAGAAGAAGTGGACCATCGCGACGGTGCTCCTCCTGGCAGTGGCACTGCTGGCGGTCGGTACGTGGGCGTACTTTTCGGCCGTCGGCACGGCGGACAACGTCATCACGATGGGCTCGGTCAAGCTCGCGCTGCACGACGAGGACGGTAACGGCAATCCGTTCACGACCGTGCGCGTCATGCCCGGCAGCGTCGTGAACAAAGTGGTGTATGTGGAGAATGTCGGCACGGGTGCGTTTTACACCCGCGTGAAGATCACGCCCGAGATCCTCAACGCCGACAGCGAGCGCATGCCGCTCGACCCGAGCGAGCACCTGCTGGTGCTGGATCTGAACGATACCGACTGGATCGCCGGACCGGACGGGTACTATTATTACAAGGGTGCGCTCGATCCGAAGGCGGCCACGACGAAGCTGTTCAGCCGCGTCACGTTCAGCACCAAAATGGGCAACGAATACCAGAATTCCACGGTGCACATCTATGTAACGGCGGAGGCCGTGCAGACGGCGAACCTTGAGCAGTACGCCGCCAATGATGTCAGAGATGTATGGAAGCACGTCGGAGCGGTCGAGGCGAGCACCTCGAGCACGCAGATCGACCCGATCCCGACGCCCTGAGAAAGGAGGACGAAACCATGAAAAAACGCATTCTCTCGCTCGTCCTCTGTGCAGCCCTGCTCCTGAGCCTGTGCCTGTTCATGGGCGCCGGCGTGGTCGACGATACTTATAAGGTCACGGTCAACTATATCTACGAGTCGGACAGCAGCCCGGTCGCGCAGGCGACGGTTCTGCAGGTGGCAAAGGACGAAGCGCTGAATAATGAAATCATGGTCCCAACGCAGCTGAACTATACGCCAACGCTTGCGGGTGATACGCCGGATGGGATCGCACTTGATCCGGCTACCGGCATGTTGAAGTTTACAAACTTTATGCCGACGGAAAATGTTACGGTCAAGGTGCTCTATGTTGCCGGTAATGCAAAGTATACGGTCAATCACTATCTTCAGAACCTTGGCGACGACGAGTATACGCTGGACAAGTCAGTGGAGTTGACAGGCAGCATTGATGCCTATACCGCCGCAGTCGCTGACCTGTACCCCGGCTTTACCGCCGGTGAGGTTCAGCAGAGCACGATCGCAGCGGACGGTACGACAGCCGTCAGTATCTACTATAAGCGCAACTATTACATGGTGCAGTTTTCCGCCAACGGCGGTGTCAATGGCCCGGAGCCGATTTACGCAAAGTATGGCACGACGTACGACCTGCCGGTTGGCCCCACAAAAGAGGGGTATCGATTTGCCGGTTGGTTTGACAGCGACGGCAATCGGGTAACGGTAGGCATCGTGAAGGCCAACGTGACGTATACGGCAGGATGGACGCCCATATCGGACAAAGCCGGAGTGACGGTCGTTTACTGGGGGCAGAATGCGAATGACAATGAATATTCGTATTATGGCGCGGCTGTGCTTACAGACCAGAATGTTGGTGGCAGTCTCGCTTGGAATGATGTCAAGAACCTGACATCCTATACCTGTGGCCTCGAGGAACACGTGCATACTGCCGATTGCGGCATGACTTGCGTGCACACGGGAAGCCACGCCTTTGCGCTCAGCTGCGTCGGGCTTGATGGCGCGGCGTCTGTGGATCCGAACCAATATGGCGATGGTGATGCGCGAACGCACTTCGAAGACAGCTGCAAGAAAAAGGATGACTGTAAAAAGGCTAAGTTGAAGGAGCACCTGAAAAACGGCTCTGTTTGCCAATATAAAGATGGACATTATGTTGGCAGCACCGATTACTATTATTTCCTTTACTTCGATGGAGCGTACTACAAGATTTCCAGTGAGCTGTACAATCAACTCAAATCCAACACGGGTGCACAGGTGACACACGGTCATGACACCTACTACGTTTACGAATGGAACGGGCAGTGCCTGCACAAGCACACAGATGCTTGTTACGATTGCGGCAAGATCGCGCACACGCACACGGGCAGCTGCAGTAGCGCACTGGATGCAAAGATGGACAGCAACCTCTGGACGTATGAGAAGTCTGACACGGTCACGGTCGACGCTGCCGGAAACACCATTATGAACGTCTACTATACGCGCAAGGAGTTTACGCTGCACTTCCGACAGAAGAATTCCAATAATGACACCTATGGCACGATCACCGCGCGTTGGGGCAAGAACATTGAAGCAGAATACAACGCGATTGTGGAAAAAGCAGGAAGCAGCTTCTGGAGTAAAACCAAAAATGCCGGTTGGAATGATAAAGTCTATTATACGAATTACATCGGTGTTATGCCACAGGAGAATAGTACGTACTATAATTATCCAACATCGGGAAACTACAAGTCTACTATGACGTACTATGGTGAAGATCTGAATGGCGAGTATCAGCAGATCTTTAGTGTGACATTCAATCGCAGTTACGACGATTACAAGGTTAGCGATGAAGACCGCTATGAATTTGAGGGCTTTACCTACGATCATGGTACGGCCAACGAGGAACTTTGCGATGGCGCGAAGTTTTATTACAAGCGCAACACTTATTCGCTCAACTTCTACTCGGCGAGCAGCAGCCAGTCGGATAAAACCGCGAATGTGAAATTTCAGGCGCCGCTTGGCAGCTATGACTACACGCCGACGAGCAAACCTAAGAGTGTGGAACCTGACGCCGTGTTTGCCGGGTGGTATCTCAACCCGCAGTGCACCGGTGAGCAGTTTAATCTTTCTGCACACAAGATGCCCTCGAACGACATTGCCCTCTACGCTAAGTGGGTCAACCGCAGCTATACGGTGACGACCTACACGGATGACACGCAGAGCGCGCGCTACACATATGACGGATATAACGGTGCGCAGAGTGTCGTGAAGTATGAAAAGGGCGTTGCCCCGACCAACCCAACCAAGCCCGGCTATGTGTTTGTCGGCTGGTTCTATAAAGATGAAAACGGTGCGGAAAAGCCGTTCTCCTTTGAGATGGATATCACCAAGGATTATAACCTCTACCCGAAGTGGTCGAACGAGGTCAACGTAAACTACACCATTAAGTATGTGGTCGAGGGTACGGGCACCGTGCTGGGCACGGATACCGGCTCTGCTCGGATTGGCAGCAGTGTTACGGTGAAGTCGAAGCACTTCGACGGTTACTTCCCAAAGACAACATCCACCAGTGTCCAGATCGATCAGGAGGGACAGGTCATCACGCTGTACTATGTTCCGGCAACGGAGCAGACATACACCGTGAAGTATGTTGAGCTTGTCAACGGAGAGCCGCGTAACATCGCCGACTCTGTGACGAAAACGACTAGTGATCAGCAGGTCGTTGAAACAGCAAAGGATATTGAGGGCTTCACGCCGGATAAGTACCAGAAGACATTGGAGCTGACAGCGGGCGGCGAAAATGTTGTGACTTTCTACTACACGAAGCAAGTCACCATCAACTACGTTGCGCTGTCCGGCGGCAAGGTAGACCCGGAGACCGAGACGCTGATTCGTACCACGGGTACGGCACAGGGCTCTACTGCGACGGCAGATGCTTCTTACAAGTTCGTCGGGTGGTATGACAATGCTGAGTGCACCGGTGAGCCGATTGGCACGGAAGCGACGTTTGTCCCCCAAAAGGTTGATGGAGTGTACGCCGAAGCTACCTACTACGCAAAGTTTGAGCTTGATGTGTTCGACCTGACGATCACCAAGGCTGGTGAGAACATCGACCAGAACCAGATCTTCGTGTTCCATGTCGCCAGCGCTGATGGCGTGACCAATATGGATGTGACCGTGAAGGGCACTGGTTCTGTGACGATTAAGGGCCTTTCGCTCGGCACGACCTACACCGTCACGGAGGACACCAAGTGGACATGGCAGTACACGCCGGATCAGGTAACTAAGAATGTTGAGATCAACGGCACGACTGCGGAAGTGACTTTTACCAACACGTATAGCAAGTCCAACTGGCTCACGAGCTTTGCCGAAGTGATCAACAAGTGGATCAATGGACAGATCCAACAAACCGAGATCAAAAACTGAACAGGAGGGATGACACATGAAACGTATCTTTAACGGTTCAGGCGGGAGAAAGACCGCGCTCATCCTCTCCCTGTGCCTGATCTTCGCACTGGCCGTCGGCACGACGTTCGCCCTGCTCAAGGCGAGCACCGACCCCGTGGAGAACACCTTCACGGCGGCCAAGTCCGGAACGGACATCGTCGAGAAATTGGATGGCAGCCAGAAAAAGAGCATCGTCGTCAAAAACACCGGAACGGCCGTGTCCTATGTCCGCGTCAAGCTGGTCATGAACTGGGTGGATGAGAGCGGCAATGTCTCCGCCGAGCCGGTGAACATCACGGTCGATTACGACAACACCAACTGGTTCGAGCAGGGCGGCATCTACTACTACAAGATGCCGGTCGCGGCGAACGACGGTGTAACGACCAACCTGCTGAAAACGCCCATCACGCAGGGCACCGCGCCCGAGGGCTATCACCTTGAGGTGACGGTGCTGGCCGAGAGCATTCAGGCCGCGCCGAGCAAGGCCGTGACAGATAGCTGGGGCGTGGGCGTTGACAGCAACGGCTATCTGACGCAGCCGACCACGACACCATAAGGAGGGCAGCGGTATGAAACACAAAAAGTTTACCATGATCGTCGCCCTCGTGCTGGTGGTCGCGCTGGCCGCGGGGCTGGGCATCTGGGCGACGGGCGAGGAAAAGCTCCCCACCGTCACCTACTATGACGGCAACGACGGCAACAACGCGCGCTTTGCCTTTACCAACACCGGCAAGGGCTCGGCGACGGACCTGTTTGCCAACTTCTCCAACTGCATGCCCGGCGACAGCATCACGCAGACCATCTGCGTCAAGGCCGACAGCGCCAACGGCGTGCAGGGCGCGAAGGTCTACCTCCGCGCCGAGATCGACGGCGACACCTCCGCCAAGGAGGGCACCGCTATCAAGTACGACGATGTGCTCAGCCACATCAACATGACCGTGTCGCAGGACGGCAAGGTGCTCGCGACCAACAAGAACGCGAGTCTCTTCGACCAGCTCGACGCGGCCGACGGACTCAAGAGCGACGTCTTCGTTGCCGAGGTCTTCCCGAAGGCAGACCCGATCAAGCTGGACGTGACCGTTGAGATCGACCCCGCGATGGGCAACGCCTTCCAGGAAGCGACCGCGCACATCAAGTTCGTCTTCTCCGCAGAGGACAACGAGCTGCCGCCTCCGCCGCTGGAGCGCGATAACCACGACTCGTACATCGCCGGTTATCCGGACGGTACGGTCGCACCGAACAGACCGATCACGCGCGCCGAGGTCGCCGCGATCTTCTACCGCATCCTGAGAGATGACGGCCGTGAGGAGATCTGGACCACCAAGTGCTCGTACTCGGATGTCCCGGCTCAGAGCTGGTACACCAGTCAGGTCGCCACGCTCACCAACGGCGGCATCCTCGCCGGCTACAAGGACGGCACATTCCGCCCGCAGCAGTACATCACCCGCGCAGAGTTCGCGACGATCGCGGCGCTGTTCTTCCATGCGCCGGAGGTCGAGGGCGATGCCTTCACCGATATCTACGACAGCTGGGCGCGCGACTACATCAACCGCGCGGCGAAGCTCGGCCTGATCAGCGGCTATGAGGACGGCACGTTCCGCCCGCAGAACCAGATCACCCGCGCCGAGGTCATGGAGATCATCAACAACGTCCTCTTCCGTACCCCGGATAAGGATCATCTGCTGCCGGACATGATCGTCTGGCCGGACAACAGCAACAAGACGGCCTGGTACTACGCAGCCGTGCAGGAGGCCACCAACGGCCACGAGTACGAGCGCGTGGACAACACCTCGCCCGAGACGTGGACGGAGCTCAGACCGCCGCGCGACTGGGATGCGCTGGAGGCAGAGCTGACGCAGAAGTATCCCGACCGGTAAGCGCGCTGCGCTGACGGTCAGAAAAACACCATAGCGGACACCCCCTGTGCTGCAGCACAGGGGGTGTTGCGTCTGTCAAAAAGTAATACTTTTTGACAAAGGATTTGCGGCCTGACTGCAGCGCACGCGCCGTCCGCCGGAGGCGGACGGCGCGCACGTTTGCAGGCCGAGAAGTATTTTCTTCGCCGCACATGTCGCCGAAGAAAATGATCGGACTTTCTTTCGCCGCCCCATTGGTGAAAGGCTGCGAGGTTCTTTGACAAGCTGCCCCCTGTGCTGCGGCACAGGGGGTGTTTTATGCCGGCAGAAATATTGCTCTTTTGCCATGAGGTCGGCCGGCTGCGCGCAATAAATGCGCGCGGAGGTAGAATTGTTCACAATTTCTGCGGTATAACTTGCATGCACGAAAAGAGTATTATCAGAATTTGCCGCGTCTCGCCTTGCGGCAGCGCAAAAGCTGCAGAGCAGAAGGCGAATGAGGTTTTTTGGCGGCAGAGGCAGTACAGAAGGAGCAACCATGTTAAAGCTGGGGAAAAAATCTTCGGTCGACCTGCTTTCCGGCGACGAAGGATGGGTGATTTTCAAGTTTTCCGTACCGATCATTCTCTCGTATTTGCTGCAGCAGATCTATACGATCAGCGATGCTGCGATCTGCGGGCAGACGCTCGGCGTCGATGACATTGCGGGCGTGAACGATGTGTTTCCGATCCTGTTCATCTTCCTGCAGTTCGCGGTCGGCTGCACCGCCGGTTTTTCGGTCATCACGTCCATCGCGGCGGGGCGCGGCGATCAGGCCAGAGTCCGCAGATCCTTTGCGGCGCAGCTCGTTCTCGGCGGTGTCCTGTCGCTCGCGCTGACCGGTGTCGCCGTGCTGACGCTCAAGCCCCTGCTCCGGTTCATCGGCCTGTCCGAGGCAAACCCCGGCGTCTGGAGGGCGGCATATCAGTATTCCTTGGTCATTTTCCTCGGGATCTTCGCGCAGCTCTACTACAATTTGATCTGCTCCGTCCTGCGCAGTCTGGGCGATTCGACCACGCCGCTCATCTTCCTGCTGTTTTCCACCGTGCTGAACATCGGGCTCGACCTGCTGTTCATCCTTGCGTTCCGGCTCGGGGTCATCGGCGCGGCGGCTGCCACCGTGCTGGCACAGGCGGTGAGCGCGCTCCTGTGCCTGATCTACGCCTTCGGAAAATATCCGGAGCTCCACCTCTCCGGACAGGATTTTCGCGCGGAGCTCTCTGTGTATGCGCAGCACCTGAGTCAGGGACTGCCGATGGGACTTCAGTTTTCGGTGCTGGCGATCGGCATCATCGTGATGCAGCGCGCGCTCGTCGGCTTCGACATCGGTCCGGACGGCATCATGGCGGCCGGAAATCCCGCGCAGAACGGCTTCGGCGCCGCCAACAAGCTCAACAACTTCCTGATGTGCCCGATGAATGCGCTCAGCACCGCGATCGTCAGCTTCAACGCGCAGAATCTGGGCGCGGGCAGACAGGACCGGATCCGGCGCGGAACGGTCAAGAGCCTCCTGATCGGGCTCGCCATGTATCTGATCCTCGGCGGCACCGGCATGCTCCTGACGGTCCGGGGCGCATATCAGTACCTGTTTATGAGCGCAGACAAGATCACGGCGGCCACGATCCGCTACGGGAATCTGTATCTGTACGTGGATCTGTCCATGTACTTTGCGCTGATGGTTCTGTTTGTCTTCCGCTCCGGCGTGCAGGGGGTGGGGCACGCGGAGTTTACGCTGGTCGCCGGCTGCGCCGAGCTGATCGCGCGCGTTCTGATCTGCGCCTTCCTGCCGAAGCTCGTCAACGGCGGGGCGATCGATTCCTCGGCCTCCGTGGGCGCATACATTGCGCTGTGCTTTGGCGATCCGGGTGCGTGGATCCTGGCGGTCGTTTCGTTGATCTATCCGGTAACGCGGTATCTGTTCGGCGGCGCGCGCAAAAAGCAAAGCGAGCATGCCGCCTGAAAACCGGCGCTGCTGCGCAGACCGGATGCGCAGCTGCCCGCAAGCGTCCGATCCCGTTGACAGGCGCTCCGCGGCTGCGTATAATGCAGACGGGTGCGTACCTGCCGGCAGTCAGGCAAAAAGCCTGACTGCCGTTTTGATACCGACAGGAACAGGATCGGAGGGACTTTGTGTGAATATTACGGTCTATCTCGGCGCAAACGAAGGCAATGATCCGGCTTTGCGGGAAGCGGTTCAGGAGCTTGGCACATGGATCGGCACAAGCGGAAATGCGCTGGTCTACGGCGGTTCCAGATCCGGCTTGATGGGCGCGATCGCGGACAGCGTTTTGCGCTCCGGCGGAGAAGTGACCGGCGTCGAGCCGCGGTGCTTTATCGAGAGCGAATTCCAGCACAACGGCCTGACCAGGCTGATCGTGACCGAGGACATGGCGGAGCGCAAGCGCAAAATGATCGAGCTCGGCGATGCCTTTATCGCCTTCCCCGGCGGAACGGGGACGCTCGAGGAGATCGCAGAGGTCATGTCCAAGGTGTCTCTGAAGCATCTGGACGCGCCCTGCATCCTCTACAACCTGAACGGTTACTACCGTGCGCTGCAGGCGCTTTTGGAGCAGATGATCGAAAAGGGACTCTCGTCCGAGGAGCGGCAGGAGGGCATTTACTTCGCCGACAACCTTGAGGAGATCCGGCGCATCCTGAGCCGCGCGTAGCTTTTTGACGGCTGCACCGCGCACAGAAAATCCCCTCCGTATGCGGAAAAGCATACGGAGGGGATTTGTTGTTTGGCTCGATGCCGGCTGCTGCGCGCCGCTTCAGCCGAGATACTGCTTGTCGTAGTTATTCTGGATGCAGGAGATAACCTGCGTGATGACGGTGTTGAACGGGGTCGGCACGCCGAGCCGTGCGCCGTAGCGCGCGATCGCACCGTTGAGCACCGAGATCTCCGTCTGGCGCTGGTGCAGCACGGCGTCCTGCGCCATGGACGGATAGT
>OGWZ01003356.1_pt1 | contig 10983 bp, 6 predicted proteins | sample 1576141 | NCBI WGS metagenome assembly OGWZ01 (sample SAMEA3541512, study PRJEB24748) | human gut metagenome | biome: human gut; feature: human-associated habitat; material: faeces | place: China | collected 2012
CTCTATCCAAACTCAGCAAGTTCCCGCAAAATAAAAAAGCCGGCCCTCGCAGAAACGAAGATGCCTGCGAAGGCCGGTGTGAAGCCAGGTTGCGAGACCGCCCCCCCCCCGATCGTGCGAGGATTTCCTTCTATAATATAAGAAGGGATTGGCCCCCGAAGGGACCAATCCCATATGGATCATTATCCAACGCTGTCCATGCCTTTCAAGCCGCTGCGCAGCCCGCGAATGACGACGATCCAGAGCGCGCAGGCGATAAGCGCAAAAACAACGAGCAAGATCCCGAGCCCGTGCACATAATTGCTCGACAGGATTGGCGCAAGGACCATGCCAAGGCTGCCGAGCACGGTGTTGACGAAATTGATCAGCGACGACGCGGAGCCGGTGTCTTTTTCCTGCTGGTTTAAGAGCACGGCGGTGCTCATTGGGCGCAGAAGGCTCTCGATGATGGTGAACGGCAGGAAGCAGAGCAAAAACGCCAACGGCAGCAAACTACCAAACACCAGGAGCAGCACACCGCAGGCCGCTGCAACGACGATGCAGAGATTCATCATAAAACGCGGTGTGAGCCGGCGCGAAAGCCGCACATAAAGGATCGGCCCAAGAATCGCGCAGGCAGAATTGATGGCGAAATAATAGCTGTAGCTCGTCTCCGACAGCCCGAAGAAATCGATGTACACATAGGAGCACACGGCGACATAGCCCATATACGGCGCAGCGAGCATGGCGGCACTGCAGAGAAACACAGTGAAGCCCGGATTGCGGCCAACATCGATGAGCAAGCCCAGGCTGCCGGCGAGAGAGCCTGTGTAGCGATCCTCTGCGGCGAGGGTTTCTTTGAGAAAGACGAGCGAGATCGTGCAGCCGGCGCCGAGCACCGCCAGCACGGCAAAGGTTGCGCGCCAGCCAGCGTGCGTAACGATGAACGCGCCGACGATCGGCGCCAGCATTGGGGCGATCACGGCCATTGCCTGCACAACAGCGAGGATGGTGTTGCGCGTGCGGCGGTCGAAGCAATCCTTGATCATCGCTGTGGAGATCGCGACCATGCAACCAGCGCCGAGCGCCTGCAGCACGCGCGCGATGATGAGCAGCCAGATGCTCGTGGCGAGCGCGCAGGCTGCGCTGAAGATCGTGTAAACGAGCGTGCCCGCGACGAGCAATCCGCGCCGGCCGTATTTGTCCGACAGCGGGCCAAAGATCAGCGTGCCGATGGCCATGAAGAAAAAGAATCCGACGAGCGTGAGATTGACGGTGGATTCTGTCGTGTTAAAAGCAGCAGTCATGTGCGGCACCGCCGGCAGATACATATCCAGCGACAGCGGCACGATCATGTTCATAAACGCGATGAGAACAATGATGAAGCGTTTGTTCATTGAACGATCCTCTCCTTCCACGCCGACAAACAAAAAAGGCCGGACAAGATCGCGGACCCGCGTCCGCAGCCTTATCCGGTCCTTGTTAACCTCCGGCGAATAATTATATGCTATCAGGAGGGGCGCGCAATGTCAAGCGTTACGCCAACACGCCTTGCGCCACCTGCGACATCAGCGAGAGCGCAGAGAAAAGCAGCACGACGTTGACCAGCTGCTGGAAAAACGTGGTGTTCATCCGCTTCACGAGCCAGGTGCTGACGCGCAGCGCGATGGCGACGGCGACGAGCCCGATGACGACGTACGGCAGGCTGGCGATCGTGTAGGAACCGCTCGCCACATGGCCGAGGGTCGACAGTCCCATGGAAAATGTGCCGCAGCCAAACTGCATGACGCGGAACATATCTTTATCGCGGTAACGGTTGCGCGTGTAGATAACGGTCAGCGGACCGCCGCAGCCAAACGCACCAGAGATAAACCCGGAGCAAACGAGCAGCAGCTTGTGCCATGGGCGCTCCTGAAAGGTGTCACGTTTTTTGCCACGCGAGGTTTCCACCAATCCCTTCACAGCGGTGGCAGCGATGAACACGCTGAGAATCGCTTTCAGCGCCAGCTCTGGCAGATAGTTCAGCATGATCAGCCCAAACGGCATCCCGATGACAAGATAGAGCACAATATGCGCCAGTTCTTTCCAATGAATGCGGTCGCGCACGCGAAACGCCTGCACACCAGACTGCAGCGCCGCGATCAGCACCAGCATCGACACGACAAGATTGAGCGGCAGGAACATGCCCAAAAGCGGCAGCGCGATCACGTTTGCCGCAAAGCCAATGATCCCCGCCATTGTCATCGCAATCACCATCACCACGCCGTATAAAATCAGTTCGATCATCGTCCCCGCTCCTTCCGCGCAATTATTCTACCATTGTACCACGCCGCCTGCGCCACGAACATACGCCAGGCCATAGCGAATTTTAATGACCCAATGCCGCATTTTCGCATGGGATGAAAACAATGTGCGACAAATCGCGAAAATTTCTCAATTTGTCGCACATATCTGCCGGCGATCTGCGACAAAAAGTACATATCGCTTCAGGTCAAGGTGATGTCTTTTTTGCCGAGCAGGAAATCCACGATATTTATGTGGCTGATCCCATCTCGCGAAAAATCAAAGCGGTCTAGCGAAAGCACATACTTCGGCGATGCATCAGTGATCGGTGCAAAAGCGCCAAATTCGCGCGCGATCGTTTCTCGAGCGTTCAAATAATACGCCACCTGAACAAAGCATTTTCGTCGGCCATCAATCACAACAAAGTCAATCTCGCCCTTATAGGTTTTGCCGACAAACACTTCGTAACCACGGCTCACAAGCTCGTTATAGACAACATTTTCCAAAAAGAAAGTGTCTTCAAAATTCACAAGGTTGGTATAGATCATGCGAAAACCTGTATCAACGGCATACTGCTTTTCCACATAGCTCATCGCCTGTTTGCCCACAATATTAAAGCGTTTCACGCGCGTGATAAGACAGGCTTTCTCCATACGATCCAGATAGCGATAGATCGCAGAGCGGTCGATTCTTTCATTGTTCTGCACTTTGAAATACTCGCAAATATTGCGCGCAGAAAACTCCTTGCCCGCATTCGCCATAACATAACCAGCGATCTTTAGGAGATTTTCGCGATTTGTTCGCTTGGGATCGGTGACAATATCCTTGTCAATAATGCCGCGATAGGTCTGCTCCAGATAGGTTTTAATCTCGCGCTCGCCCTCAAAAGCAAAACGCTGCGGCATACCACCCCATTGGATGTAATCAACAATGAATGCGTCAGGCGTCACTGACTTTCCTGTCTGCACGAGATAGTCACACGCTTCGCTGAAAGAAAACGGCATAATGCGAAATTCGATGCAACGACCGACAAGAAGCGTTGCCATCTTGCCAGACAGCAGCTTGGAATTACTCCCTGTGACAAAGATTGAGCAATTTTGTGTTGCGCGCAACGAAGCCAGTACTTTTTCAAACTGGCGCACGTGCTGAATCTCATCCAGGAAAATATAATATTTCTCACTGTCTGCGATATGTGCCAACACAAATTCGTTGAGTTTTTCCGCCTTGCGAATGTGTTCAAACTGAATATCTTCGAAATTCACGCGGACAATATGATCGCTCGCAACGCCGCTCTTCACAATCTCTTCCTCAATCTGAGAAAGCAGCACAGATTTCCCACAGCGACGAACCCCAGTCAACACCTTGATCAGATCAAGCTTATAAAACGGACGGATTTTTTCCAGATAACGTTCGCGTTTAATATACATGGTCACACCTCCATTTCTATCATTATATGCGACAAATCACGAAAAAATCAAGATTTGTCGCACGTTCTTTTCAACAATGTGCGACAAATCGCGAAAATTTCTCAATTTGTCGCACATACCTCCCCACGCGCGCAAAAGAAAAACACGTCTGCCGATTGACAGACGTGTTTTCGTTCAAACGTTATTCTGTGCGCAGGGCGATGACTGGATCTTTCTTCGCTGCTTTGCGCGCTGGGATCATGCCGCCGATCATGGTGATAAAGACACTGATGACGACGAGGACGCCGCCGGCGACTGGTGGCAGGAAAACGGTGACGCTGGTGTTTTCGATCAGGTGATGCAGGATGGCGTTGATCGGATAGGTCAGCGCGACAGAGATGCCGACGCCGAGGGCGCCGCTGCACAGCCCGATGATGAGCGTTTCTGCGTTGAACACCTGCGAAATATTGCGCTTGGATGCGCCGATGGCGCGCAGGATGCCGATCTCTTTGGTACGCTCGAGCACAGAAATGTGCGTGATGATGCCGATCATGATGCAGCTGACGATAAGCGACACGGCCACAAATGCGATCAGCACATAGGTGACGACGTTGACCATACTCGTGAGGGAGCTGGTGAGCAGCGCGACGTAGTCGGTGTAGGTGATCTGCTCGTCGTCGGCGCGGTCGGCGTTGTACGCTTCGATGCAATCGGTGACGCCTTCCTTGTCTTCAAAGGTGTCGGTATAGATGCTGATGGAATATGGCGCGTCGAGGCTGACCTTGCCAAATTCGGTGAGGTTGTCTTCGTAGGTGACATCGCCGAGATACTGATCGTAGAAATCGACGAGCACCGCCTGATCAGGTTCGCTCGCAAGCCAGGCATCGAGCGCGGCAGCCATTGTGCTCTCATCGCCGCTCATGCTGCCCATCGCTGCCATGGCGCTCGCATCTGCTTCGCCGCCAGATTGCTGCGAAGCTGCGACCATGAACATGGCGTAGAGCGAGGCTTTTTCGCTGACGCCGAGATTCTGCATATACGCTGTGGCGTCAGCAGCCTTCGCAGCATCGTCGGACGCTGTGAATTCCACGCCGGTGAGCACGTTTGTCTCAGGGCTGGCTTCCTGCGCTTTGACAACGGCGCTCTGATCGGTGAGATCGATGAGATAATCCGTCAGCGCGCGGGTGTAGGCGAGGTTGGTCTGGATGGACGCATTCTCGCTGCCGCCCTGCGGACGGATGATCCCGCTTACAGTGAGCGGAATGCCGCCGTCGTAAAGCTCCTGCTGATAGGACGGATCGTCGTGCACATCGGTGAAGGTGCCGTCGCCGTTATCCACATAATAATTGCACGCCGGCACAAGCTGGAATGCCTTGCCCATGAGATCGTCGTAGCTCCAGGATGGTTCTGGCGCTTCTTCGCCAGCTTCGAGGGCATCCTGGATCTCCTTATACTCCTCATCCGAGAGCACGCCAAGCTGATAGAGCACCGTGCTCGGAACGCTGTTCTTGTCGTCGAGCACGAGCACGATCTCATTGTACGCTTCCGGCCAACGCCCGGCGACAACATCGTAGCTATCCGTCACGACCGGGCTGATCAGCGCATCGTCCGCGCCCGGGATGATCTCGTCAAAATTCTCCGCGCCAACGGTGCTGCCGGCGAGCATCGGATTCATATTGACAGCGATGTCGTAATCCTCCATGCCCTCCTGGCTTTCTTCCATCTCGTCCATGGAGGTGTTCGTGTCGCGGTTCGTATTGATGATGCTGCCGTCGGTATCCGTGGTCAGCACATCGAAATCCACATTATACGTGTAAACAACGCCATTGCTGCCCAAGTATTGGTGAATGTCGCTGTCCGGATCGTCGAGATAATTTTTGAACGCCGTGAGGTCGTTTTCCGTGATCGACGCGTTCATGTTCGCATCCATCTCCAGCAGCCCGTTGTCCGCGTGGACCTTGCCATCGTCCTCTGTGACCTCCGCCGCGTCGCTGGCCATCAGCCCGGCTGAGCTCATCAGGCTCGACATATCCACCGTCTCCGCGTTGATGATGATCGGATACGCGTTCATCGCGTCCTGCTGCAGATCCGTGATATAGGTATTGACCCCGTTCGACAACGACAGGATCAGCGCGATCCCGATGATCCCGATCGATCCGGCAAACGCCGTCAGGATCGTGCGCGCTTTTTTCGTCCAGAGGTTCTTAAAGCTCAGACTCAGGGACGTGAAAAAGCTCATCGACGCCCGGCCCATGCTGCGGTCCACAGGCGTCTGCGTGTCCACCTCGTCCGGCTCGACAGGGCGCGTATCGTCTGTGATGACCCCGTCCTTCAGGCGCACAATGCGCGTCGCGTACTGCTCCGCCAGCTCAGGATTGTGCGTCACCATAACGACCAACCGATCGCGCGCCACCTCCTTGAGCAGCTCCATGATCTGCACACTCGTTTCGCTGTCCAGCGCGCCCGTCGGCTCATCCGCCAGCACAATGTGTGGATCGTTTACCAGCGCGCGGGCGATCGCCACACGCTGCATCTGCCCGCCGGAAAGCTGGTTCGGCCGCTTATGGATATGCTCCGCCAGCCCCACCTTTTCCAGCGCTTCCTTTGCGCGACGGCGGCGCTCCCGCTTCGAAACCCCGCTGATCGTCAGCGCCAGCTCCACATTCGCCAGCACACTCTGGTGCGGGATCAGGTTGTAGCTTTGGAACACAAACCCGATCGTGTGATTGCGATACGCGTCCCAATCGCGATCGCGATATTTTTTTGTGGACGTTCCATTGATGATCAGATCGCCGTCCTCGTAGCGGTCCAGCCCGCCAACGATATTGAGCAGCGTCGTCTTACCCGAGCCACTCGGCCCCAGGATCGCCACAAACTCGTTGTCACGCAGATCAAGCGATACCCCGTTCAGCGCGACCTGCGTGAAATCGCCTGTCGTGTACGTCTTGCGGATATTTCTCAGTTGCAGCATGGTGCACCCTCCGTAAAAATAGTCACTATTATAATTATACCATACTGAAGGTCCTCACAGCATGGAGATTTTTCAACGAATGGCCCCATCGTACAGATAATCCACCGCCGCACCATGATACACCCGACACGGCAACGACAAATGCGCCTCGCTCGGCAGCTTGCCGTCGCGCAGCGCCCGTGCATCCGCCAGATCCCGCGCGATGAAGCTTCCGTCGATCGGGCAGACACTGTGGCACGGCAGCACCGTCACACTCGCCGGAATCATCCGCTCCAGCTTTTCCAGGCTTGCAATGTAGCCCGTCAGGTCGCGCTTCGGCCCGAACATATAGATCGGCCCACCACTCTGCACCGTGTCGCCCGGCAGCAATATCCCCTTTTCCTCATCATAAAACGCCAGGCTCCCCGGCGTGTGCCCCGGGATCGCGATCACCCGAAACCGGTAGCCGCCACAAGCCAGCACCTCGCCCTCCGCCAGCGGCGAAAGCGCCACATCCATCTCCGCCACCAACGGCCAATCGCCAGCGTTCATGCGACAGCTGCCAAAATCCGCCAGCCCGCCGCTGTGGTCCAGGTCGCCGTGCGTCATCACCACATCCATCGGCAGATCCGTCAGCGCACGCACCGTTTCCAGCACACCACTGTCCGCAAATCCCGCATCAAAAAGCAGCGCCCGCTCCTCGCCGATCACCAGAAACTGCCGCACCCGCTCCTCGCCGATCACCAGAAACTGCCGCACCCGCTCCTCCTCCAGCGCATACAGCCCCGCGAACAATTCTCTCGTTTTTAACATGATACACCCTCCTCATAAACGAAAAAGGCCCCGAACCCTCGGAGCCTTTTCATTGGACGTTTGTCATTATTCTTCGTCGTCGCAAACAACCTGCACACCAAACTTGGATGCATTGTCGCAACCGTCGAAGTCCTGAACATGGATCGCATTCTTATCATCTGCAGCTTCGGAATCTTCGTCGTTGCAAACAACCTGAACGCCAACCTTGGAAGCAACTTCCTTAACGTCTTCACAATATTCGTCTTCGACAAAATCACGTAAATCAACACGCTGAGTCATAATCGTTCACTCCTTAGTAGATGATCATATCTAACCTTTAACTGTATTCTTATTATAACTGTTTTTCCATCGATGTGCAATAATCGTTTAACAATTCTGTTTTGATATATTTAATTCCCACACGATTTATTTCTGTTGTCAGCCAGTAGCCATTTTACGACCAGTTTCTCAGAAAATGATTAATGAGCTGCTGCGCGAACGCCCTCGTTTTACTCGGTCGCAATGAGTAATGATTAATGATAGTGGCCTTTTCGCTGACGCAAAAAGGCAGAAAAAGATCCTAGTGCTTGTACCCTTTCTTCCTTAATAGTAAAACCCCCGTCCCATTTCTGAAACGAGGGTTTGCATATGATAGTTTCCAGAAGCGTGATTGAATGATAAGGGTTGGAGATCCCGATCTTATTTCTGGAAGACTACGCTAGCGGTCAGACCGTTTGCATCCTGAAGTGGGGTTACAGTATAGCCCAGCGCTTCAGCGAGGAAACGAATTGGCACGAAGGTACGATCGCCTTCACCGATGACTGGAGCAGTATCCATGGTCTTCTCTGCGTCATTAACAGTGTAGGTTTCTTCACCAACAGTCATAACAACAGTGGTATTGCCATCAACGATGGTGATTACATTGTCGGTAAAGTCTACAGTTGCGCCGAAGGTTTCAGCGAGAACACGAACAGGAACCATGGTTCTCCAGTTACTGTCTACATAAGGAGCAGCATCGCCAGCGACGATGTCATTGTCAACGATATAATCGGAAGAACCGATCGTCATTGCAACAATCTTGTCAGCGTTAACATCTTTAGCACCGATGGTGTAGGTGAGAGTACCTGCATAGAGGGCATTGTCTGCCGTCTTTACAGCAACAACAACGTCAACAGTGGTTTCCTTGTCGGAGTAGATGGTGATTTCGCCATCTTTACCTGCTTTTACGTTCTTGGTTGCTTCAACTTCAACATTGGCGTCTGCATTGCTCTGGCTTGCAACATAGATGTAGGTATCTTGTGCATTTACAGTTTTTACAACATTGCCATCAGCATCTACAACAGATACGCCAACCTTGTTGGTAGTTTCTGTTTCACCAGATTCACTGCTGAATGCGAGGCCTTCAACAACACCTTCATCAACAACAGTTACCTTAGCGGTTTCAATGTCGGAATACACTTCACTAACAACGGTCAGAGTGATGTCGTTACCAACATATTTTTCTTTTTCGTCAGAGGTAATACCTGCTTTAAAGGTTACTTTATTGCCAGCAATCTGAGCATTCAGCAGATCAATTGCATTGACGCCGATGCTGTAATCAGTGGTATTGGTGATGTCTTTTTCAACACCATTTTTGTCAACAGCCTTTACTTTGAAGGTAAAACCTTCATCGCCTTTATTGTACGCAACAGTATCAACGGAAGGAACAATCTTAATGCCTTCAACGTTGTTTTCATCAAATTCGCCAACAGTGAAGGTAGCATCTACATAGGCGCCGGTTTCTTCCAAAGCAACACGTACGGTGTATTCACCAGCTACAAAATCAGCTGTGCCAGTGTACTGCAGAGTATATACGTTAGGATCAACGGTGTTATCTACAGCGAGTTTGAAATCAGTTGCTTCACCTTTGAACTTATCAGGTGCAGTGAGGCTTACATAGTCTTTATCAGGTGTTGCAGCTGGTTCAGCCAAAACAATAGCCTGATCTGCAGCATCAGTGGTCAATTCAACACCATCGTTATCGGTGATAACGAAACGAACAGCGTCGGACAGATAGCTATCCTTCTTCAGTTCATCTTTGTTGAGAATGCTTGCATCAAAATCAGCCAGAGCGATGTCTGCTGCATAGTGGTCAATATCTGCACTTGTTACATTGAGGGTTACTTTGTAGCCATCTTCAGAGGTGAGATAGATTTTGTAAGAACCAGCTTTTGCAATCTTGTAGGTAATCTGGAACTGACCGTTGCGGTCGGTGGTAGCAGTACCAGAAGCAAAAGCAGTGCCGTTCATATCCTTAGCAGTAACGGTGATGTTGCTGCTGGAGGTAGAGATCTTGAAGGTTTCGTTCTTAGCTGCAAAGCCATCAATAGTAGCAGTTACCTTATGAGTAGCAGTTGCAGTGTTGTTAGGCTTGATGTTATCGTTTGCAGTATAAACTTTTGCATCAGTAGGATTTACTGTAGCATTATCAATGGTAAGACCATCAACATCGCCAGTAGCAGCAGCGTCTACAACAACAACTTGCTGCCCTTCAATGGAGCCCAGGAGATTCTTGGACAATGCTTCCATTGTATCGGCATTATTAACGGTTGCTGCAACCCCAGCATACAAAGTGTATTCACCAGCACGTGTGAAAGATACTTTTACGCCTTTGTTATCGGTTACGTTAGTAACAGCTGCCGTATACATATCGGCTTCTTCAACCTGAGTTCCGTCTACTTTGAGCGCGCTGCTAGCATCAGTGATAGCATGGCCCTTTTCAACAGCCCAAATTTTTACATCAGCAAGCTCAAGGTTGCTTGGCTTGCCAGAATTATCGTTGATTTCAAAGACAGCGTCAACATTTTCGTTAATATCAACGTTTACATTGCTCTTAACGGTTAAGAAGTTACTGGTCTGACGGTCTGCATCAGCAGAAACGTAAACAACCGGAGCTTTTGCATTGGCTGCATTAACAGTTGTGCTAGTAGCGGTTGTTGTAGCAAGAGTAGTCCAAGCTACAGTGCCAGCAGTATTATCTGTTGTAAGCTCAACAGTTACAACATGATTACCTGTTGGAACATTCGCGAATGTAAAAGTATCATTATAGGCTTGTGGAGTTACCCCTACAGTTGCCAAATCGTCTACTGTAGAAGCACTTCCGCCACTTACAGTAGTTGTGGAATCGGTATTGCTAACAGTTACTTTTACAGTATTATTTGTAAAGTCGCTTGCATTACCAGCACTAGAAGCCTGCTGCAAATTCAAAGTAACTTTTAAATTACCAGCAGCATCAGTTGATACAGTGTAATTTGAAGAATTTGCATCTACATCTGTAGGAGCTGCAAACGCAGCAACTGGAGCCAAGGTCAACACGAATGCTGCCATGGTAACCAGCGCTACAATCTTTTTAGAGATCTTATTCAATATATTTCCCTCCCAATAAATTTTCTGCGGTGCTTTGCCGCCCGCATTCGGCGTTAGGATTCTTCCTGCCCAACTCAGGGTGGCTTCTCCTGGGACTCGCCGCCCAAGAGCTGCCTGTACGTCCACGACCGCGTCAGCGGTTGCGTCCGGGACTGGTCGAATCATCCC
>OGWZ01003366.1_pt1 | contig 10936 bp, 10 predicted proteins | sample 1576141 | NCBI WGS metagenome assembly OGWZ01 (sample SAMEA3541512, study PRJEB24748) | human gut metagenome | biome: human gut; feature: human-associated habitat; material: faeces | place: China | collected 2012
AACTCACTTTTTTCATTGGATTTTTTAAGTGACCACAGAGATCCGTTAGAACCTTAATTTATATAAGCGGTCTGAGAAAACTTTAATCAAGTTTTTTAGACAATAAAAATCCGACCATAAAGATCGGATTTTAGAACTCGGATTTTAAAATCCGAGTTTTGATATGGAAGGCACTTAAAGCTCTTAGCTATTATTTAACCGCTTCTAAGACATAAGCCTTTAAGGTCTCATAGTCAGGCTTTAAGGTAACAGCCTGAAGCGGTAAAGCAACACGCTTCTCTAAAGCCTCAGGTAAAGGCAGATTGATACCTAAGGTCTCATCGACTACATCCTTGAACTTAGCCGGGTGAGCAGTACCTAAGAAAATACCAACCTCGCCGTCCTTTAAGTTATTAGCTAAAGTTTGATAAGCGATAGCAGCGTGCGGCTCTAAGATATAGCCAGTACGCTTGTAGAGATCGCGCATGGTCTCACGGGTCTCATCATCGCTCATAGAACCATAATCAAAGTCCGCAAAGGACCAGTTGTTCATCTTAACTAAAGCCTCAACACGCGGCCAGTTATTAGGACGGGAAATGTCCATGGCGTTAGATAAGGTAGCGATGGTCTGATGCGGATCCCAATTACCACTCTCTAAGTATCTCGGTACAGTGTCATTAGCATTGCAGGAGATCACAAAACGGCTCTTTAAGCCTAAGGTCTTAGCAATTAAACCGGCAGTGATATTACCGAAGTTACCGCAAGGAACAGAGAAGACTACCTTCTCGCGCTTATCAGCAGGTAACTGAGCTACAGCCTCGAAATAATAACAAACCTGAGCTAAAAGACGGCTGACATTGATGGAGTTAGCAGAATTTAAGCCTACAGTAGCCTTAAACTCAGCATCATCAAAAGCAGTCTTCACCATATCCTGGCACTCATCGAAAATACCAGAAATACGGACAGCCTTAATATTGCCGCCTAAAGTAGCGATGAGCTTTTCTTGAAGAGTGGAAATCTTGCCATCAGGATAGAGAACGACAACATCGATACCCTTTTGACCATAGAAAGCATCAGCTACGGCAGCACCGGTGTCACCTGAGGTGGCAGTTAAAATGGTGAGCTTGCGCTCGCCTCTGATGGAGCTTAAAACACGCGCCATGAAACGGGCACCGAAATCCTTAAAGGCTAAGGTCGGACCGTGGAAGAGCTCTAAAGCATAGACATTCTCATCAGCCTTAACTAAAGGAGCCTTAAAGGTAAAGGCATCAGCAATAATGCTCTCTAACTCAGGGATCTCATCGCCAATTAAATGTCTTAAAATCTTCTGTGAGCGCTCAACTAAGGGTAAGTTTAATAACTCATCGATATTTGCTAAAGGCTCAATATGATCTGGGAAAAATAAGCCCTGATCGTGGCCGATGCCCTTAACTACGGCCTGAGCAAAGCTGACGGCCTCGTTATGATCTTTTAAATTAAAAAGTTGCATGGGTACTAGTCCTTAAAAACTTCAGCATATGCACCGCGTCTGTCAAGCTTGCAAACGTGGCAAAAGCCGTCTTCATTAGCAATAAAATTACGCTCTAAATAAACCTTCATCTCCTGAGCCTTGTCTAAGTCAGTGAAGACAGAGAAGATTGAAGAACCTGAACCTGAAATACCGGTAGCCTTTGCGCCTAAACCCTGAGCAAATTCACGAGCTTCCTTAAGGCCGGGGATGAGCTGCTCACGATAAGGCTCAGCGATAACATCGATAAGGCACTTAGCGGCTAAATCGGCATCACCACAATGGCAAGCATCCACAAAGGTAGCTAAGCGGCGACCATAATTGATAACGGTAGCACGCGGATAGCTCTCCGGGAGGATCTGACGGGCTGCATTGGTGGAAACCTTGATGCCCGGGAAGCAAGAAACCCAATACCAGCTATCAAAATCAGGTAAGGTCTTAGAGATAATACCGTTTTCACCGACAATAAGCTGCAGACCGCCATAATAGCAAGGAGCAACATTATCATAATGGATGGCACCTGAAATCTTACCTTCAAGCTTACCCATAAGTTTCAGGCAATCGCTCTCGCCTAAAACATGATCATGAATAGCGTCTAAGGCGACAACTGCGGCCACCACGCTCGCGGCAGATGAGCCTAAACCTGAGCAGACTGGCAAATTTTTATGTAAGGTCATAACTAAATCTTTAGTCTTAAGACCACGCTTGTGTAACTCCTTTTGATAGAGAACATAAGCATCATAAACAATATTGCGCTTAGGATCAGAGGGCAGACGCTTAGCATAGCGGCCCTTAACCTCAACCATACAGCCACAATTAGCAGGACCTTCGCTGATGTAAATTTCATCACCTAAGATCTCACCTGAAATCGGCTTTAAGGCAGCGCCTAAAAGATCAAAGCCTACAGATAAATTAGCGGCGGAGGCCGGAGCATAAGCTCTATAAACAGTACTCACTTTTAATCCTCACGAGTCCAGCTTTGTAAACGTAAAATATCAGCTAAAACACCAGCGGCGGTAACCGAGGTACCAGCACCATAACCACGAATTACGAGCGGAATCGGCTGATAGTAAGCAGTGGTAAAGGCTAAGGCATTTTCACCGCCACGCACCTTATATAAAGGATCAGATGCATCAACAGCCTTAACACCGCAATAGCACTCACCGCTCTTAGAGATGGTTGCTACATAACGTAAAACCTGACCTTGTGCCTTTGCTTCCTTGACGCGAGAAGAAAATTCCTCATCGGCAAACTTCAAGTTATCTAAGACTTCGCGAGCATTAGCACCCTCTAAGTACTTAGCAGAAACTGCAGCCTCAACCTTGATGTCAGAGAGCTCGAGCTCATAACCGCACTCACGAGCTAAGATTAATACCTTACGGGCAACATCCATACCCTCTAAGTCATCGCGCGGATTAGGCTCAGTAAAGCCCTTCTCATAGGCATCTAAGGTAGCCTGAGATAAGGTATAACCATCCTCAACTAAACCGAAGATATAAGATAAGGTACCGGACATGATACCGGAGAACTCAATTAAGCTATCACCGGCGGCAAGCTCATTTTGCAGAGTATTGATGACAGGTAAGCCAGCACCGACATTAGCCTCATAGAGGAACTTACGGTGATTAGCCTTAGCAGTGTCACGCAGAGACTTATAGTAAGCGATAGTACCAGTATTAGCCTTCTTAGACGGGGTAACCACGTGAGCACCCTCTTCCATGAAAGCGGTATAGGATAAGGCGATCTTCTCGCTTGAGGTACAGTCAACTACAACAGGGTTGATGAGGTGACCGTTCTTGATGAGATCCTTTAAGGTCTCAACATTAAACTCGCCCTCAACGCCCTCTTTTTCTAAGAGCTCTTTATAGTTGTCCAAATCAATACCCGTGCTCTTACCTAAGAAAGAGTGAGAGTTAGCAATACCGACAACCTTGATTTCAACACCATGACGCTCGCAGATAGCATCTCTTTGATGATTGATCTGCTTTAATAACTCGCCACCGACGCCACCAATACCGATGACAATCAGCTCTAAGCGTTGCTTAGAATTGAAGAAAGCGGTATGAGCGAAAGCTACAGCCTCATTTACACGGCTTTCGGTAATTACGGCAGAAATAGATCTCTCAGAGGAGCCCTGAGCAATAGCACGGACATTAACGTTAGCCTCAGCTAAAGCCTTAAAGAAGCGGCCGGAAATACCGCGGACTTTACGCATACCATCACCGACGACGGAGATAATGGCGCATTTATCCTTAACCTCTAAAGGATTTAATAAGCCCTCTTTGAGCTCTAACTTAAATTCCTCATCGATAGCCATGCGGGTGCGCAGGAGATCGGAGGTAGAGATACAGAAAGAAATGGAGTACTCAGAGGAGGACTGGGTAATTAAGGTGATGGAAACACCAGCACGGGATACTGCGGTAAAGAGACGGCCTGCTAAACCGACCATACCCTTCATGCCCGGGCCTGAAACGTTAATTAATGAAACGTTCTTAAGATCGGAAATACCCTTGATCGGTACTGACGGATCGGTATCCTCAGCAATCAAGGTACCAGCCCCCTCAGGATTCTTAGTATTCTTAATCAGGCACGGAATGTGGAAACGCGCAATAGGAGCAATGGTACGCGGGTGTAAAACCTTAGCACCAAAGTATGAAAGCTCCATAGCCTCATCGTAGGACATCTTCTTTAAGAGGATGGCATCAGGAACAGCGCGCGGATCGCAGCTATACACACCATCAACATCAGTCCAAATCTCACAGCACTCAGCACCAGAGATAGCGGCTAAACAGGCAGCAGAATAATCAGAGCCGTTACGACCTAAAAGGACGAGCTGACCTTTTTCATTACCGCCGCAGAAACCTGACATGAGGGTAATGGCCTCAGGATCGTTCTCTAAAGCCTGATAACGAGCCTTAGACTTTTCGATATTAACAGAGGACTCCATAATGCCGCCTTCGGTGACTAATACGGCTACCGGATCGATAACTCTGACCTTTTTACCCATGGCCTTTAATAATTCGGCCATAATGCAGATAGAGAAGCTCTCACCACGGCTTTCGATAAAGGCCTGTACTAACTCCGGAGCCTGACCTAAGAGGATCATGCCCTCGATACGGCGCTTGATTAAAGCTAAGGTAGTGTTGAACTCTAAGGAAACCTTTTCCTCATCAAAATTAGGATATTTAGAAGCACAAGTGCTAATAATCGGCTCAACAATGGATCTGATCTGGGCAAACTCTTCCTTGCCATCCTGTCCACTAGCACCCTGACCTACCAGCGCTACCAGCAAATTAGTAATCTTAGCCGGAGCTGAAAGGACTAAAGCTGTGCTAGTCTTTGCAGCGGTGTTGATTACAATATCTGCTACATTAAAAAAGCGCTCGGCATTGGCCACTGAGGTGCCGCCGAATTTAAGAACGCGCATACATGCTCCTGTTGGCTTATTACTAAATAAAAAACGGTTGATTTTATGCAATGCATAAAAAATTTTGGCTGAATTTTCTGCAAGTATTGAAGGATTTGTCAAAATTATATTTTATAAAAAGACCTTCAATGCCTTAAAACAAAAATCTTATACTATTTTTATAAAAAATAATATTTTTATATTTCAAATAATTATTAAAAATTCTCTCTTATTGAGGACTTGTTTTAACAATCACTTTTTACAGCTTTTAAAGTAACTATTTTATAGCGTTTTTTTAAGCTTTGCATGTTCTATTTAACTTGCACCTATTTTGAGATTTTTCCCTTAAATTTTTCTGAAATTTTGTCCATAAAAAGCCCCTCTTTCCCTTAAAACATCACCTTGTCACCGATCTTTTGAAAAAATGTCTAAAGTTTTTTTTAAATAAAAAAATTCCCCAAAAGACTTAGGTCTTTTGAGGAATATTTATCAATATCTTTACTTAAAATTTTAAGCTTTTACAAAATGTGCCTCACGCACGGTATTAAAGCGGGATTTAGGCCGTAAAGCTAAGGCATTACTGTCCTGTTTTGAGGCCTTGCCTAAGAGCACTACTAGCTGAGCGTGCAGATTATCTTGTTTAAGATCTAAAAGCTTATCGATCATATCCTGATCGACGCCTTCAAGAGCGGTACAATCTAAACCATAAGAGGCTGCGGCATAGAGAATGGTACCTAAAGCAATATAGCTTTGCTTAGCACACCACTCTTGCATATCTCCTTTAGCGTTATGACCATCTACGGCCTTAAGCATATGCTGATAGCGATCTTTAAACGCAAGATCATTTTCATAACGACCGTCGATCTTCTCTTGCTCACAGACAGCTAAGACATCCTGAGCATTAAGCGCAGTCTTTGCGGCAATTACGATAGCGGCTGCACTATCGTTATAGCGCTGTAAATTGAAATCTTTAATGGCCGGGGCTAATTGAGCTTTTTGACTCTCGCCTTTAATTAAATAGAAGGCCCAGGGCTGCATATTGACGGCACTAGGGGTTAAAACCGCACAATCGAGGATCTTTTGAATGACATCAGCGTCAATCACGGCATCTTTATCGTAGTGCTTAGTAGCATAGCGATTTTCTAACAAGCTCTTAAAATCCATAGCAATTCCTTATATCTATTAGCTTTTTTTATCTTTATAAAATTTTGCCGGAGCTTTTTCAACTTTAGTTTAAAAAATTGCTAAATAAGGGTGCAAAATAATTCTTACTCCAAATTTATTGAAAATAAGCTTCATAATTTGAGAAATATCACACTTTTTTAAGAATTCATCCGATGAGATCACAGTTTTTTAGATCTAAAGCTTGCAAATTGGCCTTTTTAAGCAAGATGAAAGCGCTTTTATGGAAATATAACTGCCGATAAAAAACGTTAATATTTTATCTAAGCCTTTGTTGTATGTATGAATTTACCCCTAAAAAGAAAGAAATTTACACATTTGCATAAAAGATCAGATGAAAATCGCTCCAAAATAAGGCAAAGATTATTTTGAAAATATTTAACCTAATTTTAATTGAAATATGATTTATAAGCCTTTTTTACATATGTAAATCGATAAAAAAATTTTTGTAAGCGCTTTCAAAAAAGCTTATCATTATGGTCAGAAATATTGTAGAATGAGTACATGTTCATGTGCAGAATTTTCACTGCTATAATGAACCATAGATTTCTTATCAAAAAAAATATAAATGAGGATGTACATTATGAGAAAGCCTGTCGTCATGGGAAACTGGAAACTTAACGGCACCAAGCAGTCTGTTACTGAGTTAGTTCAAGCCTATGTTGCTCCTGCTAACATGGCCGCTACTAAGGTAGACGTTGCTGTTTGTGCTCCGGCTGTTTTAATCGGCACTGTTGAGTTCAATGCTGCAGGTTCCAGACTTCAGTGGGGTTCTGAGGATTGCGATGTTCACACCCAAGGTGCCTTCACCGGTGAAAACTCCCCGGTTATGTTAAAGGAATTCGGCTGCACCTATGCCATCGTTGGTCACTCCGAGCGCCGTCAGTATCATAATGAGTCCAATGAGTGCGTTGCCGCTAAGTTCAAGGCCGCTCAGGACAATGGTTTAATCCCGGTTTTATGCATCGGTGAGTCTGAGGCTGAGTACGATGCCGGTAAGACCTTAGATGTTTGCAAGGCTGAGCTTCAGGCTGTTATCGACTTATGCGGTATCGAGGCCTTCAACAACGCTATCATCGCTTATGAGCCGATTTGGGCTATCGGTACTGGTAAGACTGCTACCCCTGAGATCGCTCAGAATGTTCACCACGAGATCCGTGAGTTCTTAAAGCAGGCTAATGCTGAGGTTGCCGCTGGTGTCCGTATCCTTTACGGCGGTTCCTGCAATGCTAAGAACGCAGCTGGCCTCTTCTGTCAGGAAGACATTGACGGCGGCTTAATCGGCGGTGCTTCCTTAAAGGCCGACGACTTCAAGGCTATCATCGACGCTGCTGTTGCTAACGCCTAATTTATAAAACTCAACGGACAAAAAAACATATGGCTAATATCAAAAAAATCGGTGTACTTACATCCGGTGGTGACGCTCCTGGTATGAACGCAGCCATTCGTGCTGTTGTTCGTACTGCTTTAGATTATGGCTATGAGGTATGTGGCGTTCGTGATGGTTATTATGGCCTGCACGAGGGCAATATCATTCCTTTATACAGCCACTCTGTATCTGATCTCTTAAACCGTGGTGGTACTTTCTTAGGTACTGCACGTTTCCCTGAGTTCAAGATCCCGGCTGTACGTGAGGAATGCGTTGAGACCATGCGCAAGCAGGGTATCGATGCCTTAGTCGTAGTCGGTGGTGACGGTTCTTATATGGGTGCTAAGCTCATCTCTGAGTTAGGCTTCCCGTGCATTGGTATTCCGGGCACTATCGATAACGATATCGCCGGTACCGACGCTACCATCGGTTTTGACACTGCTTTAAATACCGCTATCGAAGCTATCGATAAATTACGTGACACCTGCTCCTCTCACAAGCGTATCTCTGTAGTTGAGGTTATGGGTCACCACTGCGGTGATTTAGCCGTATGTGCTGCTGTTGCTTGTGGTGTTGAGGCAGTCTTAGTTCCGGAGATTTCTTGGAACAAGCAGGACATCTACACTGACATCAAGGCTGGTATTGAGCGTGGTAAGCGTCACGCCATCTTAGTTGTCTGCGAAAATCAGACTGACGTTTATCAGATGGCTCGTGAGCTCGAGCTTTACACTGGCTTAGAGACCCGTGCGACCATTTTAGGTCACATTCAGCGTGGTGGTAGTCCTTCTGCAACTGATCGTGTATTAGCATCCCGTATGGGTGCCTTTGCTGTTCAGTTACTGCACGAAGGTCACTCTGGCCGTTGCATCGGTGTTAAGCGTGGCGAACTCGTTCACTACGACATCATCGACTGCATCACCAACATGAAGCACAAGTTCATGCAGAGCACCTACGACTTAGCTTTAGCTCTTAAATAATCTAATCTTTCCTCCCTGTTTCCTCAGGGAGGATAATTCCCCCCTATCTCCTCTAAACTTCACAAAATTACCTTTGCCTAATTGTGTCCTAAGCGTTTTTCATTACACTTATAAGGAAAATGATTTCATCACATAAGGATAAACACGTGAAAGGCTTATTTGACACTTTAAAAGACAGCTTAGGTTCTTTAACTAAAACTCAAAACGACAAAAATGGTAGCAATTTAGGCTCTTTGATCGGAGCTGGTGCTGTAGGTAGCCTTGTCGGAATGCTTTTAAGCGGTAAAAGCGTCCGCAATTTAGCTAAAGATGTCCTTGCAATTGGCGCTGGTGCTGCCGCGGCCTCCTATGCCTATAAGCTTTTAGAAAAATGGCGTCAGGGCAATAATGTTGAATATGCTAAGCATGGTGGTTTTGGTGAAAGCTCTATTAATCAGGATAATCATCAAAACCTGATGAAAGCTGAAGATGCGCAGGCTCTTTTATTATTGCAAGCTATGATCTTCTCCTCCCGTGCTGACGGATTTATCGATGAAAAAGAGCGTGAAATGATCGATAAATGCTGTGCTCAATTAGGTACAGCAACTGTAAAAGATGAAATACAGCGCTTTATGACTTGTCCTTTAGATCCCCGTGAGATCGCCTCCAAAGTCGCCTCAAAAGAGCAAGCTTTAGATATCTACACCCTTTCAGCTACTGTCATTCACTGTGACAATTTCATGGAAGAGAGTTATCTCAATGGCTTAGCTCAGGCTTTAGGACTGAGCTTAGACGAAAAGAAGAGTCTTGATGCTAAAGCTTTAAGCTTAAGAGAGAACCTTAAAAATTAAAATCTAGCTTACAGTCCCTTTGATTTTAAAGGACAAAATGCCTAAAATCATTTAGAGGTGATTTATGCACATAAAAGTTTTTATGCTGTCAGCCCTTTTTTTGGCTCTTTCAGTCAGCGCAGCATCCTTAAAATTCCCGATTGAACTTCAGGACAAGACCTTTAACTTTAAAGAGAGGGGCTTAAGCATTAAGATGCAGGTCCCCTCACAGATGCATGAGACCTATATAAAAAATCCTCTTTTAGATAGCTATACCTATAGCTCTGACGAAAATCGCTTTAGCGTCAATTTACAGCTTATCAATCCCTCTAAACAGAGCTATCAGGAAATAGTACAAGGCAAATTTCACGAGCTTATCTTAAAGCCCTTCTCTGACAAAGAAAATAATCTTTACGGTGAGGTGGAAATTTTGCGCGATGAGCAAAAAGGGCCAGATAAGACCTTTGAGTATCAAGGCTATTTAAAAAAACAACAAGATGGCTTTACCCCCGATCTCTATAGCCTCATACATGAAATCTATATGTTCAGATACGATCAGATCATTAAAGCTAATTGCACCGTACAAGGAAGGCAAAACGAAGCAGTGATCACTAAGGAAATCTACGATCTTGTCAAAGGAAGCTGTAAGACTATGATCGATAGTATTGAGGTAAGCAAACTTAAATAGTTTAAAAGCTGATGCTAAATTTAGCATCAGCTTTTATATTAAAGACCCACAGCGTGAGGCGCAAAATAGAAGATAATTTGCGCTAAAGCACAAGCGGCAATACCTGCTAGTACATCATCAACCATAATGCCTAAACCACCTTTGATATGCTTATCTAAATAACCAATTGGGAAGGGTTTTAAGATATCAAAGACTCTAAAGAGCACAAAGGCGAGAAAAGCTAAGAACCACTCTTGTGGGAAAAATAAGACTGAAACAAACATACCCACAAACTCATCGATAACAATCGAGGAGCAATCATGCATGCCTAAAGCCTTCTCGGTCACCACGCAGGAATACCAACCGATAAGGAAGGTCAGAGCAATGATAACTAAACTTACAGATAAGGGTAGATAGATTAAGATCATGCATAAGGGAATGGCAGCTAAGCTTCCAAAGGTGCCGGGGGCCTTAGGGGCTAAACCTGAGCCAAAGCCTACAGCGATAAGATGCCAAATATTCTTACGATCGAGATTTTTTAAACAGGAACGATCGTGCTTATCGACTTTATCCATAGTCCTAAAGCACCATCCAACCAAATTCTTCTTTTTCATTGAGCGCATCTACTTCTTTTTTAGTATTGCAAGAAGCGACACTCTTAACCTCAACAAAATTGCCGGTCTTCATATCCATGCGACAAGGGATAACCCGTACGAGATCGCCGTTTTCCCTCAGCTTTAAAGCCTCAGCATCCCCTAAATAGGACTGCCACTCACTAAAGCTTAAAACACACTCTGAAGGCTCTTCTAAAAACGGCGGAATATCCAAATTTTCCTTGCCTACGTATTGATAAAATACACCAGCCATGACGACCTCTTGTTACTTTGACTTGTTGAAATTTATGAAGATATTTTAATATGGAAGAGCTCTTAAAACAAAAACTCAGGACGCAAAAATAACTCAAAGTGGCAATCTTGTTGAGAATAATGGTTCTAACGGATCTCTGTGGTCACTTAAAAAATCCAATGAAAAAAGTGAGT